>AMFJ01001895.1_pt1 | contig 13904 bp, 9 predicted proteins | sample 427208 | NCBI WGS metagenome assembly AMFJ01 (sample SAMN02954298, study PRJNA114691) | groundwater metagenome | biome: aquatic; feature: subsurface aquifer; material: sediment; isolation source: subsurface aquifer sediment | place: USA: Rifle, CO | collected 2008-08
CTTAAAAAACTGCATCGCTTGTCCACGATGACTGATTTTGTTTTTCTGTTCCTTGCTCATTTCAGCACTAGCAATACCCAGTTCAGGTAACCAGAACAACGGGTCATAGCCAAAACCATTTTCACCACGTGCAGCTTCCAGAATTTCCCCGTGCCAGACACCCTGAAAGACTTGCGGTAAGGGGTCTTCGGCATGTTGGACCAGTGCCAGTACACAAACAAACATACCCTCAATTGCTTCACCCTCTTGGCGTAAGGGTTTGAGATCGGCCAGCAGTTTTTCATTATTGGCGGCATCGTTGCCATGCTCACCGGCATAACGAGCCGAGTAAATGCCGGGAGCACCTCCAAGAACAGGCACACAAATACCTGAATCATCTGCAATAGCAGGTTTTCCGGAAATTTTAGAAGCATGGCGAGCCTTAATAATGGCATTTTCGACAAAGCTTAGACCATCTTCGATCGCATCTTCGATATTCAACTTGCCCTGAGCCACGACTTCAACCGGCAGTTGTAACTCGGCAAACAGTTTTTCAAACTCGGCAATTTTACCTTTGTTATTACTCGCCAATACCAGTGTGCCTTGGGATAACCAGTCAGTTGCAGCCATGTCAAAAACTCATTATTAGATAAAGAATGGGTGTTATTTTAGCAACGGATGAAGAATTTGCGGCAATAAAAAAGCACCCGAAGGTGCTATTTATACCATTCAGCTTATTGTGCCTGAATCCATCTGTCGGCACGATCACGCGCCTGACGGATCTGCTCTTGGGTTAAATTCGCCGCCAAGGCAGTTTTTCTGCCTTCCGACAGCGTAATCACCTTATTGTCGAGCATGCCATCACGGGTAGAAAGTTCATACCACTGGTACGCACCCATGTAGTTTTTCTTTTTCTCTTCCATCATTGCCAGGTTAAAGCTGGCACGGTTATCGCCACGGCTGGCCGCTTTTTCAAAATACTGACGTGCCAGCGCTTCATCTTTTCTGGTGCCAATACCATCGGCCAGCATACGGCCAACATTCAGCTGTGCAACTGCCAGACCTTGATCCGCAGCAGCTTTATACCAGGCAAAGGCCTGACGTTCATCTTTCTGGATGTCTTTACCATACTGGTATTTGGTGGCCAGATAAAACTGTGCACCGGCCTGACCAGCTTTCGCTGCTTTGGTCAGACTGTTGATATCCATGATGGAATACTGAGCCGCTTGACTGGCAACAGAAGGACTCGGTGCAACATAATCTGCATGGGCTTGCATGCCAAAAAGTCCAGCCAGTAGCGTCGTACTTAATAATAATTTTTTCATAGCGCGCTCACTCGATAAATTGCGACTTCACCAAATAGATTCGGGAGATGCTTGCTCAGCAAACTATCTTCTTGATTCCCGTTCACAGCGAGTCGATTAATAATTTTGATATTATTTTCCGCACAAAGTGCTTCAAAATCACGAAATGTACATAAGTGGATATTCGGGGTGTTATACCACATATACGGCAAGGCTTCAGAAACCGGCATTCTCCCTTTGATTGCCAAGAAAGACCGGGTCTTCCAATGTGCAAAGTTCGGAAAGGTAATAATGGCCTGTTTCCCCACACGCACCATATCACGCAATAATACGTCAGGTGCATCTACAGCCTGCAAAGCTTGTGCCATGACCACATTGTCAAAAGACTGGTCGGCAAAACGGCTTAAACCGAGGTTTAAGTCCTGCTGGATGATATTTAACCCGCGACTGACCGCAATTGCAATCTTTTCCTGATCAATTTCTAATCCGTATGCACGAATATCGTGCTTTTTACTCATTTGTGCCAGCAGTTCACCGTCGCCACACCCGAGGTCGAGTACGCTAGAACCGGGCTTGATCCACTTTTCAGCGAGTTGTTGATCGATACGCATTATACGGCCTCCTTTGGTGTTGCTTTCAGGTGTTCTTCACCACCCAGGAATGCACGCAAAGATTTTACATAGAGCGGAATAGGGAACAGGAAAGAGTCATGACCCTGTTCGGCATCAATATCCAGATAGCTCACAGGTTTATGGTTGCTAATTAAAGCATCCACGATTTCCTGTGAGCGGGCAGGAGTAAAACGCCAGTCAGTCGTGAATGACACCACCAGGAATTTGCACTGGGTATTGGCCATGGCTTTTTTGAGCGACTGTTCATATTCACGCGACGGATCAAAGTAATCCAGCGCTTTGGTCATGATCAGATAGGTATTGGCATCAAAGTTACGGCTGAACTGCTCACCCTGATAACGTAAATAGCTTTCGACTTGAAATTCGACATCGAAACCATACATAAATTTGCCTGATTTTAAATCGCGGCCAAATTTCTGTTTCATGGCTTCTTCGGACAGGTAGGTAATATGACCGACCATACGTGCCAAAATCAGGCCACGTTTTGGATAGCTGTCATTTTCCAGATAACGACCATTATGGAAATCCGGGTCTGACAAAATCGACTGACGTGCCACTTCGTTAAAGGCAATATTCTGTGCAGAAAGCTTTGGAGCGCTGGCAATGATCACGCATTTTCTTAAACGGTTTGGATAATCCACTGACCATTGCAATGCCTGCATGCCACCCAGTGAACCGCCAATGATGGCATCCCAGGTATCAATCCCTAAACGGTCAGAAAGCAGGGCTTGGGTTTTGACCCAGTCCCGTACAGTCACTAAAGGAAAATCAGGACCATAAGGGCGGTTGTCATTTTCCGGGTTCGGAGAAGTTGGGCCGGTCGAACCACTACAGCCACCAATATTATTCAGTGAAACCACAAAGAATTTTGACGTATCAATGGCTTTTGCGGGGCCAATACAGGCATCCCACCAGCCTGGTTTTTTATCATCTTCATGATGATAACCTGCGGCATGGTGATGACCGGAAAGGGCATGACAAATCAGAATGGCATTGGACTTATCGGCATTGAGTTCGCCATAAGTTTCAACCATCAGTTCAAAACGGGGGAGGATGCGACCGCATTCAAGCTCTAACGGCTCTTCAAATTGGAACTTTTGTGGGACAACAATGCCCACTGAGTCAGCTGGAAAAGACACGGGAGGGATTCGCCTTAAAATCTTGAGTATGAATAATAAAAGGATACCATTTGCAGGTATCCTTCTAAAGTCTTTTTAATGCTATGGATTATTGCTAATTCTAATACCGTGTTTAGACGGCAGCAGCAATCACCTGATCGGTGCTTAACACACCCTGATCAATCAGACGGTTGGTCGAGGCAATAATTGCTTCAATGGAAGAGGTCACAATGTTGTCATGTACTCCTGCACCAAAGGCAGATTTACCGGTACCTTTCACTTGAAGTTCGATCAAGGCCAAGGCTTTGGCATGAGCACCCGAACTGATGCTGCGCTCTTCATAGTTTACAACATCGATCGGTAACTGAAGTGCATCTAAAATCGCAGAAATTGGACCGTTGCCTTCACCACGAACACGACGTGACTGGCCATCAATTTCAAGATCAAGCTCAATCACCTGATTGCCATTGTCATCCGACAATTTGTAGTTTTTCGCAGAATAGTGAACGTTTTTAGCATCCACATAGGTTTCTTTGAACAACTTCCAGATTTCAGTCGCACTGATTTCAGTGCCTTGCTCATCGGTACGTTTTTGTACGATCTGAGAGAATTCAATCTGTAAACGACGTGGCAAAATCACATTGTAGTTAGATTCTAACAAGTAGGCGATACCACCTTTACCTGACTGAGAGTTGACACGAATTACGGCATCATAGTCACGGCCTAAATCTTTCGGGTCGATTGGCAAGTACGGCATATCCCAGATTTCTTCGTTCTTCTGGAACTCGAAACCTTTTTTGATGGCATCCTGATGCGAACCCGAGAATGCAGTAAACACCAAATCACCAGCATATGGATGACGCGGATGCACAGGTAAACCGGTACATTCTTCCACAGTCGCAATGATTTCGTTGATGTTAGAGAAATCCAAGTTTGGTGCTACACCTTGGGTATACATGTTCAAGGCAATCGCAGCCACGTCGACGTTACCGGTACGCTCACCATTTCCGAAGACACAGCCTTCAACTCGGTCAGCACCAGCCATAATTGCCAATTCAGAAGCGGCAATGCCACAGCCACGGTCGTTGTGGCAGTGAACTGAAATGATCACGCCATCACGACGCTGAATGTTACGGTGCATCCATTCGATTTGATCGGCATAGATGTGTGGACCTGAAACTTCTACCGTTGCAGGCAAGTTTAAGATCACTTTATTGGTCGGCGATGCTTCCCAGATTTCAGTGACTGCATCGCAGACATCTTTCGCGACTTCTAATTCGGTTGCAGTAAAACATTCCGGGCTGTACTGAAATACGAATTCAGTTTCCGGCTGTTTTGCGGCATATTCTTTTACTTTCTGTGCAGCATTGATCGCTAACTGTTTTGCACCTTCAACATCAACATTCAAGACTTTGTTGCGGAATGTCGGCGAGTTAGAATTATAGATATGTACAATGGCACGTTTCGCACCTTGTAAAGATTCAAAGGTACGTTGAATCAAATGATCACGTGCCTGAACCAAGACCTCGATATAAACGTCATCCGGAATATGACCTTCTTCAATCAATTTACGTGTGAAATCAAAGTCAATTTGCGATGCTGACGGGAAGCCGATTTCAATATGTTTGAAACCGATTTTCACCAACATCTGGAACATCTTGAATTTCTGCTCCATGTTCATTGGCTCAAAGATCGCTTGGTTACCGTCACGCAGGTCGGTACTCATCCAGATTGGCGCTTTATTGATTTCATTGTTCGGCCATTGACGGTCTGGTAAGTCCACACGTTGATACATGCGACGGTATTTTTTACTTGGATCAGCCAACATCATGAGAGAGCTCCTTATGCTAACTTGGGTACCGTAATCTTGGTTAAAGCGGTGCGTGGGTCAGCGGCATAGATTTTGTCTATTCATTGGGTTTTAGTGACAGTCTGGTTCAAACCTGAAATATGGTCTAAATATTGGTGGTTTAGCTCTACCAAATGCACTAAATGCCTTACTTATAATTTAAAGTTTAATCCACTTATCCCGAAAAGTTTTTGCTATTTTTATGGATTTTAGTCGTATGGTAATAAAGATTTTCTTATAAAGTTTAAGTATTGAAAAATATTTTCACTTATTTTAAATATAGTATTTTATATTTTCTTGATTTGGACATAATGCGTTATTTATTACGTTCAATAGTGCCATAACGCAGTATATTTTGATAAAAAATAAATCCAGTGATTTCCAAAGATCATTGAAGTCAGGGCATCTTTTAAAGTTCAGCCCATTTACGCATTAAATTATGATACAGATTGGTCAGTTTCATAACTTCTGCATGCTGATCACCCAGCTGCATTCTCAGATTTTGAATACTCTGATCCAGATTAAACAGCATATGCCGCTCTGCATCATCACGGATCATGCTTTGTACCCAAAAAAATGAAGCAATTCGACAACCGGCAGTGATTGGCGTGACTTCATGCAAGCTGGTCGATGGATACAAAATCATATCGCCGGCAGGCAATTTTACTTCGTGATAACCGTAAGTGTCTTCGACCACCAGTTCACCACCGACGTATTCTTCAGGTTCACTCAAGAAAACCGTACAGGATAAATCCGTTCTAAGGCGTTCATTGCTGCCGCGAATCCGGCGAATCGAATTGTCGACATGAAAGCCGAAAGCTTCATTATTTTCATAGCGGTTAAAAAGCGGGGGAATGATATCCAGCGGAATCGCTGCCGATAAAAACAGAGCATGCTGTCCCAGCGATTCAAGAATGATCGTACTTAAATGCTGGGTCAGGGGATGATCTTCAGGTAATTGCTGATTCTGTTTCACCGTTGCAGAGAGTGTACCCGCGGTAACCTTGCCGTTGACCCACTCAATCTTATTCATCTCCTCACGGAAATATTGCACCTGTTCTTTGCTCAGTACATTTGGAATATGATGCAGCACGAGAAACCCCTGAATAATCGTCTTTTAAAAATAACATAGCCCCCATCAGGAGGCTATGCGGTTGCATTGAATTAATATTTAAAGTTGACTGCTAACACTGCACTACGGCCTTCTGCTTCGGTCGCATAATGAGATGAATAGGCTTTTGTGAAGTAGCGTTCATCAGACAGGTTGTTGACGTTTAATTGCAAATCAACATTTTCATTCACGTTATAACGCGCCATGGCATCATAGCGAACATAGCCCGGTACAAACTTGGTATTAGTAGCATTACCATAGACTTTGTCCATTGCGACGGCACCAGCACCTAGGGTTAAAGCAGGAGTTACTGCATAAGTAGTCCAAAGGGTTGCACTGTTTTTCGCGACGTTTTGAACCTGATTACCATTACTTCTATTGGAAATGTAGATTGGAGCTGCTGTAGTGCCAATATTTTCATAACCACCATCAACTAACTCACTGTCTAAATAAGTATAACCAGCAGAAACTGCCCATTTATCCGTGATATTACCGTTTACGCCTAGCTCAATACCATCGACACGAGTTTCACCAATATTACTTGTGGTGCCATCATCTCCGGTCGCACGAGTATTGGTTTTTTCCGTGCGGAAAATAGCTGCAGTCAGGTTGAGCTTATCATTCAAGACATCCCATTTAGTTCCTAACTCCATGGTCCGGACTTCTTCAGGTTTAAGATTATTTATTGCAGCAGTAATCCCTTCAGAACCATCGCCACCATCAACACCGACTGGATTAGACGAAGTCGCATAACTTGCATAGATACTGCCATTTTCAACAGGTTTAAAGGTCAGGCCAGCTTGATAGTTGATAAAGTCTTTATCATTTTCAAGTTTAACAATTGTTCCTGCTGGATTCGTAGTATTAAAACGACCTGCAAGCATGGTTTGCTCAGTTGAGTAGTCATCCCAACGTACGCCTAAATCTAAAAGCCACTGAGGGGTGAATTCAATACTATCCAGGAAATAAACAGACTTTGATTTGCTTTGAATATTGTACTGGTCGGCACCATTGGTACTTAATGTGCCTGTCCATGGCCCACGGTTTGGATTTTGTACCGAAGTACACCAGCCCGAAGTAATATCACCAGCATTACAGGCATTGTGTACATTACCTGTAGCGTTAACACCATCGATAATGTATTGGGTACGGTCAGTTTCTTGGTCTGAATATTCGGCACCTAGATTAAAACTATGTTTAAGCATACCGGTATTAAATTTACCGGTTAAAGCAAGTTGGTCGGTAAAAGCATCAGTATCTGCTACACGTGAGTTGGCACGTGCCCAGACATTGCCATTCAGTAAGAAATTGCCTCTTGAGTCATCCGGGTTAGTCCACAGGTAATCATTTTTAGACGTGTTATACACTGCCGTATTGCTAATGGTTAAGTTGTCCGTCAGATCATGTTCTAATTTAAGCGTTCCTGACTGATTTTCCTGTTTCTGGAAGTCACGATCTTTCCAGCCATAGTATTGACCTTGTTTAATATCAATTGGCTTGCCGTTGCCATTCAATCCTACATTTGCATTTGTGAGCGCAAATGGATTGTTATAAGGAATACCTGAATCAGGTGTGTCATCGGTTTTTAAATAGTAATAACTTAAAGTCGCGCGAGTAGGGGTGTCCAGACCAAAACTAATACTCGGTGCAATACCGGCACGTTTATATTCTGCACCGCCTTTCTGGCCTGCTTTTTCATTTTGATGCCCCATGACTGCAACACGTGCAGCAATACCATTACCAAAGTCTTTGTTGCCATCTAAAGTAATACGTTGATAATTGTCTGTGCCGCCAGCGACCGAACCTTCTAGAAAATCGCCTGCTTTAGCGACTTTAGAAATCATGTTAATGCTACCGCCAGTGGTGCCTGCACCGCCCATGGCAGAAGCAGAACCTTTGGTCACTTCAACTTGTTCTACCGCAAACATTTCACGGTTTTGTGAAGTGGAATTACGAACACCGTCCACATACATGGAACTTTCAGAGTTATAACCGCGAATAAATGGGCGGTCACCGTTCGGGTTGCCACCTTCACCTGCACCCAAGGTAATCCCCGGAACTGTACGTAGTGCATCAGCTAAATTCGTCACTTGTGTATCTGCAATCAGCTGTTTTGAAATCACTGAAACTGACTTTGGGGTGTCGAGTAAAGGCGCAACAAACTTGCTATTCGCAGATTCATCTACTTTTAAGCTGGGTGCTTGTTCAGCTTTGACTTCTTGATGAATCGTCTCTAACTGGATCACCTGTTCTTCCGCCATCGCAGATGCAGCTATCATTGATAAAGATGAAACAATTGCAGAGGAAACGATTTTTTTACGTGTTTTAATGAAGGTCATGTTAAACCTAATAAATGAATGCTAAAAATGTATGCGAATAATAATGATTCTTGTTTTTATTTTTATCTTTTTATCATGGGAATTCATGATCTTTAAGAAAATATTAAATGAGTTTATAAATGTAATATTATAACAATCAATATATAAACATATGATTTTAATAAATATTGATAAATTAATCTGATTGTTAAATTTTTATTGAGAATAATGATGTCTATAGAGGGGCATAAATTAGGGATTTTTCATAGAGCACTAATTTAGCGATAAGAAAAAACCCTGCCAAGGCAGGGTTTTAAGTAATTTTCACTTAAATATTAGAAGTCATATGAAACAGATAGCCAGTAGTTACGGTCTGGAATATAAGTACCCGCTAAACCACTCGTCGTTTTAGTATATAAGAAAGCATTTTCAACTTCGTTATCACTATTAATAAATGACTTATAGTCGCCAAAGTCTTTGTTCAATAAGTTATTCACACGACCTGAAACAGTAACTTGATTGTTGACTTTATAAGATGCACCTAAATTAAATAGCTCATAGGCTTTTAACTTATTGCCGACAGCATCAATTTCACGACTTACATTGACATCGCTTAAATCAGGATCTGTGAAGCGTACACGGTCAGATTTATATTCAGCTTCTAACCAAGTAGTGAACTTATCATTCACATACCAAGTTCCTGTGAAGTTCAAAGCGTGACGAGGTGTATTTTCAATAGGATTACCTTTATTTTCACCTTCGGTAATTTCAGACTCTAGCCAAGTATAGTTTGCTTTTACATCAACGCTTGGAGAAATGTCATATTTAGCACTAAGTTCAACACCGTAGCTTTCAGCTTCACCTGCATTGCCTTTAAAGCTAAAGTTTTGCTGATTATCAAAATTGCCTACAGTCATGCAGTTGTTTGCAGGTGCTTGTCCTGTTGGTCGACCTGCCCATAAACAGTTTTCAACGACGCGTACATCACTGATAATAATATCTTTAAACTGAGTAAAGAACGCAGTGGTAGTTAAAGAGAAATTAGATAAGTTATCGTAAACGAAACCAAGTTCATAGTTTGTGGTTTCTTCAGGCTTAAGATCTGGGTTGCCCAAAGTCACGTTTCGGCCTTGTGAGCTAAAACCATTGATTCCATTATGAAGGTCATTCGCTGTTGGAACTTTATAGCCAGTACTTACACCACCTTTTAAAATCCACTGATCATTGGTGTTCCAAACTAAATATGCGCGAGGTGTAAAGTGACCACCAAAAGCACTATGGTCTTCGTAGCGACCACCGAAAGTGAATGCAAGAGAATCCGTTAGATTCCATTCATCCTCAGCGAACACAGACCAAGAATCCTGTTCAAAAGCAACTCCATTACCTGCTGAGTTATCGATGGTTTCACCATCTTTATATTCAATACCAGCTGTAAGTTTATGGTTGCCAAGTGTTGAAATAATACGAGAATCAACGGTTAGGTCTTTATTTTCTAAAATACGATCTTGTGTACCATCTGAATAATAATTGTATTCAGGTACATTTCCTTTTGGAAGACGACGGCCTTCTTGTTCAGAAGAAACATAGTTTGCAAATGTTTTCCATTGACCTAAGCTAAGCTCAGCATCTACACCTGCAGAAATACGATCTCTTAAGAATTTGATCTCGTCTTTATATGAACCAATTCCTGATGGTAAACCTGTCGTACGGTTGAATTCGTAAAGTTCACCTAAACGGGCATCACTATTATCAAAACGTTGTTTAGCATGATCAAAGTCTACCCAAGTAGAGACATTATCATTTACATTTAGCGTAAGTTTTGTACCCACAGCATAATTATTTGCTTCTACTGTACGTGGGTCACGACCTTGGCTACCTTCATCAATAGTTTTTGCGGGGGTAACAAGTCGATCTGATTGATCGCGGTGGAAAAACTCGCCACGTACTTGTATACCAAGTTTATCTTGAATCACTGGACCATTAACAACTGCACTGGTTTTCCAGTTATTACCAATATCAGAATTTTCTTGAATATTCTGTTCAACAGAAACGTTACCATTCCATTCTGATGCAACTTTCTTGGTAATAATATTAATGATACCGCCCATGGCATCAGAACCATAAAGGGTAGACATAGGACCACGAATGACTTCAATACGTTCAATAGAAGCTAATGGTGGCATAAAGCTTGTACTAAATTCACCAAAACCATTTGGACCAATTGAACCAGAAGTATTCTGACGCTGACCATCGATCAAAATAAGAGTGTAAGATTGATTCAGACCACGCATTTGGATATTTAAACCACCAGTTTTGCCTTGGCCATTTCGTACGTCGACACCTGGTACTTCACTGAGCGCATCTGCAATACTGGTAATACCTTTTTTCTTTAATTCTTCTGCGGTTACTACACTAATTGAAGCAGGCGCATTTTTAATATCTTGTTCAAAACCCGCCGCTGAAACCACAATCGTAGACATTTGATGTGTTGTTGTAGGAGTCGCTGTCTCGTTCACAGTCTCTGCGAAAGCAGATGTTGCTGTAACCCCAAGAATTGCCAATGTAAGTGGACGAAGACTAAAACTATGCATGACCAAATTCCCGAACCGAAGAATAAATTAGTATTGTTGCTCAAATAAGAAACTGGATATTAATGATAGTATTTATCATTTGCAATAAAAATATACATTTTCTCCATTTAAATTGGGTTGACTGGGTATCTGGAAAGATGGCAATTCAAATAAAAAAAGGGCTTAAAAACTGGAACTCGCGCGTATTTTTTGTATATCCTTAAATGTTGTCATATAATGTGGCACATTTTTATAAACCTGTTATAACCTAATATATAGAGGAAGCCATGCAAGTAACTTCTGAAGCGGTTTCGGGCGTTGCCCGTCGTTTAAATGTTTCTGTACCGACGAGCCGTATTAATGAGCAATTTGAAGCTCGTTTAAAACGCACTGCTAAAACTGCGAAGATCAACGGCTTCCGTCCAGGTAAAGTGCCTGTAAACGTAGTTCGTCGTGAATACGGCGCGGGTATCTACCAAGAAGTAGTAAACGATATTATTCGTGACACAGTTTTCGAAGCGATCCAGCAAGAAAAAATCAATGCTGTGGGCATGCCAAACATCGAAAAAACTGAAATGAAAGACGACGCGCTGGTATATACAGCGACTGTTGAAGTTTATCCAGAAATCGAAGTGAAATTCGACGGTTTGGAAGTTGAGCGTAAAGCAGCTGAAGTAAATGACAAAGACGTTGAGAAGATGATTGAAAATCTTCAAAAACAACGTGCTGCTTGGGCTGAAACAAAAGGCATGGCTAAAAAAGACATGCAAGTAACTTTTGATTTCGAAGGTTCAATCGACGGCGAAAAATTTGAAGGTGGTTCTGCGGAAGACTTCAAACTTGTTCTAGGTTCTGGTCGTATGATCCCTGGCTTCGAAGACGGTATCGTTGGTATGAAGAAAGGCGAAGAGAAAGTGATTGATGTAACTTTCCCTGAAGACTACCAAGCTGAAAACCTTGCTGGTAAACAAGCTCAATTCAAAATCACTGTGAAGCTTGTTGAAAAGCAAAAACTTCCAGAAATCGATGCTGAATTCCTGAAAATCTTCGGTGTATCTGAAGAAGAAGGCGTTGAGAAGTTAAAAGCTGACGTTCGTAAAAACATGGAACGTGAAGTGAAGAATGGCCTTCGCAACCAGGTTAAAGGCGCGACTTTCGATGCACTTGTAGCTGCAAACGAAGTTGAACTTCCAGCTGCTATGCTTGCTCAAGAAATTGACCGTCAACGTCAACAAATGATCCAGCAGTTCACACAGCAGTTTGGTGCTCAAGGTGCGAAAGCATTTGATTCAAGCATGCTTCCAGACGAATTGTTCAAAGAACAAGCTGAAAAATCTGTAAAACTTGGCGTACTTGTAAGTCGTGTTTTAGCTGATGCGAAAATTGAAGTAGATGCTGCACGCGTTGAAGCGTACATCGAAGACATGGCTTCTTCTTATGAAGATCCAAACGAAGTAATTGAATACTTCAATAATGATGCGCAACAACGTGCCCAAATCGAAGCAGTTGTACTAGAAGACCAAGTTGTTGATTACATTTTGGCTTCTGCTAAAGTAACTGATGCGACTGTAAGCTATGAAGACTTATTGAAAGAGCAGCAAGCTCGTCAACAAGGCTAATTTAGCTTTCGATAAAAAAGGCGCTTAATGCGCCTTTTTTTCATATTGATGCCTGAAAAAAGCATTTCTGTTTTTCACAAAACTAATGCAAAAAATATAATGGATTTGTTGGCGAATTTTTTGCAATTTCAGTGATTATCCCTCATATTGTGATTATGGGTTAGGTCACAAAAAATTTAGGAATAAATAAACGTATGTATGTTCCAACGATTGAAAACGCTTTAGTGCCAATGGTGGTAGAACAATCCTCTCGTGGTGAGCGTTCTTTTGATATTTATTCACGCCTTTTGCGTGAACGTGTAATTTTTATGACGGGCGAAGTTGAAGACAACATGGCGAACCTGATCGTTGCGCAAATGTTGTTTTTAGAGGCGGAAAATCCAGATAAAGATATTCATCTATATATCAATTCACCAGGCGGTTCGGTAACTGCGGGTATGGCGATTTATGACACCATGCAGTTTATCAAACCTGATGTCGTAACGTACTGCATGGGTCAGGCAGCATCAATGGGTGCGTTCCTGCTGAATGCCGGTACCAAAGGCAAGCGTTATTGCCTTGAAAATGCCCGTGTCATGATTCACCAGCCATTGGGTGGTTTCCGTGGTCAGGCTTCAGATATTGAAATTCATGCACGTGAAATCCTGTTTATTAAAGAGCGTTTAAACCGTTTAATGGCTGAACACAGCGGTCAGGATTACGAAAAAGTTGCACGTGATACAGACCGTGACAACTTTATGACTGCTCAGCAAGCGAAAGAATACGGTCTTGTGGACGAAGTTTTAACTAAACGTCCATAAGTTTTAAAGATTGAGATAGTGGAGTAAATATGTCCGAACATCCTCAAGGACAAAAGCATTGTTCATTTTGCGGTAAAACGCAGTCTGAAGTCGGGAAGCTGATTGCAGGCGAGGACGCATACATTTGTAACGAATGTGTGGACGTATGCTTAGATTTGGTTCAAACCAGTCAGCAGGTGGAAACCAATGACTGGGCCAATCGTCCTTTGCCGAAACCGCATGAAATTCGTGCGGCCTTGGATCAATATGTGATTGGTCAGGACGTCGCGAAAAAAACCTTGTCAGTTGCGGTTTATAACCATTACAAGCGCTTGAAAGTGCAAAATAATGGCAAGAAAGCTGATGATTCAGTCGAGCTTTCAAAAAGTAATATTATGTTGGTTGGTCCGACAGGATCGGGCAAAACCTTGCTTGCACAAACGCTGGCACGTCTTCTGGATGTTCCATTTGCCATGGCAGATGCAACGACACTGACCGAAGCCGGTTATGTGGGTGAAGATGTAGAAAATATCGTACAGAAGCTTTTACAAAAAGCAGATTACGATGTCGATAAAGCGCAAAAGGGGATTATCTATATCGATGAGATCGACAAGATTACCCGCAA
>AMFJ01025482.1_pt1 | contig 13868 bp, 12 predicted proteins | sample 427208 | NCBI WGS metagenome assembly AMFJ01 (sample SAMN02954298, study PRJNA114691) | groundwater metagenome | biome: aquatic; feature: subsurface aquifer; material: sediment; isolation source: subsurface aquifer sediment | place: USA: Rifle, CO | collected 2008-08
TAAGATTATTTTATGACAAATCCTCCCTAACCCTCCTTTTTCAAAGGAGGGAATTATAGCCGCATTATAGAAAAATGTTATCGAAGGCAGCACTATGCAAAATTTTCCATTAACAGAAACGACTTTTTTACTTTCAGGTCCTGCGGGAAATATAGAAATTTTAGCAGCGCCTGCTAAAAATAATCCTGCAACGGCTACAGCCATTATTTGTCATCCGCATCCTTTATTTGGCGGCACGATGAAAAATAAAGTGGTGACAACACTCGCACGTGTTTGTCACGATTTGGGTTTACGCACAGTGCGATTTAATTTTCGCGGGGTCGGTAAAAGTGAAGGAACACATGCTGACGGAAAAGGCGAGGTAGCAGATGTTATTTTTATTTCAGAATGGTTAAAAAAAATTTTTCCAAATGATAAACTTTGGTTAGCAGGTTTTTCTTTTGGTGCTTATGTTGCAACTAAGGCGGCGATAGCATTATCTCCCGCGCAACTCATTACGGTGGCACCACAAGTTTCACGTTTTAAAGAAGATGATTTATCGCCCGTCACGTGTCCTTGGATTTTAGTGCAGGGCGAACAAGATGAAGTGGTTTCACCGAAGGAAGTATTTGATTGGATTGAAACGCTTCATCCTAAACCTCAGGTGATTCGTATTTTAGACGCAGGACATTTTTTTCATGGGCAGTTGCTTCGACTGCGAGATCTTTTATTTGAAAATTTAAGTACAAAATAAATATTAATGTACTTCAACTGACACCTTACTAAATCTCAAATGAAGACTTGATCTCTTAACTTAATTTAAAGTTTTTCTAAGCTGCTTTTATAAAAAACTCAAATCCCAATCCTTTTAGAAGAATGCCAATAGTTTGCAATTTTGGATTACCTTTGCTTGAAAGGGTTTTGTAAAGACTTTCTCGATTCAAGTGTGTTTTTTTAGATAATTTACCTAATCCACCCTGCGCTTCAGCAACATGACGTAATGCCATTAAAAATGCTTCTAAGTCGCCATCATTTTGATATTCATCTAATGCAACTTGTAAATACGTTGCAGCTTCTTTTTTATTTTTTAAAGAATTAATCAACCATTCTTCATAATTACCTGTGTTTTTATGAATGCTTCGTTTAGTCATAACAGCGCTCCCGAAATTCCGCCAAATATTGTTTAGCTTTCTTTACGTCTTGTTTTTGTGTGCGTTTACTTCCACCAATGAGCAATAACAGTAGAGTATCCCCTTGTTCTGAAAAATATAGCCGATATCCAGGACCATAGTGAATTCTTAGTTCATAAATTCCTTCGCCAACTGAATCACGATCTCCATAATGTCCTACAGCTGCGCGATTTAGGCGGTTAGTAATTTGTGCTCTGCCTTTAATATCCCTCAAAGATTCGAGCCAATCAGTAAAAGGATCTTTTCCAGTTTTTGTACGATATGTTCTTAATTCTTTCTTCATAATATCCTTATAATATAATTGTAGCTCATGGGCTACAATTATTCAAGTTTAGCTTGATGAGGCCGTAGTGGGAATTCAATGTCACACACGGGATTAGATGCAGCAATTATAGAACCAAATGTAGAGGGTACCAGTTGCGTTACAGTCCTAGCTTTAAGGAGTTCGCCCAAACGTAGATTTTTTGGGGCGGTTATCTACAATTTCTGTCGCAAGGGTTTGCATTTTATCCATCGCGTGTGAGGGGTGTTCAATGGCGGTTTTAATTTTATCGGCCAATGTTTGGACTCGTTCTTTGATGATCGGATTTTTTATCTGACGGATTGTATCTTCAAGTTTTTTCATCTGATCATCAACTGAAATGGTAATTTCTTTTTCGAGTTTTCCTGTTCTAATCAGTTCTTTTACGTCACTTATTTCTTCTTTTGTGGGTTTATAACGTATTCCCGATTGGTTTTGATAAGGAATTCCGGTTGCTGCACATATCAGAATAAATGCTTGAGTCATTCTGCTATCTTCACTTGGCAATATATACATCGTTCGTGGTTTGCCAAAATTTCTGATAAAAGATAAATACATTTTATTGGCCAAATCAAGATGTGCGAAATTATCTTTGCTTTCACTGACCTTTAACGGCTGAAGAATGGCCATAGTGTGTGCACCGTTTTTTCCTATTCTTTCAAGGTAAGCAACGGGTTTTGAATTTTTTTCTTCGTAGTAAAAAGGTTCATTCACAACATTCAGTGCAGCCTTACCATTTTCCAAAATTCCGCTTATTCCAGGAGCTGAAGAAATCACTGGTTGTGATGCTGCATGAGTTATTAATTTTTCTTCTTGTTGGATTTTACCAGCAATAGTTTTTTCTAGGTTTTGATCATCTAATAAAATTTCACGACGCACATTTTTCGGTAATAATATGTTAGTTTGATTAACTCCTAACGCTTTAATATTGTCCTCAATTCTTTCAACGAGCTTTTCTAATCTTTCAGGTATAACGTTTGGTCTAAAAAAAGTAGGTTTTGCTTCTTCTCGCGCTGCACGGCTGTATTGTGCCTGTGAGGTTATTTGTTCCATGGTTTCTAACATGACAGTCAAGGCTTCTATATCAACTAAAAATTCTTCTTCTGCAAGTTTTTCTTCTTCTTGTTGCAGTTTTTGCTCTTCTAACTGATGTTGTTGTTCTTTACGTTCTTTTTCTTCTGCTTTAAGGCGTTCTTTTTCTTCCATTAACCTCCGTTCTTTCTCCGCTTTTTCTAATGCAATAGCATCTGTAACAGCCTTTACTATATGCGCCATGCTTTCTTCTGTTGGGTCAATATATGGATCTTTGGCAGGAATGTGTTGAATAATGGATTCAAATGATTTTCTTATAGAATTCTCCGGATCAGTTATGATCTCACTGATTTTATTCTCTATCGCTTGACGATGATCATTATCAATGGCTTTTTTTAATTCTTCGGCTGATTTACGTAGTGTTTCTTTTTCCTCTTTCGTTAAGGAGGATGATTGTTCGATTTTCTGAGATAATTCGTTAAATCTGACAGGGTTGCTTACCGCTTTCCAAGTTTCTTCTATAAAGGTATGTTCATTTGTTAGTTTTTTAATAAGGCGCTTTAATTCTTCATTTTTGTCATTTAATGCTGAAATTTTTATATTACCCTTAGGGTTATGCTTCTTTATTTCATCTGCTATTTTGTTATTTTCTTTAGTAAGTTTATTGATTTCTTCTGTTATTTTAGCTTTTTTAGTTTTTATTAAAAGATCAATTTTTGAAAGGTGGTTTTTTACAAACGATTCAATATAATTTTTATTATCATTATCTTCAATTATATCGATCCCATCTATTTTTTCTCTTGTAAATTTAGACAATGAAAGAATGAGTAACGACTTTTGGATGAATTCATTCTCTTTTAAAAGATCATCATAGGTTTGATTTTGCGGAGATTCTGGATTTTCTAATAAATATTTAATTAAAATGAATTGTAATTTATATGATTCTGATGAAAAACCCTTTAATGAGATTCCTGAATCCTTTTCTTCTTTAGTCTCTTTAGTTTTTGGATTTTCGATTAATTTGTGCAATTTTTTTAACTTTCGAAATGCATACTCTCTTGCCTTACTTTTATCTGAAGAGAGCAATTTAACAAATAGATCTTTTGTAGGACTACTATTTGCAATATTGATCATGGTGCTTGGACCATGATCAATAAGATCGAATAAGTTGGACTGATTAATGAGTTTTTCTGCTGAAGCGTAGTTAAATATAAACGAGATATTTTTTATGATGGGAGTAGATAGAAGTTCATTTGAAGGGTCATTATTGAGAGAATTAATTGATTCATCAATATTTAATTTTAAGCAGTTATTAGCCGTATTAAGTAATGATTTTGTCTTTTCTTGGTGAAGGTAGCCATATATTTTTGATTTGAGTGAAGTTAATTTTTCGTTACGTTTTGCTATGATTTCTTCTTTATCTGATAGATATTTTCCTTTTTTACCTATTTTTTTTAAAACAGTTTCTAAATATTCTTTTTTTTCTGCGTCGTCTTCTTCTCCTATTCTAGCTGTTTCAATTGCAATCAATCCGTTATGTTCTTCCTTTTCTTCTTCGGCTTTTTCTTTTGAGTGAAGAGCATCTTTGCTTAGTGCAAGTGGAATTAATTCCTTTGCTTTTTGTTCTGGTGTATATAAAAATATTTTGCTTGGTATAAATAAGCTTGTAATTAATTTTTCTACTTCTTTTGGTTTGTTATCTTTGTTATCTAAAAATATTTTATCACATATTTCTGTATTTTCTAAAATATTATCGATTTTTTCTTTTTCTGGGTCAGAGTCGCATACGCATAATTTAATTTCTATCCACGCAAAAAGTGCTTCTGATTCTATCCACTTTGGAATAGGTTTTTGTGTCGAGAGATAAGTGAGCGCCTTATCGAAAGCGGATATTGTTTCTGTTGCTTCGTTTACCCCTAGATCTTTTGATTTAATATTTTTAATTTTTTCTTCTAATTCTTTAAATTCTTTTTGTGTTATATTTTGTTTTTTAGCGGGATCTTCTTTGCGCTTAATAATGTCATTGCAATCATCGATCAAGGATCTCGCGCTATCTTGGAAAGTCAATTTTTTTATCTGTTTTATCTGGATATTCTTGCTCTTTCTTATTTTTCCAATGATTTCGATAAAATTGCTTATGAGGGTATAGTCACCCTCTGTTGATTTTTTATCCTTTATTTTACTTGTTGCAGCATTGACATTTTCAATGAGTTGCTTAAATTCTTTCAGGCTTGAGGGAACATTGACCTGTCCCGGTGCAATTTTCAGCTCCGGAGGCGGCGGGCTTTGGTCGTTGCGTGGACTGCTCATGCTTCACCTTGCTTAGTTAAGTAAGGTTTTTTTAATTTTTCTACTTTAAGTATAGGCTGAATAGGTTAATAAAGTATTAAATAAACTGGCATTTTTAGTCAAAAATGCCTGGAATATTCACAATATCAATGAGATACAGTTTTAAGGCATTTTACGGCTTTGTTGTTCTGCTTTTGCATCATTCATTTTACCGTGCAGCGCATCGAATACTTCTGCTGATTTTTCTGTTTCTTGTTTGAGTTGGATGAGGTTGGCGCCTATGCTGCCTAATGCTGCTCTTTCTTGCGCCACCTCAGGAGAATCAGGGCCAAGGTGTTTATCTTCTTCTAAGCGATATAATTCTTTTTCAAAAACCGCAGCTCTTCCTTCAATATCTCTAATTTCTTGGTCTAATTTATCATGTAATTCTTTGACATCGGGGAGTTGTGCTTCTACGAAAGAATCATCCGGATTTTTTTGGTTTAGAATCTCAGCCTGGCTTTTAACAAGGCGGCTCACTTCGTCTGCTTTCCCCATTCTTTTTTGAAGATTCTTAATTTCTTGTTGGAGGAAATGAAGCTTTGCTAGTGCATTTTTAGCTTGATAATCACCTGCTTTTTTTTGATCTTCTACAATGTCTTCCATCTCTAATTTGTTATATATGGATTGATCTCCGAAACCACCCCCCGGTGGTATGAATTTTTTTAATTTATCTGCTTGGTGTTTTTTATTTTTTTCATGAATAGGATCGGAAATATCTTCCATTGCTTTCACGACATCTTTTTTCATGTCTTCTTCTGTCTGATGCGCATGCGTTCGGCTGGCCACATCTCGTTGCATACTTTCCTGTAGATCAAAAATGCGTTTTATTTTTTCAGATAATCCAGGCCGGGTAGTGCGTAATGTTTCTAATTCAAGTAAAAGGGATGGTTCAAGTTCAGCGCAAAGACCGTTTTTTTCTGCAGCAAGAAACATGACATGTATTTTATCAATAGCGGTTTCGAGATTGCCTTCAAAAAGAGTTCGAAACGCGGACATATCATAGCTAATGACAATTTCATCTCCCGGTTTTAATCCAAATTTTTGTTTTAAACATTCCATTAACCCTTGGCATCCTAGTATGTATTCTCCCCCTACAGTCAATCCAAATCGTTTTATTGATTCAGCTAGCGATTTTACGAGTGTTTTGAAGTGTCTCCATCCCCAGAATCCTGTCGCTTCCTGTTTTACCCAGAAAGGATGGCTTTCTTTTAGGACTTGTAAATTAATGCTATTCTTTTTTACGTGAAAAATACAACCGGGGTAGCTAGCACTTGTATGAGGACCTTCTTTTTTTTGTAAGTTTTCCACATTTTTTCTAACCTGGACTTCTGGATTATTTTCGCCAGCAGCCATCGCGTCTTGATTTTTAATTTGTTCTTCATCAATTTTACCGAGGGGTCTGAAAGCTGCTTTGGGTTCTAAATTCTCGGCGTTTGGTACATAGCCATCTTTCTTAGCACTTTGTAATCCCCAGAAATGTCCACTTGCCCATTTAGCTTGTTCTTCTGCACTTCGCTGCAAAATTTGGCATTCTTTGCGAAATTCTTCTTCTCGAAAAGCATCCAGTTTTTTTCGTGTTTCAGCGTATAATTCCTTAAAAGCATCGGCGTCGTTTGGTTCCGTAGGGTCCTTACACATGCTTTGTTTGGCTTGTTCGAATAGATTATCCCATTCAGCTTGATTAAATTGACCTTCTTGTATCGCAGTAAATTGTTTTTCTAATGTTTCATTAAGGCGATCAAATGCTTCATTGTAATTTTTTTCAATTTCGTCTATTGAGCCAGGATTAGCTAATTGGATGTTTTGATCTTTTCTCAATCTTTCAATATGGCGAGATAGATCGGTTTTTAACTTTTGAACGGCTTTAGCGAGAGGTTCTTCGGCATATTGATAGTCAACAGAAAGTTTAATTCCGGGATCTTCTGCTTTTATCCTATTGATTGTAGCAAAACTGCTTTGAATGTTTTTTAGCAATTCAGTATTGCTTTTCCCTTCTGGAGAAGAAGGCTGTTCTTTTTGCTCAAATCTGTTTGCACCCATAAGGACTTTGCTCCGCTCAAACAAGCAGGATAACGATAATTAAATTATACACGAATACGGTTTTTTTGCATAAAAAACTGTTAGAATAATTAAATAGTTTGGCTCGAGTAGATAAGAATTTTTTAAGAAAAGTCGCCTATACTGACAGAATGACGGCGAAGAATCAAGATTGGAAAATTGTTTTAATTCAATAAGATGTGTTAATCATAGGTGTTATATGGATTCAAGAATTGATCTCCCATTTATTACAGCATTGACGGCTGAGAATCTCATCATGTATGCAAATAGAGAAGGGCAGCCTTTTTCAGATGAATTTGCAGAGCAATTAAGACAAAGCGGCTTATTAATTAATGACGCAAACAGAGGTAATGTATTTTATCCTGAGGTAAAAGCTGCAATAGAGGCATTTAATGATTTGGTAAAAGGAAATATTCGAGATGATTTTGATGGAATAAAAGCATTGTTTGACTACATGATGGCTCTTGACAAAGATCAAGCGAAACAAACAGAGTTAGTACGCGAGATTAATGGCGCAATTACGTTTCATAAAGCAGGCAGGCGGCTTGGAATAGTATCAAAATACCAGTTTTTGAGCATAGAACTAGAAGCGATCCATGACGCGTATCTAAAACATAAAGCGAGTGTAGAGCCTGTAGTGGAAGATAATGTTGTACAGTCGGCTTCACCACAAGAGATAAAAAATAAGATTGACAGTATTTTGGAAAAAATAAAACAAACGGGATTTTTGTGGGAGGCTATCAATCATAGGCTCACTGCGCTTGCTCTTCATAATGATCCCAGGGAGCAATATTTTAAAAAACAATACGAAGAACTACGTGCTAGTTTTGACACTATTGAGGATATTAGAAAGAGGTGTATGGATAGCATTCCAAATGATGATGAGTTAATAGACTTAAATGACAATGACTTGAATGAGTTTGATAAAGAAATCCAACAATTCAGCCGCGAAGCAAGAAAATTCTCCGAAGAAATAAATGCCCCGTTGTCTCTAAAGGATCTTGTAAAACCAGACAACATCAGAGAAGGGTCAGAAAAAATCCTCGAGCTCTTTGAAGAAGCGTATGAATCAGCCGAAACTGTTGCAGAAAGCGCGCTTGGCAATCCAGCCATGCGAAATAAATTAAAACATGATCCGGCGATTATCAAAGGAATGGAATCATTTATTAGGAATAATTTCACTGATCAAGGTGTACTTGATCTTGATGACGATGAACGCTATCAGGATCTAGAAGAAGAAGCAAAAGAGTATCTTAAACAAATGTATGCTGCGTTTAATGATTTGATAGAAACCATGAAAAAGAGAATGGCGGATGAATCATTAGAAAACGCACAATATTGGGGCGAATTTGAAGAAGTCACAGATAAAAACGAAGTTAAAGCATGGTGCGCTAAAATTATACCCTTTGACGATAAAACTGAAGCGGATAATAATGCCATTGCAGGAGGACACACCAATGATGCAAAGGCTTTGCCGCAGGTACGGCCGCTTTCTGATCGTGAAGTAACACATCTTTATTCTCCTAACGGGCAGAATAAATGCTATTTTTATGAGCGTATCACTCAATCATCTGAATCTAAACAACCCATCGTTGAACATCGCATATTGGATTTTGAATCAGAAGCGCTTTCACCCCGTAAATTATTGGGAAGATTTATCGATGAAAAAGCGCGCTCTTTTGGAATGGAGCTTTCCGCAGAAAATATGGAGGCAGTGCGCGAAGCAATTAATCAATTGCCCGCAGGGTTAGACGCGATAGATGTGAGACGTTTTCTCGTCAAACTGTTTAATCTAGAAAAACCTGAAAAAATGACCGATGCTTTCATGAAATTTATGAAAAAAAATTCCACCATGGATGTTTTGTATTTAAATAAGGGTGAAAAAATTTTTCGTCCTGGATGGTTTACCAAAAAACTCTTTTCCATTACGCTGCCGCATGATCAGTTATTGCAACAGGCTGAGTTTTTATTAAATAATATTGTTTCAAAAGGCGGGAAATCTTATCATTTTGACTTTGTCAAAAACGAGCAATTTGCTATTGCTCTTCGTTTAGTGAGTGACAAGATGATGCGTAATGAAAAGGGTGAATTTAAGTCGGATGATGTATTTAAATTTTCATTTGATAATAGTATAGCGCGTCCTACCGATAAGCAAGTCGGATTTATATTAAGCGGTAGCCGCTACCAAATTCATCGATTAGGCGATAAAGACATGCGTCTTAAAGAAGGCGTGCCTCTTGGAATTTCGTATGTAGATAGATTGACAGACACGATGCAGAATAAATTAAATAAAGCAACTCAGGTGTTGGGTGGAAATAATCTGGGTAATGAGGTAAAAGTTGATGCGTCAGAACAAAGTGTTTCTAAATCAGAAGCTAGTGTTGCAGGAACAGGAAGCGCGAAAAAAGAAGAAGAAGAAGAAGAAGAAGAAAAAGAGTGGAGCGCTCCGCTTTTTCAAGGAAAAGGAACAAAGGACTCTGAAGAAAAAGGGGACCCTGAAGATAAGCATTCACCGAAGCCCTAAGGAGGGCCCCCTTAAATGCGAATAATTCTCAATTGTATTGACAGACCCTTCTAAAAAACCCATACTATCTTTAACTCTTAAGCGACAACGCTATCTTATAAACCAAGAACATACATAAGGATTGCCATGCAATTGGGTGAAATGTCTATTGGCAGTGTTGGCCGGATCGTACGTATTAAATCAGAAGCAACGCTTTACCGTCACCGGTTGATCTCGATGGGTTTATTGCCCGGCACAGAATTTGTTGTATCGCGTATTGCGCCCTTAGGCGACCCCATTGAAATCACCGTGCGCGGTTTTTCTTTAAGTTTACGAAAAGGTGAGGCAAGCCTCTTGCAAGTTGAGAGGGTGTCATCATGAAATTGCTCACCGAATCTTGTTGTGATGAAAAAACGCTTGATGAATCTTTTCAAAAATCTTTTACCGTTGCACTCGTCGGTAATCCTAATTGCGGAAAAACCACTGTATTTAATCGGTTGACCGGCGCACGTCAGCGAGTGGGCAATTGGCCGGGTGTGACGGTTGAGCGTAAAACAGGATTATTGACTTATCAAGATAAAAAAATCCAAGTGATGGATTTGCCGGGCACTTATTCTTTAAATGTCGTGAATGAGTCTTCTTCAGTCGATGAGCGAATTGCTTGTGAATATATTTTAGCTAAAAACGCCGATCTCATTATTAATATTCTGGATGCGAGCAACTTAGAGCGCCATCTTTATTTGACGATGCAATTACTAGAAATGCGTGTACCGATGTTAATTGCGTTGAATATGATGGATGTGGCAAATGAGCGCGGCATCAAAATCAAATTAAAGCAATTAGCTAAAGAATTAAATTGTGTCATCGTCCCGATTGAAGCACATAAAAATAAAGGCATTGAAGTATTAAAACAAAAAATGGTTGAGCATCAAAAAAATGCATCACATTTTTCAATCAATTATCTTAAAGAAGATATTCTTAAAAAAGCAATCAGTGAAATCAGTTCTCTGATAAAAACAGAATATTCTTCACATCAGAAAGAATGGATCGCAACACGGCTGCTTGAAGATGATGTGTTTGTTCGTCAAAAAGTAGACTCAGTCATTTTAAAAGATGTTTTAAAATGGCAGCAAACTATTCGAGATACTCTGCAAGAAGATCCTGATATTTTATTGGCGGATGCACGTTATCGTTTTATTGAAAAATTACGGTCGAAAACAGTCATCAAAAATAAAAATTCTAAAACGACGTGGACAACCTACATCGATAATATTGTCTTAAATCGTATTTTAGGCATCCCGATTTTTTTAATGGTGATGTATGCCATGTTTTTCTTTGCAATTAATATTGGTGGTGCATTTCAAGATTTTTTTGATATTGGCAGCAATACATTATTTGTCGATGGCGCTTCTTACGGATTAGCGCATTTAGGCGCACCTTCTTGGCTGATTGTGTTATTGGCGAATGGTCTGGGTAAAGGCATTAATACTACTGTCACATTTATTCCCGTGATTGGCGCCATGTTTTTATTTCTAGCACTTTTGGAAGATTCAGGTTACATGGCGCGCGCTGCATTCATCATGGACCGTTTGATGCGGGCAATGGGATTGCCCGGCAAATCTTTTGTGCCGATGATTGTTGGTTTTGGCTGCAATGTACCAGCTGTGATGGCGGCACGCACCCTTGAAAATAAACGCGATCGCATTTTGACAGTGATGATGAGCCCTTTCATGTCATGCAGTGCAAGACTTGCGATTTATGCAGTATTTACCGCAGCTTTTTTCCCCGTAGGCGGACAAAATATTGTATTTTTGTTGTATCTCATCGGGATTGCGATGGCGATGTTAACAGGGCTCATGCTTCGCAAAACGCTTTTACAAGGAGAGCCTGCACCGCTTGTGATGGAATTGCCATCGTATCATCTTCCCAATATTAAAACGGTATTGTTGCATGCATGGCAGCGCTTAAAAGGATTTCTCTTTCGTGCAGGTAAATTAATTCTTCCGATTTGTATATTGATCGGTGCATGCAGTGCATGGAACATGAATGGTTCTATTGTGTTAAATGCAGATGGAGATGCGAATTCCGTGCTTTCCATGGTTGGCCGCATGGTCACGCCGATTTTTGCACCGATGGGAATTCATCAAGATAATTGGCCGGCGACTGTGGGTTTAGTCACCGGTATATTAGCGAAAGAAGTGGTCATTGGCACATTGAATGCACTTTACAGCCAGATGGGACATTTAGGTGTATTACAAGCAAATGCATTTCATTTTTTTGGCGGATTGCAGCAAGCGGTATTATCCATTCCTGCAAATTTAGCTCAATTAGGCAATTCTTTCAGTAATCCGGTATTAGCAATTGCGCCTGTTCATGTGTTGGCGCAAGGTGTCTATGGACTGATGTATCAACGATTTGATGGTCAAGTCGGTGCGATTGCTTATTTATTATTTGTATTGTTATATTTTCCATGTGTTTCAACGATTGCTGCAATGTGGCGCGAAGTGCATCGCGGTTGGGCGATTTTTTCTGTTTTTTGGACAACAGGAATTGCATATGGCGTTTCAGTTGGATTTTATCAATTGGCAACGTATGCAAAACATCCGCTTTCATCTTTTTACTGGGTTGCGGGAATTGTCATGGCTCTTTGTTTAACGATCACAGGGGTAAAAATATTTGCAGAATCTTCGATAAAATATCCATGGGGCCGATATGAATTTAGTCGAAATTAAACATTATTTAATGCAAGTTAAAATGACAAGCCTTGCAAGTATTTCTGCATATTTTAAATGTGATGCAGAACTCATGCGCCAAATGATGAGTCACTGGCTTAGAAAAGGATGTGTTCGAAAGTTGAGTAAAACACCTGCCTGCGGCGGTTCTTGCATGAAATGCGCCCCGTCGTTAGTTGAGATTTATGAGTGGGTGAATTAATCGAGAGGCAAAAGCGCTTGTTTATTTTTCTTACTTATGGTAGCATAATAGGTATGAAAAAAGGTAATACTTCATGAATACGCAAAAGCTGTCTATTTCTCTCCCAAAACAACAATATGAATTCCTAGAGGAATATCAAGTAAAACATCATTATAAGACCCGCTCTGAAGTAATAAAAGAAGCACTTGCTCTTTTACAGCAAATGCACTTAGAAGCGTGTTATGAGGAAGCTAATAAAGAAATTGATCATGCTTTTGATGTAACAACATCTGATGGATTAGAAGATGAAACGTGGTGAAATTTATTTTGCTAATTTAGATCCGACTGTAGGTGCTGAGGTTAAGAAAAAACGCCCTGTATTAATTGTGAGTAATGATGCTAATAACAAGATGGCATCTACAGTTACAGTGGTTCCAATTACATCGAACACAAAAAAAGTGTATCCGTTTGAAGTGTTGTTTACAATAATAGATTCTAAATTATCAAAAAATTCCAAAGCGCAGTGCCAACAAGTAAGAACTATTTCTAAACTGAGAATATCCCCCAAAAAAGTTGGAGATATTGGTAAAGAAATGATGTTAAAAATTAATGCTGCTTTAAAACTTCATTTGGGTTTTTAAGCAATGATCCCGATTCGCTGAGAGGAATGTATGCCAGAAGAACCAAAAACACTGACTTTAAAAAAATCGATACCGGCGCAGATTGTGAATGAAGGTGCAAAATTTGGGGCCCTTCAATTGACTGATTTTATTCACGCTGCGCCAGATGCCGGGCGCGCTTATTTTCGCGCAGAATTGCAAGACGGGCGTGCTTTACCCAAAGGGTTGATTTGTACAACAGAAGGTTTGATTGACGGCATTGCAGGTGTTGGTACGGAGGGCAATTATAAAGTGCTCGTGACAGTTGTTAATGATGATGCTGATGAATTTTATACTGAATTTGATTTGACGATTAAGCCAAGCCTTGCTGCCGAAGATAGTCAGTTATTTAAAAAACGTAAAAAAGAAGTTTGGGATGCGCTTTTAAAAAATTTACCGCTTCCTGAATTAAAAGACATGCTGCAGCAGCCGATCACAGAAGTTGAAATTTATTATTTATTGCAGCGTTTTGCAACTCTCACTATTTGGGATGTTTATAATCTTGAATATCCTTCTGAAAAAACTATTTTAACTCTAAAAGATGCAAGCAAACACTACAATGTATATGACCGTGGTTGTTGTATTATTGGGTCGCCTAAAAATTTATTTTCGCATGAGCGTACACTTCAAGATGCGTTGCAAACCGCAAAAGCGATTGCAAGAGAAGTCTATCAACGCGGCTGGGCAGTCGAGCTTGTAGGATTTGATAAAATGGTGCGCGCTGCATGGGTTGAATTGCAGCATTTGGGCATTCAAAACGGCAAGTCATTGGAAATATTACATTATAACCCTTCGCCAAGCGATATAAAAATTTATACTGAAGAATCAAAGGGCCCGCGTTTTCAAGCCTGAAAAGCAGTATCTATCTTGTCACCCATCCCTTTTTTCGTTTACAATCACCG
>AMFJ01004638.1_pt1 | contig 13831 bp, 12 predicted proteins | sample 427208 | NCBI WGS metagenome assembly AMFJ01 (sample SAMN02954298, study PRJNA114691) | groundwater metagenome | biome: aquatic; feature: subsurface aquifer; material: sediment; isolation source: subsurface aquifer sediment | place: USA: Rifle, CO | collected 2008-08
TTGTTGAGGGTTTTGAGAAAAATAATAACAACGAATTTATAAGATTCTTAAAGATATCAAAAGGATCAACCGGCGAAGTTAGAAGTCAAATATATATTTCATTTGAAATTAAACGAATTACACAAAATGAATTTGATCATATAAACGAAGCATTGATTTCATTATCAAACAAAATTGGATCTTTAATTAATTATCTGGAAAACCAAAGAAAACAAGGTCATTTCAAACTCGTTAACCCATTAACGCGTTAACCGATTAACAGTTTCAAACTTAGAGGGGGTGATCAATAATGGATACCAAACCACAACCAAAACCAAAATTAAGCTCCAAGATCCTAAAATGCAGCAACATGACGATTTTCTTTGATACCTATGAAGCAAAAAATAAGAATAAATATTTAAGAGTAACCGAATCCCGATACGATAAAGCAACCAAACAAAGTGTCAGATATTCGATAATTTTATTCAAAGAAGATCTTGAGGGTTTCAAAAAAACACTGAATGAAATAAGTTTGGATTAACTCGTTAACCCGTTAACTCTTTAACAGGTTTTAAACGTTTTTTTTCAAATAATATTTCCGTTCTGTTTCCGGAAACTTTTCTATGGCATAACGAAGCATTGTCCGTGGCATTACTTTGTAATATTTGTTTAAAAATTTGATTTCTGTTTCTTTGTCCTTTTTTCCTATTTCCCGAAGTGCCCAACCGACTGCCTTATGAATCAGATCGTGTTTGTCATTGAGAAGAATTTCTGATATTTTTAATGTGTCAATATATTGGTTATTGTGAATAAAAGCAAAAGTAGAAATAATTGCAATTCTTTTTTCCCAAAGATTTTTAGATTTTGCCAATTTATATAAAATTTTCCTGTCTTTATCGAGTAGCCAATTTCCTAAAATATAATGGCATGAAAGATCAACCAAATCCCAGTTATTAATTTTTTTAGTATTTTTTAAATAAAATTCAACGATTTGTTTACCCTGAGAGAGCGAAGCGAGTCGAAGGGATTTTTGATATTGCATTCTAAGTATCATCAGCGCTGATAATCGATGTTCATGAATTTTACTGTCAAGAAGTTTTTGTAGATCATTTAAATCAAGACTTTGATATCTCTTACTAATTTCTCGTAGCTTTGGAACCGTAATACCCAAAAATTGATCTCCTTCTCCATACTCCCCTTTTCCAGTTTTAAAGAACCATGATAAATTTTTTGCCTTTTCTGGATCAGCTTCTTTTTTTAGTTCTTTGATTAACTGATTGAACATGTTATTCTTTTTTTATTTCCCAAAAAACAGCTCCGGCCGCATCCCATTTTAATCTTTTTTCATCAGGATCGGAGAAATTAAACTGTTCGTTGACAAAGTAAATGATCGTCCCGGCTTTTTTAGATACATTAACAACACCATGAGCAACTCCTCTTGGGACAAATACCAACTTAGAACTACCGTTTCCCAAAACCACCTTCATTTTGATATCTCTTGTATCAGAATCATTTCTTAGATCCCACATTCCCAAGATCATATGATCTTCCGGTGGGACATACCAAACATCTTCCTGTTTATAATGCAGATGCCAGGCTTTGATACTGCCGCCGATAATTTTTGACCTGTTTACTTGTCTAACTTTAAAATCCGGAAATCCTTCTAAGTCTCCACGCTCATTGATTCTTGTTAATTCCTCAAAAACACCGTCTTCACCGATAAATTTCTTCACCTCAACGATCTTGACACCTTCGATTACTTTCTTTTTTGAATAGTCCTGAACGTAAATTTCTTGCTTCAATCGAACTAAAACATCGTCTAAACTCAAGTTTTTCATATTAATATTTAATTAATAATAGCGCTGTAAAGTGCTATCGACAGGATTCGAACCTGTGACGTCCCGCTTATGAAACGGGTGCTCTACCGCTGAGCTACGATAGCTTAATAATACATTAATATTATATAATATATTCAATCTTTATGGTAAAAATAGATTTATCCATTGTTATTGTCTCCTATAACACGAAAAAAATAACTGAAGATTGTATAAAATCAATCAATAGGTCGTTAACAAATACAAATATAAATTATGAAATTATTCTTGTTGATAATGATTCTCGTGACGGCTCGGTACAAGCGCTGGAAAAAATCTCATCCGACAAAATAAATCATCTAACTTACCTTCAAACCGGAGAAAACCTGGGCTTTGGTCAGGGCAGTAATTTTGGTGTCAAAAAAGCTAATGGAAAATATATTTTACTCTTGAATACCGATACAATCGTTTTAAACCGTGCGATTGAAAAACTTTATAACTTTTACGTAGAAAATGAAAAACAGGTTCATTTCCTGGGAGCAAAGTTGCTTAATAAGGACCTCACTCCTCAACCATCGGCCGGGCGATTCTTTACTTTACCGGTTGTCTTTGCTACTTTACTTCTCAAAGGAGACTATTGGGGGTTAACCAGATCTTCACCAAACAAATTTTGTCAGGTTGACTGGATTTCCGGAGCCTGCATCTTAACAACTAAGGTGTATTATAAGCGACTGAATGGCTTTGATAAAAACATCTTCATGTATATGGAAGAGGTCGATCTTTTGTTCAGGGCTAAAAAAATTGACTTAAATACGTATTTATATCCGAAATCTCAAATTATTCATCTGGGCTCCGCCTCTTCCGAGGGTAGGACTTACCCCATTTTGCAGGTTTACAAAGGTTTCCTTTTTTTTTATAAGAAGCATTACTCTATCTTTCATTTACTGGTTCTCCGTGTTATTCTAAAATTAAAAGCACTAATTGCCTATTTTTTTGGTAGAATTAAAGGCAACCAATATTTAATTGATACGTATGAACAAGCTTTCAAAATTTCTTAAGATAGTTGACGACAATTTAATAAAAATTCTTCTTGCAATATTTATTTTCTTAGTCCCTCTTTGGCCAAAACTACCAATCAGAATGATTGATTATACTTACATTGCCATAAGACTTGAGGATATTTATCTGGCGTTTATGACTTTGGTATTTATCGTTCAGCTCATCAGAAAAAAAATTAAATTAAATAGAGCTTTTCTTTGGCTTTTTATTCTTTACTGGGTAGCTGTTTTCGCCTCCAGTTTGTGGGCAATTTTTATTGGAAAAACTATTGTTCTTTACCATCTCGGACTACTTCACGCCCTAAGAAGAGTTGAGTATATGATAGTTTTTTTCATTGCCTCTTCCGTAGTTAGAAACAAAAGAGATTTTTTATTATTTTTAAACCTATTTATTACGGCTGTTTTTATCGTCAGCTTGTATGGATTAGGACAAAAATACTTGGGCTTTCCTGCGGTTCAGACGATGAACCCGGAATATGCAAAAGGTTATATTCTCTATCTCACTCCTGAAGCCAGGATCTCTGCGACTTTTGCCGGACATTATGACCTTGCCTCGTATCTGATTTTTTCTATTCCAATTGTTCTTTCATTTTATTTTTATTTTAAAAAGGGCTATTTTTATTTGATTACGTTTATACTCTCTCTTATTGTTCTTATTGATACTTCATCAAGAATTTCTTTTGGAGCATACGTGATTTCTACAATTATCTTTCTTTTTGTTATCAGGAAATATTTATTTACTCTTTTAGTCATAATATTAACCGTCGGATTAATGTTTCTTTCAAAAGACTTAGGTAATAGATTTTTTAGAACATTTCAAATAAAAAGAATACTTGTTAACGAAAAGACCGGTTCTGTTTACGTCAATCAGAATGTTACCACTAAAGAACTGCCAGCAGGATCTTTTTACGTAAAACTAAAAGATCAGACGCCCGAGGCAACAGCAGCAGCAAATATTGAAACTTTTAAAAAACAAATTGTTAATGAACAAGCTATTGAAGCCACTATCTCTGCGGGAACAAAACTAAATACTAATGAATTTAATAAATTAATGGCTTCATTGTCAGCTAATTTAAAAGGTGTTAATACAATCGTTTCTGACATTTCGTTTGCTACCCGTATCCAGGTTGAGTGGCCAAGGGCAATTGAGGCTTTTGGAAAAAATCCGATTCTTGGAACTGGGCCATCATCAATTACTGAGGCGACCGATAATGACTTCTTGCGTTGGTTGGGAGAGATTGGTTTACTTGGCACAACACTGTTTATGATGATTTTATTTTCATTCATTAAAACTGTTTTCACTAAATTTGGTGAATCCCTGAAGGAAAATAGATTATTGGCCTTTGGCTTTATCTTTGGACTGTTTGCCCTATTAATCAATGCCGTATACATTGATGTTTTTGAAGCTTCAAAAGTTGCTTATACTTTTTGGACTATTTCGGGACTGTTCATAGGATATTCAAAAGGTGATTCCATATGAGAAAACTCGACGCGCTCATTCTTTCTGTTATTTTGGTGATTGCCTTACTATTCCGTCTTTATAAAATCAATATACCGCTTGCGGATCTTCATTCCTGGCGCCAGGCCGATACCGCTGCAGTCGCACGTAATTACGTAAAGAATGGAATTGATTTGTTTCATCCTATCTATGATGATTTTTCCAATGTTCAATCGGGGATTGACAATCCAAATGGATATCGAATGGTCGAGTTTCCAATATATAACGCTATAATTGCATTTTTTTATAAATCGTTTCCGATTTTTACTTTGGAAATTTGGGGAAGATTAACAACTGTTATATTTTCATTAATTGTTATTTCGGTTATTTATTATTTACTACTTAATGAAAGCAATCGTCTTTCGGCGATATTTGGTTCTTTAACGTATGCTATTTTTCCCTTTTTTGTATTTTTTTCACGGGTAATTTTACCAGAAACGACTACATTAGCTTTTACATTGTTAGCTATATTGTCCCTATATATTAATTCGAAACTTAAAGAAAGAAGTATAAAAAGCATTTGTTTATATTTTTTATCAGCAATATTGTTTGCGGTATCTTTACTAATAAAACCAACAATAATTTTTTATTTTTTCCCAATTATTGTTATTTTTTTTAGAAAAAATAAGCTTAATTTATTAAAGAAATTAGATTTCTATTTGTATTTTATTATTGCTTTAGTTCCTTTAGTCTTTTGGAGATCTTATATAAAAAATTTTCCTGAAGGGATTCCATATTCAGATTGGTTATTTACTTCCGCAAACACTGCTCAAGGCTTAAAAAGCATCTTATTTAGGCCTTCATTTTTTCGCTGGATATTTTTCGAAAGAATTAATAATTTAATTTTGGGTGGATATCTAACGCTATTTTTTGTCTTAGGAACAATTGCCAAACAAAAAAAATATTTATTGATTAGTTTTCTTGTTTCCGCTTTGGCCTATATTTTAGTTTTTCAAGGCGGTAATCTTCAGCACGAGTATTATCAAACTTTAATATTGCCTGTTTTTTCTATGATGATAGGCCTTGGCGTTAGTTTTGTTTTTGGTCACAAAAAAGAATTTATTAGCTCTTTTTTTGTTTCGATTCTAGTCTTTGTAATTTTTATTTCCTCGTTTTATTTTTCATATTTTAAAGTGATAGACTATTATGTAGTTTCTCAAGAACTCGTTCAGGAAGCAAACATAATTAATAGCCTAACTTCTCCTGAAGATAAAATTGTCACTGATCGTACAGGAGATACGACACTTTTATATTTAGCTAATCGCCGTGGTGCACCATCTATCTTTCGAGACCCAATAGAACTAAAAAAATTGGGATATAAATATTTAATTACATCAAATGAGGGTGAAATAAATATTATGAAACCTGATTTTCAAATAGTTTTTGAAAATGAAAAATTTACTTTATTCAAGCTATGAAAATTTTGATGGTTACTCCTTACGTTCCCTATCCTCCTTCATCGGGTGGTCAAATACGAACTTACAATCTCCTCAAATATTTAAGTCAAAATAACGAGATTACTTTGGTTGCGTTATATAAAAATAATGAGGAAAAAGAATATGAATCATATTTAAAAAAATATTGTAAAAAAATTTACCTATGCAAAAGACCCTCTTCACCTTGGCAATTTAAAAATATTTTTAAAACTATTTTTTCGTCCTCCCCTTTTCTGGTTGTTAGAAACTATTCTGATGAAGCAAAAACCATTATAAACAAATTGCTTTATCAAGAAAAGTTCGATGTTATTCATGCTGAAACTTTTTATGTTATGCCTCATATTCCGCAAACAAAAGTTCCTACCGTTCTCGTTGAACAAACAATTGAGTATAAAGTTTATAAACATTTTGTAAATTCGTTACCTTTTTACCTTAGGCTTCTTATCTACTTTGATATCGATATTATCAAACTAAAATATTGGGAAAGATTTTACTGGAAAAAAGCTAATGCTGTTGTTGTAGTATCTTCATCTGACGAAAAACTAATAAAAAATGAAGAGCCATTATTAAAAACTTCGATTATTCCTAACTGCGTCGGAGATGAGATGATTGCTAATAAATTAGGTAAAAAAAATTTAAAATCACCAACAATATTTTTCCAGGGAAATTTTTTCTGGTTACAAAACGTTGAGGCTGCTAATTTTATTATCAATAAGATATACCCTCAACTTATAAAAGATCTACCTTATGTCAAAGTTGTTATTGCTGGACAAAACGCAAAAAAATTAGGTAAGTTGATAAATAAAAATATTATCATTGTTAATATTGAGCCTGACAACATTAACAAGGTGAAAGACTTATTCAAAAAAAATACCTTATTTATCGCACCTATATTTGGACCTGGCGGGACTCGACTAAAAATTTTGGCAGCGATGGGGTCTGGAATGCCTGTTATTTCCTCAGTTACAGGGATTGAGGGTCTCGAAGTGACCAATGATAGAAATGTCATTATTGCCAATAATCCAGAAGAATTTGTCTTGAAAATAAAACAATTATTAGCGAATAAAAACTCGTATGAAAAAATAAGGACTAATGCTTATAAACTTGTTAAAGAAAAATATCAATGGAGTCAAACAGCTAAAGAACTTGAATCGGTCTATAAAAATTTATAATAATAAAATGATTAGAATAGGCGTCGATGGAAATGAAGCAAATGTTGAGAAAAAAGTTGGAGTATCAGTTTATGCGTTGAATATACTCAATTACTTTTCAAAAATCGCCAATTCTGAAACCAGTTTTGTAATCTACCTCAAAAGCCAACCGTTACTTTATCTTCCTGATGAAAATGAATTCTTTAAATATAAAATTATCAAAGGTAAATTTCTCTGGTCTCAAATTTTTCTGCCTCTTGATTTATATATAAACCGTAATATTGATATTTTTTTTTCGCCGGCTCATTATCTACCTCGTTTCTGTCCAGTTCCACAAGTTGTCACCATTCATGATTTGGCTTACTTTTATTTTCCAGAGGATTTTACAAAAAAAGATTTGTGGCAATTAAAAAATTGGACAAAATCTTCTGTTAACAAATCATCTCGTATTATTGCCGTCTCAAAAACAACCAAAAAAGACGTTATTAAGAATTATCAGGTTGATGAAAATAAAGTTTCAGTTGTTTATAACGGATACGAAAAGTTATCAGATCAAAGATCAAAAATTAAAGATCAAAATGACATATCAAAATTTAAAAATAAAAAACCTTACATTCTTTTTGTAGGAACAATTCAGCCAAGAAAAAATTTAGATGTTTTGATTGATGCTTTTGATAAATTTTCCAAAACACATAGTGACTTTAAACTCGTGATCGTGGGAAAGAAAGGATGGCTGTTTGAAAGCATTTTTGCAAAAGTAAAGACGATGAATTTAGAGAATAAGGTAATATTTACCGGTCATGTAACGGACGAAGAACTGATCTGGTTTTATAAAAACGCTTTCTGCCTTGCGCTTCCGTCTCTTTACGAAGGATTTGGCATTCCGATACTTGAAGCAATGAGCTATGATTGTCCAACAATTGTGTCAATGACATCCAGTTTACCGGAAATTGGTGGAGATGCTAGTCTTTATTTTGATCCAAAAAATTCGGATGACTTATTGGAAAAATTAAATACCCTTAAAGATAATGTAAAATTAAGAAAAGAATTGATTTCTAAGGGAAAACAGCGTATTAAAGATTTTTCCTGGGAAAAATGTGGTAAGGAAACGTTAGAGGTTATATTAAAGACTGTCTATGAACACAGACAGTCTTTATCAAAAAATCTATGATCAAAATTATCTCCGCTAATTTTTTACCGTCAGAATATAATAAACTTTCCCTTCATCCTCTCCAGACCTGGGAATGGGGTGAAGCTCGCAAAAAAACCGGAGTTGAAGTTTTGCGTTTATCTGATGGTAAAAATGTTTTTCAACTAACACTACATTCGCTCGTTCCTAGTCCCAAATCCCTAATCCCTAACTATAAAATTGGCTATCTACCACGTTCTATTTTTCCGTCAAAAACTGTTTTAAATTTTTTATATGAATATGGAAGGAAAAATAAAATAATTTTTTTTAAAATCGAACCTTATGTTGAAAAATCTAAGCTACAACCTACTAACTACAACCTACAACCTTCCCCTCACCCGCTCTTTCCTACTTGGACACAAATCCTCGATTTAACTAAATCCGAAGAGGAGCTCCTAAAGTCCTTTCATTCCAAAACTCGTTATAACATTCGTCTCGCAGAAAAAAAAGGAGTTGTTATCAAAGAGATGTCAACAGAAGAAGGTTTTAAAATATTTTCTAAACTTTATTTTGAAACCTGTAAACGACAGAAATATTTCGGCCACACCCCAAAGTATCACAAAATTGTCTGGAATAGTTTAAAAAAAGATTTTGCCCATATTTTGGTTGCTTTTTATAATGATGTTCCTTTGGCTGCTTATGAACTTTTTTATTTCAAAAATACACTTTATTATCCTTACGGAGGGACATCTTTGGAATACCGAAATTTGATGGCTTCCAACTTATTGATGTGGGAAGTAATTAAACTTGGTAAGAAATTGGGGGCAGAAAAATTTGACATGTGGGGCTCGCTTGGCCCGAACTATGATCCAACTAATCCTTGGTCCGGCTTTACCCGATTTAAAGAAGGCTACGCTACTAAATTTACAGAGTTTGTTGGTAGTTATGACTTGGTAATTAATCCGATGCTTTACAAAATCTATAACGCCATTTATTCCCTCCGCGAAATCTACCTAAAATTTAAACGATAATTTTTTTTTCCATGAATGTTTCAATATATCGATATATTAAAACATTCGTAAAAAATACTTTTAATAAATTCGCTTGAAAAGAAGAAGAAGAAGAAGAAGTAACATTTGATATATGGCAATAGCAATGGATGACAGTTCTCATAGCTCTGCATCGCTAAATTTTCCATCTGCTTTTATGAATCCTCATCGTGAGAGTGCTCCAGTTTTGATTAATGCATCAACCAAACCTGAAAGAAACTTAAATTTATTAGCAAGAGCCTACATTTTGGTCACAAAATTACTATTAAAACTAAGAAGATAATCTTAATTTTTCCCCTTCAACGCCACCTTCAAGACCTGATCGACGTGGTCAACGTAGTGAAACTCTAGATCTTTAAGAACGTTTTGAGGAATGTCTTCCAAATCTTTTTTATTATCCTTTGGAATAATAACGGTTTTTATTCCAGCTCGATGAGCGGCGATTATTTTCTCTTTTATTCCACCTATTTCTAAAGCTCTTCCTCGTAGTGTGATTTCCCCGGTCATCGCCACTGTTCTAATGGTTGGCGTTTTTGTTAGAGCTGATATCATTGCGGTTGCAATTGCCAACCCGGCCGATGGTCCATCCTTTGGAACCGCACCTTCGGGAACATGAACGTGAATATCGATTTTATGATAAAAATCTTCCTTTAGTCCAAACTGTTTCCAACGAGGTCTTATATATGATAAAGCCGCCTGACATGACTCCTTCATCACGTCACCCAAATGCCCAGTTAGCGTCAACCCACCTTTGCCCGGCATGATAGCAACTTCGATAAATAAAATGTCTCCTCCAGCCTGAGTCCAGGCCAACCCGGTTGTAATGCCTATTGTATCTTTTGCTTCAATCATTGATGACGAAAATTTAAATGGTCCGAGATATTTTGGGATATCAGTCAAACCAACTGTTTTATTCTTAACTTTCTTTTCAATAATTTCTCTGGTTAATTTTCTGAAAATTGTTGATATCTGTCTTTCTAAATCGCGAACTCCAGCTTCTCTAGTATATCTTCGGATAATCGTTTTTATAGCAGTATCAGTAATTGAACCTTCTTTATCATTTAAACTGCTCGCGTCTAGTTGTTTTTGAATCAAATGAGTCTTGGCAATGTTAAATTTTTCATCTTCGGTATAACCTGGAAAATGAATCACTTCTAATCGATCCTGTAGAGCATCTGGAATCGTGTCAAGTATATTGGCAGTTGTAATAAAGAAAACGTCAGATAGATCAAAAGGTACTTCCAAATAATGATCAGAAAATGCTTGATTTTGTTCCGGATCAAGTGCTTCAAGCAAGGCTGATGATGGATCGCCTCGATAATCCTTTCCAATCTTGTCTATTTCATCCAACATGAAAACTGGGTTTTTTGTTCCTGCTTGTTTTATTCCTTGGATCATTCTTCCGGGTAGTGCCCCAACATAAGTCCGACGGTGGCCTCTTATTTCCGCTTCGTCTCTAATTCCGCCCAGGGACATCTTGACAAATTTTCGTCCAAGCGACCTAGCAATTGATTTTCCAAGCGAAGTTTTTCCAACTCCGGGTGGTCCGACGAAACAAAGAATCGTTGGCTGTCTTCCCTTAATCTTTCCAGTTTTTTCCTTTATCTTTCTCATCTCAATTACCGCTAGATATTCAAGGATTCTTTCTTTGATTTTTTTCAAGCCATAATGATCTGCGTCTAAAATTTTTTGAGCCGCCTTAATCTCAATATTATTGGCAGACTCAACAGACCAAGGCAGATCAACGAGCCAATCCAAATAAGTTCGGACATAGGAAGCTTCCGGGTTGAATTGTGACATCTGCTTCAAGCGCTTTAATTCCTTCTCTGCCTTCTCTTCTACTTCTTTTGGCATCTTAGCTTTTTTAATTTTTTCCCGATATTCAGACGTGTCTTTATCTTCTCCTTTTTCACCAAGTTCCTCTTCAATCGTCTTCATCTTTTCTCTCAAGATTGACTCTTTCATTCCTTTATCAAATTTCTTTTGAGTCTTTGAAGTCAGACTAAATTCGATTTCCAACACTTTAATTTCCCGGTTAACAAAGTCTACTTCCTTTTTTAATTTTGTTTTCAAATCGTTTTCTTCAAGCAACATCTGCCTTTCTTGAGGCTTTAAATCCAGAACTACTGCAATCTGATGGGCAAAATTAACCGGGTTATCCGTATTTAGAATATTCATTAAAAAAACGAAGTCGACCGTTTTCCCTAAGTTGATAGCTTTTTTTATTTGAGTTGAGATATACCTTATCATTGCCTTAATTTCGTCATCTTCAATAATTTTTTCTTTTATTACCTCAACTTTTGCCTCAAACCAAAAATCTTCTTTTGTAAAAGATAGCACTTTTACTATCTCAATTCCTTTAACCAATGCATTGATCTCTCCCTTATCCCCTGGAACAGTTTTATCAATGGTTGCCATCACACCCACCTGGTAAAGTTCGCTGCTTTTTGGATCATCAGCTGCGGGGTTTTTTTGCATTAAAAGAATAACCTTTCTGTCTTTACGGAGGGCTTCATTGATTGCAGCCACGCTTTTGGCTCTCCCAAAAACCAAGACATTTTCCGTGCCAGGAAAAACTATTCCATCACGTACTGGGGCTACTGGGTAAACGGATTGTTCTGACGCTCCAACTAAAAATGACATATGTTTTAGCAGTATAACAAAGTAATTGCTAACTGTCAATACCTATTTTTTAAGGTTAAACCTATAGTATTAAAGCCTTTCGTAATGCTCTAAACTAATATAATCGTTCAACAAACTTGCTTAATTAAATAAATAATTTTGTAATTCTATCAAAATCAGTAAATCTTTTTTTATCGACTAAAGTGCTTTCTTTTAGTTGCGGCAGTTGATCGGTGTAGGACGGCTTTTCTACTTTATAAATAATACCTAATGGAAATTTTTCTTCGTTTATCTCTAAGCTTTTTTGTACGGCTATTTTAAAATCTTCTTTTTGATAATTTTCATCAAGTTTATAAACTTTTTGTAGGTAATATTGATATGTGTTGACTTTATTAAAAGTAACGCATGGTTGTAAAATATTGATAATTGAAAAGCCTTTATGCTCTATACCCGCTTTTATCATCGCAATTGAATGAAGTGCATCGCCAGCAAAGCTTTGTGCTACAAAAGTTGCTCCTGACGTGATGGCTAGTGCTAAAGGATTAATAGGTGTTTCCAATATACCACTTGGCGTCGATTTTGACTTAAAACCTTTTTGGGCGGTTGGTGCAGATTGGCCTGTCGTTAAGCCATAAACCCCATTATCATGAACTATAACCGTAATATCATGGTTACCTCGGCAAGCATGTAGCAAATGATTTCCACCTTCACCATAACAATCACCATCTCCTACAATCGCTATAACTGGTAAATTATGATTTGCGATCTTAATACCTATTGCATTTGGTAGGGCTCTGCCATGAAGAGAATGGATAGCATATACATTTAAAAAATCATTCATGTTTCCCGAACAGCCGATTCCAAAAACAGCTGCTACTGATGAAGGGCTTAAGCCCAATTGAATCAAGGCCTGTTTTATTGCAACTCCAATCCCCCAATCACCGCAGCCGGGGCACCAGGTTGGGTTGTAACCGGAAAAATCTTGAATGTTGGCCATGACTTTATAGACTTTATAACTTTATAACTTTATGAACTATTTCTGTTGCCGTAATCGGCCTCCCATCGTATCTTAATATTTTTTCTTCGATTTCAATCCCTGTTTCCATTGTTAATAATTTTCCAAACTGTCCCCATGAATTGTTCTCTATCAATACATATTTTTTGTTTTGTTTTAGCAATTCTGTAATTTTATCTTTATCCAGTGGATAGATATGATTAAAATGAATAAAAGCTGACTCTATTCCTTTAGTCTTTAATAATTTTTGAGCTTGTAAAATTATACCCTTAGTTGAACCCCATGAAACAAAAACGGTTTCGGACTTCTCTAGGTCTCCGTAAATTTTTGGCGGGGAAAAATCATTCTTTAAATAGGTTGCCCATTTTCTGGCTCTTTTGTCTACTTGATCAATTCTTGATTGAGCCTCTTCGGTTGTATGACCATCTTCAACGTGTTCATAAGAATTTGCTTGATAAAAATATCCCTGTGTCCCCGGAACCAATCTTTCTGATATTCCATCTTCCGTTATTTTATATCTCAGATACTTTGAATTTTTGATATTTGATATTTGATCTTGCCCAAATAATTTTCCTCTATTTATTTTATAGTTTGAAACAAATTCATCAACAAACTTTTTGGTAACCGACTTATGCGATTCCGAAAGATACATGTCTGACATGACAATGACCGGCATTTGATAAATATCGGCCAAGTTATATGCTTTACCGGTTAATTCAATCATTTCTTCATTATCTCCAGGAGCCAATATAATTTTTTGAAACTCACCGTGACCGGAAAAAACTGAAAATAAAAGATCACCTTGCTCCGTCCAAGTCGGCATTCCCGTTGCCGGTCCAGGACGCTGGGCTAAAAAAACTACGATTGGAATTTCTGTAATTCCTGCAAAAGAAAGTGATTCAACCATAAGAGAAAATCCACCACCGGAGGTTCCGACCGCTGATCTAACTCCGGCAAAAGAAGAACCAATAGCAGTGTTAATAACTGAAATTTCATCTTCGGCGTGACGAACAGCCATACCGATATTTTCTTGCCAAGCAGCCAAGTCAGTCAAAACTGTTGAAGATGGCGTCATCGGGT
>AMFJ01022410.1_pt1 | contig 13820 bp, 13 predicted proteins | sample 427208 | NCBI WGS metagenome assembly AMFJ01 (sample SAMN02954298, study PRJNA114691) | groundwater metagenome | biome: aquatic; feature: subsurface aquifer; material: sediment; isolation source: subsurface aquifer sediment | place: USA: Rifle, CO | collected 2008-08
ATTTGAGCGAGGCGAGATAGATTGTTGATTGTTTGTCGCTGAGGTTGAGGTCGGAGAGGAATTGTTTGATTTCCATGGGGGGATGGGTAAGGAGTAGAGAGTAAACAGTAGACAGTAGAGGGGAGGGAGAAAGAAGTTGGCTACAATAACCATTGACGGGGGTTTTGTCAAGGTTTTTAGAGGTTGGAGGCGTGTTTGCGTGATTCTGCGGTGCTGGGCTGGTAACAAGTTTGGTTACTTGGTTTGAGCGTGATTGATTAACGGGAGTTGTTGTTGGATTGCAGGGATTTTTTGTTGAACTGGAGAGTTGGTAGATCTCGAGAATCTTTTATAGTTACCTCTTGTATTTTTAACTAAAACATTATGGTACTTGAGGAAATAAGTGATCATGGTCCCGAAGTTATGACGGCTACGTTAGGTGTTTTGGGGATAAAAAATATTAACGAAGGGAGTAGCAAATATGGTCAGATGGCCAATGCTACCTCGGATGATGAACGCAATGAGATTGTACGTGATGCTTCCGGCAAGATATTGACGGGTAATGTTGCTATGGCTGTAACAACTTTTGCTGCCGGTAATGCTCTTTTCGCTTATCCTGAGGTGGCAGGTATATTAACGGCTTTGAAGCCATATTTTGCCAGTCGATATCCTAAAATTGCCGAGTGGTCTGAGAAAATACGTGCTGATCTTCTATTAGTTGGTTTTTCTATTGCAGATGGGGGTTATACGATTTCTCAACATGCAACCTCTTTGTGGGATTCGTTGCCTGCTATTGGTTTGACAGCGCTTTCTTGTGGTTTTGCCATTGGTGATAATCCTAAATTTCAAAAAATATATAGGTTTTTGATGCTTTTTGGTGGTGGAAGTTTGGTTGTTGGTTCCAGTGCTTCCGCTATTGATAGTTTGAATAGAGATGACAATGTTGGATTCATTATGAGTTTGGCGTTTTTGATCCTGAACGGATCTTTTACAATCAATGAATTGAAAGAAGTTGCGAAGATGATGGGTATTGAGCTCAATTTTGCCGGTTTGCAGGCTGCTGTTAAGAAATTGTCTTAAAATTAGCATTTCTTAATTTAAAAGTTATTGCCATGAAACTAGCATTATCTCCTTGTTCCGAAGTAGTGCCATTGTCGCCTGAGGTTTTGGATCGTGATGCTGATGTTGAAAGTGAGGGGGTAGCTTCATCTGGAGAAACTTCTGTCGTAGAAGAGTTTGCTCGATTAATTGATATGGTGAAGCTATTACGTTCGCCTGGAGGCTGTCCTCTCAATATGGCTTTGGATTTAAAGGCTTTGTCCCCATCTTTTCTAGAAGAATCTCAAGAAATTGTCCGGGCGATTGAGAATGAAGATCCTAATAATTTGGCAGAAGAATTAGGAGATTATTTTTATTTGTTGGTAATGGCCATCAGGATTTGTGAAGAGAAAAACCTTTTTACTACAAATGATGTTTTACAGGGCATCATGGGTAAATTTAGAAGACGGTGTACGTGGGTTTGGGGTGATGATGTAGCTGAGACTCCAGAACAAGCACGGCTCTTGTGGAAAGCAAATAAATTAAAAGAGCACGAATAAATAAAGTTATTAATTATTAACTAATATCAATATGGAATTAGGATCAAAAGGACTAGAAAATGTCGACCTTTCTTTAATTGACGTTCGTCCGCCTACACGCCATGGAGAATCACTTCATGAACCAATTGCAATTGAGGTCTTGTCAGGAGCGGTTAAAGAAGCTTTACCTGAAGTAGATATTAGATTGACGTCCAATCAATTTCACGACAACGGGCAAATCCCAAATGACGCATTGCAATCTAGAGTTGTGGGGTTGTCAATTGGAGTTGGTGATTGGCCCACTGCTCAAAACGTACTTGATCAGGCTGTAAGAAATGGAACAGGAGATCAAGTTCTTGTGGCAGGTGGCTCATATGCCACATATATGCCTGAACGCCTAATAGAGGAAGTTCCTCATTTAGTATGTATTCAAGGTGAAGGCGAAGAAGGGTTGGTCAAATTGTTACAAATTGTGATGGCAAATAGGGGTAAGACAAGAGAGCAATTGACAAGGTTATTTGTTTCTAATGAAGTGCCTGGTTTGGCAGTTAGGAACGATGATGTTTTGGTACAAATTCCACAGCAAACGACAGATTTAAGTAGAGCGCCTTTACCTGATAGGGTTTTGTTGCCAGAAACCCTGAGTCGTGGGGGAGTTTCGCTTATTGAAATGGGAAGAGGATGTCAACACAATGCATGTAGCTTTTGTTGTATACCAGGGAAACACAATGGTGAAAAATGGCGACCTAAACCAATCGAAAATATAATACAAGATTTGCGGGATCTTTCTAATGCCGGGATTACTAGAGTTGACTTAGCGGATGAAGATTTCATCGGTAATGATTTGGATAGAGCGATTAAATTATGTGAACGTATTTTAGAAGAAAAACGGCAAGGTTCACTTAATCCTGTATTAACTTTTTCATTTGTTGATTTGCGAGCTAAATCGCTTATTTCTAATGATTTGATGAAACAGGAAAAAATAATGAAACTTTTGGGATTAATGAAGCAAGCTGGTTTCCATGAGGTGTTTTTAGGTCTTGAATCTGGAGCTTGTGCGGCTTTGAAAAGAATGAGGAAAGGATCTTCTCCAAAGATTAATGCGCAAGCAGTTGCAGTACTTAATGAAGCTAATATGCCATTTGATTTTGGATTTATCTTTTTTGACAAAGAAAGTTCACTAGGAGATTTAAAAGAATCCATTAGGTTCTTACGAGAGACAGGCTTAGATCACCGACATCCACGTGTAATTAAAAAAATGCGAATTCAGCCTGGGACTGTTGCTGGTAGAAACTTCCTTGGTTATCCAGGAGAAGACAAGCCAATTAACATGGATTTATTGGCATATGAATATGATTTTGATGATCCACAAGTTGTTGAAGTTCATAACCGGTTTCTTGAATGGGAAGATCAAAATAAAGTTTCTACCGATAGTTTTTGTAGAGCGATTGGATATTGCGATGACGTATTAAGGAAAGAATTAGAAGCTATTTTGGGTGAAATAAGAAGTACTGATTTGCGTGTGCTTGAACATATTATCGATGCAACGGAAAACTGTACTGCCATTAATCTTGTTCAGTTCCATGAAGAATATAGCCAGTTAATTGATGCAGGGAATTCAATCCTTCTGGAAAATAATTAATGAGCGAAAACGAGCAATTATTATTGTCAGATCTAAGAATCGTAGGCCCTGAAAAACCGATTGGTTATCTTCCCGTGGAATATGTTGAAGCATTTACAACAATGGATGAATTAGTAAGAGAGTTAATAGGCAAAGGTCTTAGGGTCCTAATACTAAGCTCAGATCAGAGTGGAGTGTTTAATGGAGCTTTTTATGTATATGATGAGTGCGCATTAGCCAAACTTCTAATAGAAAATCAAAAGATACTTGAAGCACAAGGCTGGCCAATTGAACCGGAGGCCTTTGTGTGTTATCTAAAATATGAAGCACCAACTCAAGATATATTTAACTTAATTGCAGATGCTTTTGGAGATAAAGATAATCCATTAAGAACTTTGTAGGAGACTGTAATCCATGCTCAGATCCTTGCCCTGATTGCCTCTCCCTCTCCCGTATGCTATAAATCATAAGCCGAAAGTACATAAGACTTACGACCTACGCCTTATGTCCTACGCCCTATGACCTACGATTTATGTCTCTCGATCCAATTACCGAAATTCGTTCCCGACTCTCGATAGAGGATGTTGTTGCGCCTTATGTTCAGCTTAAGAAGGCCGGCAGGAGTTTCAAGGCGTGTTGTCCTTTCCATCATGAGAAGACACCGAGTTTTGTTGTGAGTCCGGATAAGCAATTGGCGTACTGTTTCGGATGCCATAAGGGTGGTGATATTTTTAAATTCATTCAGGAAATCGAAGGTATAGACTTCCGCGAGGCGCTCGAATTATTGGCTGAGAAGGCGAATGTTGAGCTTAAAGCTTTTCATCCGAAAGGTGGAAACAGTGTTACTAAGGATGAGAAGGATATTTTGGCTGAATTGCAGGGTGAATTGGCAGATTTTTATACACAAAATCTCTTCAATATAGCAGAAGGGCAGAAGGTACTTGAATATTTGCACGGACGTGGGCTTACGGATGAGACAATCAAGGAGTTCAGGCTTGGTTTTGCTCGTGATAGTTTCGGTGGCGCTTATGAGCATTTGCTAGATAAAGGTTTCAAAAAATCCGATGCCGTTAAGGCTGGTGTGCTCATTTCGAAGGATACGACGACCGAGAATGTTTATGATCGTTTCCGATTGCGCCTTATGTTCCCGATTTTTGACGATAGGGGACGAGTTGTCGGATTTGGAGGGCGTGCTCTTAAGAAGGAGGAACAGCCGAAATATCTTAACTCTCCGGAGTCTTCCGTTTATCATAAGGGAAGTATTTTGTATGGAATGAATTTCGCTAAACCGCATATTCGCGAGAAAGATTTTGTGGTTGTGGTTGAAGGTTACATGGATCTCATTTCGTCTTATCAGTCCGGTGTGAAGAATGTTGTCGCATCTTCAGGTACCGCGTTGACGAAAGAGCAGTTGAAGCTTATTAAAAGATATACGAAAAATCTGGTGTTTTCTTTTGATACCGATGAGGCCGGACTCGAAGCGCTTACGCGCGCGATTGAGAATGCGCAGCCGATGGATTTCAATATAAAAGTTCTTCTTGTACCTGATGGGCATAAAGATCCGGATGAATGTGCGAAGGCAAGTCCAGAGAAATGGCGCAATGCTGTTTTGAATGCAATTCCTTATTTGGATTTTTTCTTGGAGAATTGGGCGAGTAAATATGATTTGAGTAAAATCGAGGATAGTAAGACGTATTGTGATTTTTATCTAAAAATTCTCAGAAAAGTTGAGCATCCGCTTGAACGAGACTCTTATTTGAAAAAATTGGCAAAAAAACTTGCAACTCCTGAATATCAGCTTAAGGAGAGAATGGGTCAGTTGGATAGGGATTACAGAAGGCTTGAGCGCAAAACCGATGATGTTGAGAAAAAGGATTCCATTTCCGCTGGCGAGTATTTCGTTGGATTCATAATGCAGTTCAAAAATAGGTTTGCCGAGCATGTTAAGGCGGATTATGAAATGTTCTTCGAGGGCGACTTGCGCAATATTTACGCCCGCATGGCAAGTTATTATATCGAGCATGGTTGTATTGATGACGGATTGGTTTCAGAGATGAGCGAGGTTGAAAAAGAAAAGTTGCAGGTCTATGCTTTATATGTTGAAAATAAGGTGGCTGACTGGGATGAAACCGATATTCTCAGCGAGTTCAAACGTGTGTTTGAAAAGCTCAAAAAAGATTTTACCAAGTCCAAACAGAAGGAATTGATAGCCAAAATCAGACAGGCTGAAATGAATAATGACCTTGATTTGGAAGGCAAACTTATGGAAGAGTATACCAAGTCCATTTCTTAAATTTCTTTCATGGCGCGTACCAGGAAATTTATTACGGGTGTTTCGGATGAGAAACTAGCTAAGTTCTCGCCGGAAGTCCGTGCCCTCATTGAGAAGGGTAAGCAGAGAGGTTTCGTTACTCATCAGGAGCTTGTAAAAGCTATTCCGACAGTTGAGGATGATCTCGTTCTTTTGGATGAGATTTATACTCTATTCATGGATCTTGGAGTTGAGGTGATGGACGTGAAAGACGAGATGATATGGGGTGATAATGCGAAAGATGAAGAAGAAGAGGTTCGCCCTGTCGGCGAAGATGGTGATGACGTCTTACCGGATGATGATGAAAAAGAGCCTGAGAAAGGTGTTGAATTGCAAGAGATTGCGAACGATTCGATTAGGATGTATTTGTGTGAAATCGGCAAGGTTAAGCTTCTTACCGCAAAGGATGAGGCTGATTTGGCTCGCAGGATTGCGAAAGGGGATCAATCTGCCAAGAAAGGTCTTGCTGAGGCAAATCTTCGTCTTGTCGTCAGTATTGCGAAAAAATATATCGGTCGAGGACTTTCTTTCTTGGATTTGATTCAAGAAGGCAATATCGGTCTTTTCCGCGCTGTTGAGAAGTTCGATCCGGATAGAGGTTTCAAGTTTTCAACATATGCAACTTGGTGGATTCGTCAGGCTATTACTCGCGCTATTGCCGATCAAGCTAGGACGATTCGTATTCCTGTGCATATGGTCGAGACGATCAATAAGCTTACGCATACTCAGCGAAGGCTTGTGCAAGAGCTTGGTCGTGAACCATTGGTTGAAGAGTTGGCGGCTGAAATGGCGATGGATGTGAAAAAGGTCAGACATGTACTCAAAATTTCTCAAGATATAGTTTCTCTCGAAGCGCCTGTTGGTGCAGAAGAGGATAGTAAATTGGGAGATTTCATTGAGGATGATGATGCATTATCTCCTTCAGAACTTACAAATCGACAGCTTATTCGTGAAAACATTCACGATATGCTTCAGTATTTGTCCCCAAGGGAGCGCAAAATTATTGAAATGAGATTCGGTTTGAAAGATGGAATTGGTCATACTCTTGAAGAGGTTGGCAAGGAGTTCGGTGTTACACGCGAGCGTATTCGTCAAATTGAAGCTAAGGTTCTTCAGAAGCTCCGTGAACATCCAACAAGTGTGAGGATAAAGGATAATTAGGCAGAAGGGACGATCTATAATCTCGAATCTATAATCTTTAAACTTTAAACTAACATGACAGACGATATAACAACAGATCAGGCGGTTCATGATGATGATGCGGTTTATGTAACTCGCGAAGGGCTTAAAGAACTTGAAGATGAGTTGGAGAATTTGAAGACTGCTAGGAGAAGAGAAGTTGCACAGAGGCTTAAGGAAGCTATTTCTTACGGAGATCTTTCTGAAAACTCAGAATATGAGGAGGCTAAGAACGAGCAGGCTTTTGTAGAAGGACGTATTCTAGAGCTTGAAGAGCAAATCAAGCATGCGAAGATTATTACCGATAAGAAAAAGCTTGGTAATAAGGTTGTTGAGCTTGGTAGCCAAGTTGTTGTTCGTGTTATTAAAGCCGGTAAGGAAATGGAAGATGAGGAGTTTACGATTGTAGGCTCTACCGAAGCCGATCCTATGGCTAATAGAATATCCAACTCGTCACCTGTAGGTAATGCGATCTTAGATCATAAAGCAGGAGATATTGTGGACGTTAATGTTCCTGCAGGGAAGGTTAGATATAAGGTTGTGAAGATAAAGTAAAATACTTGAGCTTTCGCTCCCGTCGCAAAACGGCTTATAATATGGGCCGTTCCGGCCTGAAGGTCGCTCAAGACTAAGTATTTTATTTGACTAGCGATTTTTTAGTGGTATAAGTTTGGCATATTAACAATCATTCTATATGGAAAATGCAAGGATTTTACCTTTTGTTTTAGCGTCTTTGGCTGTTCCTAATGCAGATGCTTATTACGATAGAGATTACGTTTCTAAGCCTCAATCCCAATCTGTTGCTGTCGAAGAGCGTTCTTGTGAGGATTTACTTGCAGCTTCTCCAATAAAAGGTCAGGTGCCGGCTGATGTTGATTTAAATGATCTAACTAAGCAGTTTTCCACTATGGTTTGCGGTTATGCAAGAATTGTCGAAGGAGAAGACGGTATTGTTGAATTAGGGATTACGGACTTTGGTGATACTCAATTTTCTGATGCACTTCGAAATGCGGCGTTTCCGCCGGATGGAGGGGGGGGTAATCCTATGATCGATATTTCTGCCGGAAAAGGAGTGTTCTTGAACATCGGATGCGTGAATCCGCAGACTAATCAAGTTGGTTTCGTGACCGGTGTGGATCAAGCTGCTTATATTGCCGATTCTGCCAAGTTGCTTAAGGCCACAGCTAATGAACCTGTATTGGTCGAGCTTGGTTTTGGGCCTAAGGATTGGGAAAACGCGACTGATGACGAATGCGCCATTCTGCCAAATAGTGTGTCAGTGAAATAAAGAGATATTCTTTATTTCTTCTTAGGCATGTATTTCAGCATGTGTTCTTTCTTCTTGAATTCGCCAAGTTCTTGCGGGAAGATTTTTGCATAAACGTATACGATTCTTGCAAGTTGATATATACCAAGCGCAAGTATCAATATGAGTAGAATTCTCGTTGCAAGATAAGGTATGTTCTGAGTTCTGAAGAATAAGAGTACGAATCCGAAAAACGCTGTTGTTGCCAGTTTGAAATGAACTCTTGGCAATAAGCGTTTCAGGATCTTCTTGTGCTCACTTCTTTTGATAAAAACTCTTAAATATTGGCCGAATACTATTAGAAGCAAGAAAAATGCGGCACAAACCCATAGATATTTGAATTCCGCCCCTGGTATGGTGTTTAATAGGTAGTCGATTGAGAATAATTTAGTTATGTCCATTTTCTGTGTTAGTGTTATGTGAATTTTGATCGTTCTGTCTGAATCTTTTTAGCAGAATCCAGCCTGAAATGACAAACATTATTGCGCAAATTACGCTTGCGAGTCTTATCCCAAAGATTTCAAACGTATCATCGCCTCTTAAAGATTCTATGAACATTCTGATGAATGAGTACGTTGTTACGGCTACCAATGTCTTATTTCCGTCTTGAGTGAAGAATTCGTGTTTTCTGAACCTTTTAAATATATGAAGTATTCCTGTTGTGTAAATTATCGAATAAATCTGAACCGGATGAACAGGTACTGTGTATTTTACGTTTATGCTTTCATAAGCCACTCCCCAAGGAAGATCTGTTGGCGTTCCATAAGCTTGACCATCTAGGAATTGACCGATATTCGCTATGATTATGCCGATGCCTATCGGGGTTATCATTCTGTCGAGCCATTTCATGATGTTTTCACCTCTTTTGAAGCAAATTATGGCAAGCATTATTAGAAATCCGAGAAGACCTCCCCAGAAAGAAAGTCCTTTGTCCCATATGTAGAAAAATTGTAGCAGATATACGAATCTGAAGACCGGTAGATATATTTGTCTGTTTATTAAGAAGAAAACCAATCTTGCCATGAATAAAGTGACCAGTAGGATGCTTATCGAGTGATTGAATATCATTGAGAGGTCAAGTCGGTGTCTTTTTGCCGTTTTTGCGAAAGATAGAGAGCCTGCGATAAATGCAATCGTTACGAAAAGCCATAATGAATAAAGGGAGAACGGGCCTATCTGAAAGAGTATTGGATACATTTTAGAAATTAAAGATTAATAGTGCCGTTGCGATAATTCCGGCTAATCCTATAAATGGAGTGATAAGTTTTTGCCTTGGTAAGAATTTGGTTTTTCCCGCCAGTAAAATATACCATAAAAATATGATTGAAACTAAGTATTTCAGGAGACCGTTTTCAGTCATGTCCGGATTCCATGGTAATGAGATCGTATAGTCCAGTTTTTTTTGTGTGAGATAGTATGTTGCGAAATAATATAACAAGTAAAACCCAAGCAGCCATCCTAAGAAATTCGCAGTTTCTTCGGTTAAGGTATCTCTTTTGATTGTTGTTTCTTGAGTTATAACTTTGGTCTTTTTTTGATGTTTGAGGGTGCGTAGTTTTTCTTTTAAATTTTTTCTTTCTTCCAGAATGCTTTTTATGCTTTCGGAAACTTGTTTTCTTGCATCTTTATCAGAAGTTTTTATCCAAATTTTTATATATGTTATCAGCTGTTTGTTCGTTGTGCCGATAATGGATTTAAGAGAAAGTATTTCCGGATCTTGCTTGAATTTCTCTGATATTATCAGAAGGATTTTTTCGAGAGGTTTGAATCTCATCATTGGCAATTTGCCGTGCAGGTCTTCGATGAAGGTTTTCTTGTGTGTATCCGTTGAATGAAGCGATGCCATCATTTCTTGTGTCTCAACTATCAATGAAGCTTTTTCTTTTTGAAGCATCTCTTTATGCAAGAAGAGTTCTTGGCTCTGAATTTTACTTAATAATTCTTCGGCGGTATGTTCTATGTATTCGAGGTTTGTACTGTTCTTTATTCTAAGCAGTTTATCTATATATCCCTGAATCAGTTTCTTATTTTCAGGTCTTATTTCTTGATCGTATTTTGATAAGACAGCTTTGATTTTTTCCAGTACATAATCGACCTTGTCTAGCAGGATTTTTTGCTGTTCTTTGAAATCTTTGTCTTTTGAAGCTTCTGCGTTGATTTCGGATTCCGCTTTTTGCAAGTCTTCGATTTGCGCTTTGAGCTGGGTAGTTCCTTCTTCGCGATCTTTTGTTTTTTCTTCCGGTGTGTTGTCGAGTTTGCTTATATAGCTAACGTCGAATTGGTATTCCGTTACTAATCTTTTGAATGCCGAGAGCTTATCGATTCCCGGTATTGTTCCGACAATTTTTTTACCTGTTTTGTCTCGAGCTTCGAACTCGAATTTTGTAAGTATTTTATTGTCGGTTTTTTTGAAAAAACCACCTGTTTTTTGTTCTTGTTGTACAGGTGGCGCTGTTGTGATTGGGACTTCTTCGACTTTTCTTGGTTTTTCATCCTCTTTAGGTGTTGCTTGCGGCGGTGGAGTGGTTGTTGCAGCAGGGGTTTCGGTCGCTTCTGTTATGCTCAAAATCGCCAGATTTAATTTGTTTAATTCTTTCCTAGCCTCATCTTCGTTTTGTGCGCTTAAACTGCCCGTCATTTTCTGGTTGTCCTGCGTGATGGCAACGTACTTATATTGAGGCATAAATCAGCTTTTATTTTTGTTTCCGACGGATGCTGCTTTTATAAACCCGTGGAATAAAGGATGCGGTCTGTTTGGTCTGGATAAAAATTCAGGATGGAATTGAGATCCTATCATAAACGGATGATTTTTCATTTCAGCGATTTCAACAAGGTTGGCTTTTTCATAAATTCCGGCGATTTTCCAGTCTGTGTTTTCGAGTTTTTCCCTGAAAGAATTGTTTATTTCGTATCTGTGGCGATGGCGTTCGTTGATTTCCGGTTTTTTATAAAGTTCGTAGGTTTTTGTGCCTTTTGTCAGTTTGCAAGGATAAGCGCCAAGTCTTAGCGTGCCTCCTTTTTCTTTGTCTTTATGTTGTCCCGGTAAGAAATGAATTATGTATTTGTCTTTTGAAATCTTCCCTTGTTCGTCAAATTCTTCAGATGTTATCTCGGGATCTTCCAATACGTGACGTGCATATTCTATTGTCATGATTTGCATCCCGAGGCATAGGCCCAAATATGGAATCTTGTTTTCTCTGCAGTATTTCGCTGCAAGTATTTTGCCTTCAGTTCCTCTTATGCCGAAACCTCCCGGTACGACAATTCCTTGGCAAGATTTCAATTCTTCCCAAGCTTTTTTATCGTTTTTCTCAAGTTTCTCCGAGTCTACCCATACTGTTTCAAGTTCGCGATTTTCATGATAGCAGGCGATTTTCAAAGATTCGATTACGCTTATGTATGCATCTTCAAGATGAGTGTATTTTCCGACCAATGCTATTTTGAGAGGCTTCCTTTTTGCATTTATTTTATCTACAAGATCTTTCCATGGTTTCAGTTTCGGTGTTACTTTCCCGAGGTTAAGTTTCTTTGCGACTAACTGTGCAACTTTATATTCGTCGAATTCCAGAGGAACTTGATAGATTGAGTTGGCTGTTACCGCTGGGATTACCGCATCGGCTTCCACGTCGCAGAAAAGAGAGATTTTTTTCGTAAGTTCTTTGCTGATAGGATAGTCTGCACGTGTGATAATAATATCTGGCTGAATACCGATTTGGCGCAATTCTCTGACTGATGCTTGAGTCGGTTTTGTTTTAAGCTCTTTCGATGCTTTCAGGTAGGGGAGAAGCGTGAGATGAATGAATAATGTGTTTTCCGTTCCAAGTTCTCGGCGCAGTTGTCTAATTGCTTCGAGGAATGGTTGTCCTTCTATATCGCCGACCGTTCCGCCGATTTCACACATTACGATGTCTGCGCCGCTTGATTTGCCGGCGCTTAGAATTCTTTTTTTGATTTCTCCTGTTATGTGAGGGATTATTTGAATGGTGCCACCAAGAAAATCTCCTTTGCGTTCTTGCGAGAGGACGCGCGTGTAGATTTTACCCGTTGAGACGCTTGAGATTTCGCTTAAGTTTTCATCTATGAATCTCTCGTAATGTCCTAAGTCGAGGTCTGTTTCCGCGCCGTCGTCTGTGACAAAAACCTCTCCATGTTGAAAAGGGCTCATCGTTCCCGGATCTACATTGAGATATGGGTCAAGTTTCTGAGTGAATACTTTGAATCCCGATGCTTTTAACAATGTGCCTATTGATGCGGCTGCAATTCCTTTTCCAAGGGATGAGCAGACTCCTCCTGTTACGAATATGTATTTTGTGGGCATGGGGGAAAGCTTATAGCTTATAGATTGGAGATTATAGATTCAAGTCTGAAAATCTTGGTATTCGTAATTCGTCTTAGAGGCCGACTTTTTTTCTGACTTCGTCTAAGGTTTTTGCAGCTGATGAGCGTGCGATTTTTGCTCCATTTCTTAACACCTCATCAATGTAATCCAAATTTTTTTGAATCTCAATTCTTTTTTCACGTGCCGGCCTTAATTCTTCAAGAATTGCTTCAAACAGCATTTTTTTGTCTTCCACGCATCCTATTTGTGCGCTTTTGCAGCGTTTTTCTATGTCTTTTACCTTGGAACTGTTGAAGATTTTTTGAAGTGAAAAAACGTTGCAGATTTCTGGGTTTCCCGGAATTTCTTTTTTTATTCTGTTCGGATCTGTAACCATTCCCATGATTTGTTTTCGCAATTCTTCTTCCGGAGCAAAAATTTCCACAGTATTTCCGTAGCTCTTACTCATTTTATGTACGCCATCGGTTCCTATTATTGTTTCGACCTCTTCTTCGATAAGGTCTGCAGGTAGAGTAAGAGTATCTCCGTAAGTTGAGTTGAATGTTTGCGCTATGTCGCGTGCGATTTCTATATGTTGTTTTTGATCTTTTCCAACAGGTACAAAATCCGATTGATAGGCGAGTATGTCCGCCGCCATTAAAACCGGATATTGGAAAAGTCCCGCGGTTGGATTTTTTTTGCCTTTTGCAAGAGAGTCTTTCCATGCGTGAGCGCGCTCAAGAAGTCCGAAAGGTGTTATTGTCGAAAGTATCCAGGTTAATTCTGTTACTTCCGGCACATCGCTTTGTTTGAAAAATGCTGTTTTCTTTGGGTCAATTCCGAGCGCAAGATAATCTGCTGCGAGTTCGCGAGTCATTTCTTCGAGGTTCTTGCCGTCTCTTACGGTTGTAAGGGCGTGATAGTTGGCTATGAAATACAAACACTCGTATTTTTCTTGAAGTGCAACGTGTCTCTTCATTGCGCCAAGATAGTTTCCTAAGTGCGGTTTGCCCGATGGTTGCATTCCCGATAAGACTCGTTTTTTCATGTTTTAAATTGTGATTAATGGATCTATGTCGACTCTTATATTTTCATCCGCTGACATATCTTTTATTCTTTGAAAAATTTCTTTGTCGAACTCTTTTGCTTTTATGAACAGATTGTAGTGGTATTTGCTGTGTTTTTTTGAAATGAGAGCCGGGGCTGAAGTTATCTCAATACCTTTCGATTCCAGTTTTTTATGAGCTTCTGCCGCTTTTTGTTTTGCTTTTTCAAAATCGGGGTCAGTATAGGTTAATTTTATTATTTTGTAAAAAGGAGGAAGATTGAGCCGTTTTCTTGATGTTATTTCTTGTTCATACATCAGCTGGTAGTTATGGTCTTTTACAGCTTTTAGGGCGAAATTATCAGGTACGTATGTTTGTATTATTACCGAGCCTTGGAGGTCTCTTCGTCCGGCTCTACCGGATACTTGCGAGAGGGTGTTGAAAATAAATTCCTGGCTTCTGAAGTCGGGGATGTGAAGTCCG
>AMFJ01033832.1_pt1 | contig 13817 bp, 9 predicted proteins | sample 427208 | NCBI WGS metagenome assembly AMFJ01 (sample SAMN02954298, study PRJNA114691) | groundwater metagenome | biome: aquatic; feature: subsurface aquifer; material: sediment; isolation source: subsurface aquifer sediment | place: USA: Rifle, CO | collected 2008-08
CTCAGTTGAATAATATGAGAGTAAGAACACTGAATAACAGCAATGTCTCTGATTCTGTCTGTTACTCCCGGCTTAATTGTATTAAGCAGAGTTCTCATTTCGTTGCTCATAAAGTTGGAAACAGGTTTGATAGTCTCTTTATACTCTTTTCCATCTTTATCTCTTCTTGTTATTTCTGCAGTCAGGTTTTTGGTCTGATCAAGCTCGGTACCTTCATAAGTTTCTCTGTAAAGGGCTATTATATCCCTAACTGATACTTTATTATCCGGTTTGATTGAGAAGGGTAATTCTTCGGAATCAAATTTTAAATTAAGGGAAGGAGCAAGTGTTTTGAACACAAAAAACTCACGGTAAGAGAAAGGTTTGCTTCCGCTGCTTACTTTCCAGAACTTGAACTCGTCTGTGCCATTCCAGAATCCAAGTTTTTTACATCTCTCTCTGATATCTGAGCTAAACATGAAGTTCTCTGAATCGTTGAAATTAACAGTAGAGATTCTGGGAATGTTTGCCGAAATCCCAACATGCTCATCCGGAATTCTTTGTGCAACCCATATTGAAGAAGGCTTGCCGGGTCCGGAACCAAAAATCTCAAGATGCCAAACCTCTTTCTTATCTGCGATTGTTATGCATTCGCCATCGTCACCATATCCGTATAGATCGGATAATTTGCCAATAAGTTTTATAGCATCACGAGCTGTGGAACATCTTTGAAGTACTATTCTTTCCAGTTCTTCAATTAGAAAAAGACCATTTTTGTTTTGAAGTTCTTTTCTTCCAGTGATGGTTGCCTCTCCAATTGCCAGTTGCTTCTCATTAAGACACGGATATGCAGTATTAAGATAGGCAAAAGTCTCTGCAACTGCCGGAATTCTGGCTTTTTCTGTAACATTGCGTACATCCCAGGGTTCTTCGGTATGAAGCTTACCCCAGTATACCGGTTCGGTATCTCCGGGCTTGTATTGTTTTCTGGATGTCATTTCAACCCATGTTCTGTAATTGGAGTCACATGTGTGCGCTGTCATTACGGAACCATCTGTACTTGCTTTTTTACCTACCATGATTGAAGTGCAGCTTTCTGTAAAATCGGAATCATCCGGATTTACGAACAGATACGGTGCCTGGGCATACATACCCAAAGCAGAGAGGATAAATACTAACGAAATTAGATGTTTTCTGAAGTTCATAGGATTATTTTATATGTAGTTAGTTTCTGGGTCTAAAAAGTTTGTTTCTTCGGTCTTCTTCAATTATTTCAAGCAGTTTGTCAATCGCATCTGTTTGGGGGACATTCATAAATACAGCGGTTTTCCCTCTGTAAATGGTCACTTTGTCTCTTCCGGCTCCAACATATCCGTAATCGGCATCTGCCATCTCTCCGGGGCCGTTTACAATACATCCCATAACAGCAATATTATATCCTGTTAAATGAGATGTTCTCTTTTTTACTTCTTCAAAAACCTCTTCAAGATTAAAAAGAGTTCTTCCGCACCCCGGGCATGCAATATACTCAGGTTTTGTGAATTTTCTTCTTGCTGCCTGAAGCAGTTCGTCACGGAAGCGTAATAAATCGTTTTCAGCAGCTTCTTTCCCTCCAATCGAAACGCTAAGCGATATGTCATCAATAAGATTATCTAAAAGCATAGGACCAAGGTCACATGAGGCCCTTAGTAAAAACTCTTCCCAGGTCTTGATACTGTATTTGGCATGAATAATTCTTGAGCCGTCCTGATTGGTGCTAATATTTTGCCCGTGGAAAACAACTTTGGGCTCTGTAAAATATTGGGCAATAAAAGCTGCAACAGGCAGTTCGTTTGCCGGATCCTCAGTTAGGGATACTCTTATTGTGTCTCCAATGCCCTCTCCAAGAAGTGTTGCAAGCCCTACAACCGATTTTATCCTACCTGACTCTCCGTTTCCTGCTTCGGTAACACCTAAATGAAGCGGATAACTCACACCGTTTTTCTTAAACGACTCATACAATAACCTGTATGCGTCTGTCATTATCCTTGTATTGCTGGCTTTCAGAGAAATTATTATCTGATCAAAATCATTTTCCTGCGACATCTTGATCCATTCAAGCGCAGCTTCCTTCATGCCAAGAGGAGAGTCACCGTATTTTTCAATAATCTTTTCTCCAAGAGATCCATGGTTTATCCCTATTCTAATTGCAACATCTCTTTTTTTGCAAATTGAAATCAATTTTTTATACTCTTCTAATGCAATAGCAGGATCTTTTGAAAAATTTCCCGGATTGATGCGCACCTTGTCTGCAACTTCTGCTGCAGCAATTGCAACATCGGATGAGAAATGAACATCAGCTACTAATGGAGTTGTAATTCCGGCATTATGAAGGCGTAATTTTATCTCCCGGAGAGCATTTACCTCTTTAATTCCCTGAGTTGTTAATCGAATGATTTGAGAACCTTTCCGGGCAAGCTCTAAACACTGGTTAAAAGAGGCGTCAATGTTGCCTGTAGGTGTGTTGCACATAGTCTGGATAACAACCGGTCTTGTGTTTCCAATAATTATGTTACCAACTCTTACTGAAACTCTTTTCATCTGTTTTTGATATGAAATAAAATTGCTACACTTAAAATCAGATGATTAGGATAAGTATAAAGAGGAGATGCAGTATCAAACTTTCTTGGATTATACAGATACGAAAGAGAGTAATTGTAGTTTGCTTCAACCTGAAACTCAATGGGTTTTAAAATGAATGCTAATCCGGCACCTGCAACAATTCCGAATTCAATTCTATTGTCAAGTTCATCAAATCCGGTTGTACCTGCAGCATCGCCTGAACCGGACAGGTCATATACTGTTTTTTTAAGCCTGTATCCGCCATATCCGCCAAGATTTAAAAGCACCCTCATTTTCCAGAAGTCTACATGAAACTGTGAAACAAGGGGAATTGAAGCCATTTCAATTCTCTCTTCATACAACTCTGTCTTATGACCTGTTTGCCAGAGAGATAATCCTGTCTGAAATCCGAAATATGGAGTATTGCCGGAATCAGGATGGTAATATGTATATAAAACAGAGTAGTTTTTTGCACTTGTTAATCCAAAATGTTCCCTGTCGGGATCAAAAGTAACACTGCTTATGTTATATCCCCACCTTACACCAACAAGATGTACACGTTCCTCACATCTCAAAGAGATTGAAAAGAGGATAAGTGTTAATAAAACAAGGATAATACTCTTTTTCATCTAAATATTTCTTTAAGGTCAATTTTTTGTTCAATATCCATTCCCTCCTTAAGTTCAATAATTGCCGATCCTGAAGATAGGGTATATAATCTCACCATCTCTGGCTGCCTTTTTTCTCCTATGTTGCCTGAATCAAGTATACCGTTTCCATTGACATCGCGGAATACCCTAATTGAATACCTTCCCGGTTCGAGGTATGGAAAATCAAGTGTAGTGTTGTAAAATATCTTATATGAGCGGAATACGCGTTCGCGTGTTTGACTTATCAGTTCTATTACATACGAATACCCGTCTGCTCCGGATATTTTAAGATCTATTCTTGAAAGTCTGTCGTTTTTGGGAAGATTTATTGTACTTGTAAGAGTGTCATTTGTAAAACCGTATATGTCCCGGAATGTACCCTGAGGTATTGTGAGGATATAGTCATATCCAAGAAACATTTTCCCCTTAGGTTTCAGAAAGAAAACCCTCATATTTGCTGTATCCTTAGAAACTGAATATTCCTCTTTCGATTCAACACCTTTAGGGGTTTTTGATGAAAATTGAATTCTTGCAGTGTCCATATAAGAGAGGGGAGAGGGAAATTCAAATTTATAGCCGTCCTTCTCAATTAATGAAGGGACAGCCTCAATAGTTACTTTAAGCAAATCGGCGCGGGGGACATTCTGTTTATCCCTGGTATTTGACTCTGCCTTTTTTACTCTTGGAGCAACAAATTTTAGTCTCTCACGGGTGAGCTTGAGAACATTGAGAGAGTCCGTTTTGTAATATCTGATGTTAAGGAAAAGAGTGTCCGGAACTTTGGCTATTTTTTCGTTGATCCATAAAACAAGACTGTCGTTCTTGATATTGAACTGTTTTAAAACACTGGATGAATCTATTCCTTCAAATCCGATAGAGTCAATTTTAACTTCAGGGGCATTAAATTTAGCAAACATCATTCTTTGAGAAAGCCTTTCGTAATTTCTTACAAGTTGTTTTCTCCCTTCCTCACGGAAAAGATACAACTGAAACTGATGCTTCCTTGCAAGAGATGCATTAGTGTCTTTAACATCCACGTATTTAAGTTCTTCCATCCCCTTTTTCATAACTGTGGCCGGAGTAAAAAGCGTATCTAAAAAAGCAACTTTTTCATTTTCCGGATTATACATATTGTTAAAATTTCCATCTGTATATGCAAACACTCTGTATGGTACAGATTTAAGGTTAGTCGCAAGAAAATAACCCCATTGATCGCTCTTAGTTACGGCGGAAGGAAATTTTTTGTACAGAGCACTGTCGGACCTGTCGGCATAGAAGGCTATAAGTGCTCCTGAAACAGGAAGCAGCGTTGTGGCATCGACAATCAGTCCTGTCGCCAGCATTGAATCAATATAATCACCTGTTGAAAAAGAATACCTGTATGGTGGAAACTTATTGTTTTCATTGTTGTCTTCGATTGAATTGCCAAAATAAAGCGTATAAGTTGTGGCTGAATCCAGCTTTTCCGGAATATCAACCAAAATGCTTTTCCCCCTCACTTTTGCAACTGGTCTCCGTCTTTGAGGAGGAGAAAGAAGAATGGCTCTCTCCGGTTCTTTTAAAACGATGAACTCGTCAAATTTTAGTTCAATTTTTGCCTTCTGGCGTGGGAAATTTATAGAGTTAGAGTCAGGATTAACACTTATAAGTATTGGAGCAAGAGTATCCTTGAGCCCCCCGGAGGGTGGAGCTGTTGTGTTTGCGCAGGAATTGGCAAAGTATATGGATAAAAAGAGGAGTGATGCAATAATTCCACTCTTTTGTCTGTTCATTCTATATCAGTTTTCTTTAATTTCAGTTCTAACAACACTCATAACGCCTTTTACCCCGGAAATTTGCTTGATAAGTTTGTCCAGATCCTCAGTACTGTGAACATAAAGATCTATATAGCCTTCAAAAATACCGTCATGAGTTTCAATGAATATTTTCCGGATGTTAACGCTAAGCACAAGAGTAATATACTGTGTAAGTTCGTTGAGTATTCCAAGACGGTCTATCCCCCTCATTGTTATTCTGGCAAGGAAAGAGGGAACTGTATGCTTGCTCCACTTTGCCTTTACTATCCGTTCTCCATCTCTGGAGGCCAGTAGAATAGCTTCAGGACAACTGTTTTTGTGAACAATGACCTCGTCCTTGTCATTTATGAATCCGATAACCTTGTCTCCCGGAATGGGTCTGCAACAGAGCGCAACCTGATAAGAGAGTGTTTTGTCAAGAGGGTTCTCCCTAAGCAGAAAGTCTTTTTTGATGTCAATTTTACTGGCTTTGTCGCTTTTTTCCTCCTTTGAATCGCTCTCTTTGTCGTCACTAATAATTTCGTCTCCTTCCCAATCCCACTTATGTTCACTCTCTCCTCCGGTAATTCTGGAGAATTGCAGGTTCCAGTATCTTACAATTTTGTTACTGGAGTTTTTCTTGAGAACTTTTGACAAATCATTTAAATCAAGTAGATCTGCTCCAATTTTACTGAAGAGCTCTTCTCTGTTATTTAGCTTGTAGCTTTCGGATAGTTTCTTGTAAACACGGGACTGAGGTTTAATTCCCAGCACTTTTAGTTTTTCGTCCAGTATCATTTGACCTCTTTTTTGAGAGTCTTTGATTTCGGATTTTAAAGCCTCGAGAATTATTGCCTTGGCTTTTGGCGTTTTTATGAATTCCAGCCAATCTCTTTGTGGTTTTTGTGACTCTGCTGTTATAATTTCAATCTGGTCACCGTTCCTTAGTTCATAGGTGAGGGGAACCAGCTTAAAGTTTGCCTTGGCTGCAATAGACTTGTTTCCTACCTCTGTATGTATTGAATATGCAAAATCAAGGGCTGTAGAACCTTTAGGCAATGATTTTGTCTCTCCCTTGGGAGTAAAAACATATATTTCAGATGCAAGAAGGCCTGTATGAAATTTGTCCAGAAATTCAAGAGCATTAACATCCGGATTTTCAAGAACTTCCCGAACCATATTTAGCCACTTATCCATTTCTGTTTCGCTTGCTGCAGCTCCTTTATAGGTCCAGTGTGCAGCAACACCCCTTTCTGCAAGTTCGTCCATTCTCTTCGTCCGAATCTGTACCTCTATCCAATTCCCCTGCGGACCCATGACAGTGCAGTGAAGAGCCTCATATCCGTTAACTTTTGGAGTACTGACCCAGTCGCGGATTCTGTCTGTTTTTGAGAGATACAGCTCTGTTATGAGCGAGTAAATATGCCAACACTGAACTCTCTCCGGTTGATTTTCAACAGGTTCAAATACTATCCTTACTGCATAAAGGTCGTAAATCTGTTCAAACGGAATTCCTTTGGCATTCATCTTTCTCCATAAAGAGTAGGGAGTCTTGGTTCTTTTAGATACGGTAAACTTAAATCCGCTCTGTTTAAGACTCTCAACAATTGGTTCCATGAACATGTCAATTGCACATCCTCTTTCGGCAATAGTCTGAGAAATTTTGGCCTGAATCTCTTCATAATCAGAAGGAAGAGTGTGCATTAGCCAGATATTCTCAAGTTCGGATTTAATGCTGTATAACCCAAGCCTGTGGGCAAGAGGAATAAATATATACATTGTTTCACTTAGAATTTTTGCCCTCTTGTGTTCGGGCATATATTCTATTGTGCGCATATTGTGAAGCCTGTCTGCCAGTTTTATGAGAATTACCCTTACATCGTCGTTGAGAGTTAAAAGTATTCTCTTGAAATTTTCCGCCTGACTGCTTGAGGAACTGTCAAATGCACTTTTAATTTTTGTTAGACCGTCTACAAGAGAGGCTATTTTTGCTCCAAAAAGCCTTTCAATATCCTCAATATTGTATTCGGTGTCTTCGACAACATCGTGCATTAGAGCAGCTACAATAGATTTGTATCCTAGTCCTATCTCTTGCACGACAATTTTGGAAACTGAGATAGGGTGAATAATGTATGGCTCACCGGATCGTCTTCTTACGCCATTGTGTGCTGCCCGGGCAAATTCGAAAGCCTTCAGTACTATTTCATACTCAGTCTGGTTTGCACATCTCTTTAGACTCGCAAGCCTTAGCTCTTCAAATTCCGAGTCAATCAGACTGTTATCTTTTTCTGTAAACATTTTAATTTTTTAGTTTCACATTTTGAATATTGTAATTGTCTACATTTTGATATGCATGTGAAAGCTCTGCGCCAAAAAGTATCATTGTCCAGCTGATGTTCATCCACACAAGAAAAAGAGGTATTGCCGCAAATACGCCATAAACGGCATTCAATCCTGAAACCAGAAGCTGAGTTTCAAGATATAAAAACTGAGTAACGACAAATGCAAAAGAGACAATAAGAGAAGAGTTGAAAGCAGCTGAAAACTTTACTTTTATATAAGGTATGAAGTAATACATAAGAGTAAAAACAAATGAAACCATCAGGTAAAAAGTGAGCCAGGTGAAAATTGAAGTGACAGGTATAAATCTGTCAATCTGGAGGCCTACAGATTTCAATGCGTTTGAGTAAATGAGCCCGAGAGACATAAAAATCAGAACAATCAGGGGAGAAACAAGCAATAATAAAATGTAGTAAAGAATTCTTTTCCCAAATGAACGGTAATCCACAACCTTCCATATGTCATTGAAAGATTTTTCAATGCATAGCATTAACCATATTACTGTCCATAGGAGAAAAATAAAACTTATACCTCCGAAAAAACCATTTTGCCCGGATTTAATAACATTATTGGCAAACTGAAGAATGTATTCTATGATTTCTTCATTGTCGGAGAAGTAAGTAAGTAGAAGATTTTCAAGTTTTTGCGCTAAACCAAAACCTTTTGTAACGGTAAACATTAATGCAACAAAAGGAACAACTGCCAAAGCAGAAAAGAAACTCAGATTAACAGCCTGAAGTCCAACATTGTCAGTGTTGTAGCCTCTAATTGTAATTATAAAAACTTTTAAATAACGGATCATCCGGGCTCTCATTATACTAAGCTCGGTAAGGTCCAGATGCCATATATCAGTTATAATAAACTTTAAGACTCTCTGGTATGTGTGTTTTATTTTTATGTATCGCCTCAAGATATCTTGTTCATAAATTTTGCCGGGTTTATAATATACCGTAAGTGTGTTCCCCTCCCAATCTCTCCCTGCTCGTCGAAAGCTATAACATTAAAAGTTAATATTTTGCCATCTTGTTTTATAAGTTCCGATTCTGCATAAACTTTTGCTCCAAGCGGACTTGCCTTTATATGTTGTATATGCAATTCAATTCCAACAGTATCCTGTTCTTTTGGCAAAAATGATTGTGCCAGTTGGTGAGCCGATTGCTCCATTAAGGCAATCATGCTTGGGGTTGCAAATACTTCCAGAAGACCGGAACCATAATATGATGCCGTGTCTGTTTTTCCAACAATCTTCTCAATTCTGAATTTTTTGCCTATCTCCATTTTACAGTATGTTTTTTGCCATCTCTGCAAATCCATCCATTTTTTCCGGACTAGGCGAGCCCATCAACTCTACAGATTCAGATACTTTGTTCCATGCCATTTTTTCGGCAAATGCTGTAAGAGTTTTAAGACCTCCCCCGGTCCAGCTGTAAGATCCAAAGAGTGCGTAGTTTTTATTTTTTGGAGCAACGACCGAGAGTTCATGGCAAAGATGCTCCATCATAGGGTGCATTCCTGTATTATATGCACACGAACCCAATATTACACTTTTATATTTCCATATTTCACTTATTATATATGAAGCATTTGTCTTGGAAACATCATATATCCTTATGTTTTTAAAACCTCTTTCTGCTATTAACCTTGCAAGATAATCGGCCATTTTTTCAGTATTTCCGTACATAGATGCGAAAGCGATAACAACTCCCTCTTCAGGCTGGTGCCTGCTCCATTTGTCATATAGTTCAACAGCTTTAGAAGGGTTTTGCCTCCAAACAGGGCCATGAGAGGGACAAATCATTTTTATGTCAATTTCTTTAAGCCGGGCAATGGCTTTTTGAACCATATTACTGTATTTGCCAACAATGTTTGAGTAATACCTGCGCATTTCATCTTCGTAAAAAGAGAAATTTATTTCGTCGTCGAATATCCCGCCGTCCAGTGTTCCAAAGCTTCCGAATGCATCACATGAAAAGAGGACCTTATCGATGGTGTCATAAGTCATCATTGTTTCCGGCCAGTGAACCCATGGGGTAATTACAAATTTTAGATTATGATAGCCAAGAGATATTTCGTTCCCATCCTTTATTTCTAAAAAGTTTTCAATACCTACTCCGTAGTATGCTTCAAGCATCTTGAATGCCTTAATGTTTGAAACAATCTTCAGATCGGGATAAAATTTAAGCAGAATTCCAATCATACTTGCATGATCGGGTTCCATGTGATTTACAACGAGATAGTCAAGTGGTTTGCCATCCAGATTTATGTTTATTTCATCAAGATAATCCTGTTTTGAGCCAAATTCAAGGGTATCAATCAATGCACTTTTGTTGTCACAAATAAGGTACGAGTTATATGCCACACCATTAGGCAGAGGCCAGTTATTTTCGAATAACTCTTTTTTTCTGTCGTTAGTTCCAAGATATATGATTTTATGGCTAATAACTATCTTTTTCATTGGCTGTTAATTATTTTTATTACACATTATCCTTAACACGCAAAGTTAATCAATTATTCCAATAAGACTGATGAATTCAGCCTCGGAAATTATCTTAACTCCGAGTGCGTTTGCTTTTTGAATTTTTTCCGGTCCCGGCTTCTCTCCGGCAAGTAAATATGTTGTTTTGGAAGAGACTGAAGTTGCATTTTTACCCGAGTGCTGCTCGATTATTTTTTTCAACTCTTCCCGGGGTATTGTAAAATTTCCGGAAACCACTATTGATTTGCCTTTTAATTTTTCTGTCAACACATTTCGGATTTCCTTGTTTTCAAAACACAATCCAACTGCTTTCAGGTTGTTTACCAGTTTAATGTTCTCTTCAAGAGCAAAATAGTCAAATACAGAATTTGCCATTACTTCTCCAATATCTTCCACTTCTGTAAGTTCCTCTTTTGTTGCCGAAATGATTTTGTCGATGTTTTCAAAATGATTTGCCAGGCTTTTTGCAGAATTTTCCCCTATATACCTTATTCCAAGAGAAAATAAGACTTTATAAAAAGGAGATTTTTTAGACTCTTCAAGGCTTTCAAGAAATCTTTTTGCCGAACGCTCTTTCCATCCATCAAGTGTAAGAAGGTCGTCTAAAGAAAGAGAATAAACATCGGATAATTTACTTATTAGCTTAAGTTTGTAAAGCTGCTCAATGGTTGCTTCGCCTGCAAGAATATTCATTGCCTTCCGGCCTGCAAAATGAAGAAACTTTGCTTTTATCTGAGTAGGGCAGAAGTTAGTGTTTGGGCAGTAGTGCTTTGCCTCGCTCTCTTCTCTTTTAAGTTTTGTGCCACAGTCCGGGCAAAATTCGGGAAAAACAGGAGTTTTTGCTCCAATTTCACGTTTGGATGAATCTACTCCAGTAATCTTCGGTATAATCTCGCCACCTTTTTCTACATATACAAAATCTGAAATATGAATATCCAAAAGGGATATCTGGTCAAAATTGTGCAGAGAAGCTCTTTTAACTACAGAACCGGACAATAGCACAGGTTCAAGGTTTGCAACAGGAGTAACAGCCCCTGTTCTTCCAACCTGGTAATCTATTGACAATAATTTTGTAAGTGCTTGTTGTGCCTTGAACTTGTATGCTGTTGCCCATCGGGGCGACTTTGAAGTGAAACCCAATCGCTTCTGAAGTTCAAGATCGTTTACCTTGATAACAACTCCGTCTGTGGGGTAGGGAAGCTTTTTTCTCTCAATATCCCAGTAGTCCAAATATTCAATCACCTCATCCATCCCGTTGCACAGCTTTGTGTGTTCAGAAACAGGGAAACCCCAGGTTGCAGCAATTTTTAAAATATCATAATGAGTATCTGCAACTACATCCTCAGAAACAAAGTGATACAGTATTGACTCCAGTCCTCTCTCTTTAACAATTCTGGCATCCAGCAGTTTAAGAGAACCGGCAGCTGCATTTCGAGGATTTGCAAACAACTGCTCTTCATTTGCTTCACGTTTCCTGTTAATTTCATCAAACGAACTCCATGGCATAAAAATTTCGCCTCTTATTTCAAATTCCTGCGGAAATCCCTGCTCTTTTAAGTTCAGAGGCAAAGATTTGATGTTTTTCACATTAGATGTTACGTCATCTCCTACAGATCCGTCACCTCTCGTTGTTGCCCGAATCAGTTTGCCGTTATAATATGTAAGTGAGATTGCCGAACCATCAATTTTAAGCTCACAGACATAAGTAACAGGGCCTTCTGCAGCCTTTATAATTCTCTCATTAAAAGCATACAACTCTTCCTTATCATAAGTGTTACTTAAAGATAACATCGGATACTTGTGAGTTGCCTGTTTGAATTCAGAAGCAACCGAATCTTCTGTCAAATCGCTTCCTACCCTTACAGTTGGGGATGTTTCAGAAAAATAACCGGGGTGTGCCTTTTCAAGAGTCTGTAATTCATTTAAAAGGATGTCGTATTCAAAATCCGAAATAACAGGTTGATTATCTATGTAATATCTCCTGTTGTGCTGGTTAATCTCTTCTCTTAGCTGCGCAATTCGTGCGAATGTCTCTTCTCTCTTTTTTTTCATAATTTGTCACACAAATTTAAATATTTTTTAATAATTGTTAACTTTGCGCGCTCAATAAAATGTAATGATGAAAAAATCTATTGTTATCTTAACGGGAGGAGGTCCCGCACCTGGAATGAATACCGTAGTAGGGAGTATCACAAAAACCTTTATCTCAGATGGTTACCGTGTCTTAGGTCTCCATGGAGGCTACAAAGGCCTCTTCTCTAACAAACCAAATTTTACCGAACTTGACTTCCTCATGGCAGACTCAATTTTCAACAGGGGAGGTTCGTATCTTATTATGAGCAGGTATAAGCCTTCGCCAACAGATTTTGAACAAAATTTCAATTTGAATTTTTTTGTAGAAAACAATATTCAGCTTTTGGTTACCATCGGGGGAGACGATACTGCTTCAACTGCAAACAGGGTTGCAAAGTATTTGCGAGATCACAATCATAATATCGCCAACATACATGTTCCTAAGACTATAGACAACGACTTGCCATTACCTCTTGCAAGACCAACATTCGGATATGAGTCTGCAAAATCGGAAGGTGCACGACTTGCTACAACTGTTTATGAAGATGCAAGAACCAGTAACAACTGGTTTGTCGTTTGTGCAATGGGCCGTTCTGCCGGTCACCTTGCATTTGGAATAGGATCAGCTGCACACTATCCGATGATAGTAATTCCGGAGATGTTTAACAAAACAACCATTACTGTAGATAAGATTGTTAAACTCGCTGTATCTTCGATTGTTAAACGATTAATACTTGATATTAATTACGGCGCAGTAATGATTTCGGAAGGTGTATTCCATGAGCTAAGCGACGAAGAGCTTAAAAAATCAGGTGTAATTTTCTCATACGACGAACATGGCCACCCTGAACTAGGAAAAGTTTCAAAAGCTCACATATTCAGCGAAATGGTTGAAAAGAGAGTTTGCGAAATAGGTCTTAAGACAAAAATACGGCCGGTAGAACTAGGTTACGAATTGAGATGTCAGGACCCAAATGCCTATGATCTGGTTTATTGTACCGAACTTGGTATTGGTTTGCATCAATTGTTTGTCGAAGGAAAGACAGGCTGTATGGTGTACATAGACCATCTTGGGAAAGCAGAACCTCTCTATCTTAAAGATATTCAGGATCCTGTAACAGGCAAGATTCCACCGAGAGGGGTAAATCTCGAATCGGACAGAGTTCAGGCAATCATCAAAAATATAATGCACTACATAACACCAGAAGATTATGTGGCCGCAAGTAAATTTATCTCAAATCCCGAAGAGTACGATTTCAGAAAAATCCTTAACTGGTAGAAATTGTGCATGAAAAATACATAATATATCAGGTTCTGCCGAGGTTGTTTGGGAATACAAATGAGTTTTGTATTCCCAACTCTTCTTTAGAGGTAAATGGCACAGGAAAATTTTCTGATTTTACGCCTGAAAAATTGTACTCCATAAAAGAACTTGGATGCACACATATCTGGTATACAGGTGTATTGGAGCATGCTACTAAATGTGATTATTCAGCATACGGGATGCCATCAAACAATCCTTCGGTTGTAAAAGGAATAGCAGGATCCCCCTATGCTGTAAGAGACTATTATGATGTCTCTCCCGATTTGGCCGATAATGTTCCGGACAGACTCAATGAGTTCAGAGACTTGATTATAAGGAGTCATAAAGCCGGGCTTAGTGTAATTATGGATTTCGTTCCCAACCATGTTTCCAGGGAGTACTATTCCGACCAAAAGCCATATGGTGAATTTGATTTTGGCACCCGGGACAATACCGGCGAGCCCTTTACCCCAATGAACAACTTTTATTATCTTAAAGGTGAGAAGTTTATCCCTCCGGTCGAAGATATTAATAATCCATATACAGAATACCCGGCAAGAGCAACAGGTAACGATTGTTTTAGAAATAACCCCACTTTAAATGACTGGTATGAAACCGTT
>AMFJ01016829.1_pt1 | contig 13814 bp, 15 predicted proteins | sample 427208 | NCBI WGS metagenome assembly AMFJ01 (sample SAMN02954298, study PRJNA114691) | groundwater metagenome | biome: aquatic; feature: subsurface aquifer; material: sediment; isolation source: subsurface aquifer sediment | place: USA: Rifle, CO | collected 2008-08
GTTATAAAATGAGTTCTGATTTGGTTATACAGAGGCACTTACTTTAAAAACCAGAGAATAACTAATAGCAGGATTTGGGGGGCGAGACCAGCCCAGATTTTGGGGATAGAGTGGTGGAAACGAGCATGAAAACGGTTAAGTGGAGAAAGCCAAAAGGGTTCGTAATGAAGAAAATTACGCGGGGCTTCAAGAAAATCAGGCAGGAGACCAATAAATGCACCCCAATAGGGAGTGATGCCTTTCCCGGAAAACATCAGGATCACTAGAATAGCCGCGAGTGCCAGGTCAAAAAATTCGTGTCGGAGCGCGAGCAGGGGAGATTTATGTCCCTTGCTCATGCCGGTACCGACATCCCAGTGGGGGACGGCATCTTCTAGATAATGAGTGAGCAGAATCAGGGGAATAGAGAGGAGGGGATTGTTGACTTTGGTGGCGATAAAGGCGCCGGTTACGGCGTGACTAATAGAAAGCATGAAAATTAGTATACAATAAAAAAATATGTTGCCGATACTAATTCAACTTGGGCCGATCAAAATCTATTCGTTTGGAGTCTGCATGGCCATTGGTTTATTCATTGCGCTGTACTTTTGGTGGAAGATGGGAAGAGAGGAGCATTTTGACGAGATTCCACTATTTGATAGCTACTTCCTGTCACTCTTGGTTTTTGTAGGTTTGGGACGACTTGGGTATGTCCTCCTACATTGGGCAGATTTAGGGACGTTGTACCGGACGCTTGCAATTTTGGCCTTCCCCGGAATTAATGTACCCATCGGGGGTGTCGCCAGTTTAGGATTTATTATTTTGTTTGCGCGAGAGCGGGGATGGGAGGTGGAGAAGACTTTGGATAGTTGGGTGGTGACACTCTCTACTATTTTAGTTTTTGGAGGTTTTGGTGGGTTGTTGAATGGGGGTGGTGTAAATAGGATGGTGGATTTGTGGACCTTGGGATGGGCGATAGCGACATTTGTGGTGGTCTCCCGAGTACGTAAGAACTTTCGTTTTTATACATGGTATAAAGGGGAGGCTAGCAGTGCTAAAGAAGGTTTGGCTGGGCTGGTTTTTGCGATGCTCTTGGGGATTTACTATTTGGGAATGGGATTTGTTTATCCTTTTAATTGGGGGGTGGGAGGACTCTTGATTGTTGGCAGTGGATACTCTATCTATCAGCGGATTGGACGTAAAACTACGTTTGTAAATCTGTTACAATGGCTAAGACACAGAAGGAGAAAGTAATTTATGCAGTATCCAAGAAATATTTTACAACCTGTTTGGGATTACCTGAAAAAGCTAGAGGTGGACTTGTTGCACCGCAAAAAGTCGCTGGCTCAAGAGGATCCGTTTGCGGATGCTAGCCGATTAAATGATAATGCGAGCGATGATACGGAAGCAGCGGAGCAGTTTGGGCATGCCCAAGCGGCGACACTGTCGGAAGAGACGGTTGATGCCCTGATGCGGGTACGGAGTGCCATGAAGCGGGTGGATATAGGAACATACGGCAAGTGCGTAAGTTGTGGGAATATGATAGATACTGATCGACTGGGGGTTGATCCCACGGCCGAACTGTGTGTGAAATGCGCTAAGAAAAAAACAAAGTAAGCTATGGTAAATCTGGGGGTGGCGTTTGGACTGTTCCCAAATATGTCAGTTTGGTTGTTGGTTTTGATCTTGATAGGACTAGTTATTTATGCAGTAAAAATGCGGGAATTGTGGGGGAAGATAGGGGTGGGAATAATTGTAATTGGTGGGGTGGGTAACCTAGTGAGTAGGCTCAAATATGGCGGAGTCGTAGATAATTGGTCATTACTGGGCTTAGTTTATAATAACTGGGCAGATTATTTAATCTTTGTAGGCGTAATAATTTATGGATATACCTATTTTATTCGAAGACAACGAGATCGTCGTGATCGACAAGCCAAGCGGAATAGTATGTAACCGCAGTGAAACGACCAAAGACGAGACACTACAGGATTGGTGGGAGGAGAAGTATGGAGTATCGAGTATAGAGTATAGAGATGAGAACCAAAAATATTTTTTGGAAAGGTCAGGATTGGTGCACAGGTTGGATAAAGAGACGAGTGGAGTGATGGTGATGGTCAAGACTGTAGAAGCGTTTGTGGGTCTCCTCAAACAGTTCAAAGAGCATAGCGTAGCAAAGGAATATATGGCGCTGACCCATGGGTACTGGGAGGCTAAAGAAGGACAGATCACTCTACCGATCGGGAGGCGAAGAGATGATCGCAAAAAGTTTGGAGTGAGAGAAGATGGGAGAGAGAGTATTACCGGATATGAAGTAGTGTCTGAATATACAAACGGGGAGTTCCCCAAAGAGTTAAAAGTAGATGATAGGGGATATGTGGGTTTTAGCTTGGTGCGGTTTAAGCCAAAAACAGGACGTACTCACCAGATCAGGGTACACGCGAAACAGATGAGGCACCCCATTGTGGGTGACTTTGATTATGCTGGGCGCAAGCGGAGTCGGGAGGATCGCAAGTGGGGGCGACGGGTACTACTACAAGCACAGAGAATTGAGTTTAATCATCCGAGGAATGGCAAGCGGATCCACTTTGAGTCGAGGGGGCAGGAGTTGAATGAGGTTTTGAAGTATTTGACGTAGGTCCGTAGTGGGGGGATCTCATAAATAGATTCCTGCCTGCCGGCAGGCAGGTCTCGACTTTGCTCGAGATGACGGAAAATTTGACAAGATGTGGGATAATTACTAGTAATGCCAAGCTTTAGAGGGTTTTTATATGATAGATGTTAATAGAGTTGTTATGCCGAGAGCTTATACTCTCATACATGGTCATATAGATAAGTTTAGTGATAACGATAGTAGTGATTGGTTTCTGCTGCAAACAAGAGTTGTCGCAGAGCAGTTATTAAATGGTCTCCCTAGATTAAAAGGAACGTATGATTTGAGTAGGTTCAAAAATGCTTTGGAAGATACGATGTCAAAAGATAATATGGACTTATGGGGCGCTGACGGCGTTATCGATGTGATGGTGGAAGAGACCAATGATTATTTGGAAGCGATCGAAGAGATACGTCCGAGAGACTATGAGCGATATTCAAAAGCTATGCTCGCAGATATTTTTCGAGTGGTTTATGGTATCGGTCTTTAGAAGTAGGTTTATGCTATTAAACAATCAACATCGCGCCGCCGAAAGTCTAAGATGAGTGTGCCTAGAAGCCAAACATTTGAGCTTGTGGTTGTGGATGGGGAAGAATACGGAGAGACGATTACAGAGATGTTTATGCAGGTGGTGGGCGGAGCTAATTGGCTGAGATGTGTAAATCTAACTTTGGGAGATGCGTGGAGGGAGTTGGGAATTAATGGAAGACGAGCTGATGGTGTATTAATACATGGATCATTGCGGGGTGGGGATTCAATGTCTGATAATATTCCAAGTAATGGAGTAGATTTGGGGATAAAATTAAAGGAATTAGGCTATCAAGTTAACATGATAACAGCGGGTGGGAGCAGGAAGTTTGAATTGAATGGTTATAAACTGGAGTCTGGCATCGAAGGCTTTACTCATGCTGATATTCAAGTGATATTAGAACTGCTTATGATAGCATCTAAATAATTAGCATGGCGTCGCCAAAGGAGAAAAAGCGGTACTGATGGCGGATAGCGAGAGCGTAGGCGTGGCCGAGGATAGAATCAGAGAAGTTGGTAAATTTTTCTGGTGAGTTGGGAGCGGAACAGAAGGCAGTGACGAGCATCAGAAGGGTGGAACCGGGGAGATGGAAGTTGGTCAAGAGTGCGTCGACCACACGAAATTTGTAGGGAGGATAGATAAAGATCGAAGTGGAGTGGGAACCGGGGGTAACCCCTGGGGATATAAGAGACTTATAACCCCGGGGGTTGTAAGTCGCATTAGCTTCGAGAGCTCGCAGGGTAGTCGTGCCTATCGCGAGGAGTTGTTTACAAAGATCCGTTCTTTGTAATTTGATGCTGGTGGCAGTAGTTGGTGAGATGGTGTAGGACTCGGCGTGCATGGGATGATCTTCAATGCGGTTGACTTTCACGGGGAGAAAAGTGCCGAGGCCAACGTTCAGGGTGAGCTCGTCCCAGGTATGATCGTTCTTGATCTGTTTGAGTAAATCCGGTGTAAGTTGTAGATCGTAGGCGATAGATCGTGGATCGTAGATAGGAGTTTGGGGAGATCATAGACGTGGTGATGGGAGATTTCTTGTGTTTGTCTGTTAATTAACATGAGGCGAGCGTGATCACGGGGATGGGCAGGAGACTGGGCGATAAGATTTTGAGGAAGATTATATTGAAAAGAGGAAAGTAACATAGTTGATATGTTAGCATGGAGAGATGAAGTGGGCGAAGTGGGTGATGATGGGAGTCTGTATGCTGGTACTCACTGGTTTGGGAGTGAGAGAATGGAGGGCTTCCCTGGTAGTAAATCAACCACGGGGTCGATTTAATATGGTGATGATCAAGCCCGAAAGTGGTCTGTCTTTTGTGTCGTTTGACCAGACAGAAAAATCTTTGATTATGTTACAGTTCCCGAACAAAGTTTCGATTAATGCCCGAGATAGTGGAGTATATGATATTTCTTCGCTGTATAAGTTGGGTTCATATCAAGGTAATGGAGGGGAGTTTGCGGCGCGGAAAGTTCAAGGGTTTATGCGAGTACCGATACCGGGATATTTGGTAGTGAAAGGTGACGGGGGGCAAGCGAAAAGTAGACTTAGAAAAGGACTGTTGAGAACCATCTTTGGTGGGGGCGAGACGAATTTGTCTAGATTTGATATGGCGGTTTTATGGTACCGAGCGATTAATTATCGGTATCGGGAAATTGGAGAAGAGGAGTTGATTAGAGCGGCCGTAATTGAAAAAGAACAAGATAAGATGATCTATCATCCTGAACGTCTCCAGGATTATGTGGGAACACGATTTTTTGATTGGAGAATCGGCGAAGAAGGCATAACGGCCGCGATAATAAATGCAAGTGGGGTGGATGGACTGGGAAGTGATATGGCAGATTTTCTGACTAACTTGGGAATGGACGTGGTGATGGTACGATCAGGTAGGAGTGAGGACGAGCAGCCTACTAGTCTCTGGCAAGTGGGGAATGAGAAGAAAGGGACAGAGTTAAGTTATATTTTCCAGAACCTTTTGGGTTTTGGATCACCTAAAATCGAGGTGGTGCCCGGAGAATATCGAGCCGAAGTATTAGTTATAGTTGGAGAAGATACGAAGGAATTATTTTAATTTTTTGAGTTGGACAACGCGAGAAAATGTAGGACTAGCCGATGGGCGGCGTGGGCGGGTAAGCTCACGAATAAAGATAATCGCGCTATTGTCACTGGCACATTTAAGACACACGGAGTAAGTATAGCCGGATTGAAGAAGTTTTTTGAGACGGAGGGAAAGATCGTCGGGGAGACAGCCAATACTGACCCCATTTTGAATGATAACTGAAATGAGACGGGCATGAGGTACTAATTTAAGTTGTTGTTTACAGACAAGGGATAAGAGCACGTTGCGATTGGCCACTTTGATGAGCGGGGAGCTCTTGGTAATACCTGGCAGTTCGATAAAATCTTCTTCTGCCAGCGAGATTGGTTCGTTGCCGTTGTGTTGATGGGGGAGAAGTTTGAGGTTGCGAATTGCCACGGTGTTGTACTTGTCGATTTCCAAGACTTGGTTGTAGGTATGTTTGGCGGCGTCTTTTTGGCCTAGCTCTGTGTAGGCGTGTCCAAGGCGATTGAGGGCACCAATATCATGGGGAGTAGTCGACAAGATCTCAAGATTGATTTCAACGGCCATCTCCCAGTCGTTGGTAAGGGCGGCTTTGATGGCCTTATCGTAAATTTCGTGCATTGATCGCCTCATTATCGAGATAGATGGAGAGTTTGTCAATGGGTGTTAAAATGAAGATATGTCAGGGCATTCGAAGTGGAGTACGATCAAACATAAAAAAGCGGCCAATGATGCAGTCAAAGGTAGTGTCTTTACCAAGTTGGCAAGGGCAATCACGGTAGCCGCACGGACTGGGCGGGGGATGAACTTGGCAGTTGAAAAAGCTAGAGCTGCCAGTATGCCTAGAGACAATATCGACCGTGCGATAGCTAAAGGGATGGGAAAGGGAGAAGGGGAAGAACTAGTCGAGCTGACGATCGAAGCTTTTGCACCGGAGGGGATTGCGGTAATTATTGAAGTCATTACCGATAGTCGAAACCGCGCGGTCGCGGAAATTCGCAATTTAATCGAAAAAAATGGGGGTAGGATGGGTGAACCAGGGAGCGCGATGTATATGTTTGAGAAATTAGAGGGGGGATACAAGCCTAAATATACAATGGAAGTGAAAGGGGATATTAGAGTCCAAGAATTTTTGCAGATAATGCGAGAAAATGACGATGTACAGGAGGTTTATGCTAACTTGGAATAGAGGAAGGAAAAGAAAGCGATTTGTACTGATCTCAATCCTTTTGTCGATTGGACTACTGATTGTACAGCGTTTACCGGTTGATTCACGGTATCCGGCTATTGCACTAGTGGGGGGAGTGACTTATGTCTTATCGAGTTGGTCACTTTTTAAGGATTTACATGGAGTGGCTGGCTGGGTAGTCAATTTGTTGTTGCCGACAATGTATCCGGTGGCGGTCGCTCTATTTTATTTTTTATTGCCTCAAGCTTGGGGAACAAGGATGGTGGTAGCGATTCTTTTTGCGATTTCGATGTACGCACTATTACTCACCGCTAATATTTTTGCGGTTGCCAGTATTCGGACGATCCAGCTTTTGCGAGCAGCACGAGCGGTTGGGTTTTTACTCTCGATTTTGACGAGTGCCTTCTTGTTTCACGTAATTTTTTCGCTGCGACTGCCCATGTGGGTGGTTTCAGGAATGGTTTTTGCCGTGTCACTCCCTATCTTGTGGCAAGGCGCATGGTCTTATATAGTATCGACTTCAGTTAAACAAGAATTTTACTATGCCTTGGTTGGAGCCACGATTCTCGCCGAGATGGCCCTAGCCTTGTCTTTTTGGTTGATAGATGTTCCGCTCGCTAGCGTAATGCTTTCAATGGCAATGTATGTAACTTTGGGATTATTCCAACATGATTTGGAGGGAAGATTGTTTAAACGAACTGTACAGGAATATCTGGGATTTGCTGCAATAGTGTTTGTGGTAGTGAGCGTGGCGGTGATGTTTAAATGGATGAGGTGAGGTGGGACAGATCTCCCAGATTGCTTACGCATCTGGAGGTATTTCTCGGGCGCTATCGCGCTCGATGTGCAGGGGAGGGGACTAAGAAATATTTTTGAAGTTATCCTATAATAATTAAAGGTTTTTCACGAATAGTCCTATAATTTTTCACGATTGTGGATAAATAGTATCCGATCTTTGCACAAATTATGTGAACAGGATTGATATAGTTTGAACAGCCAGCTGACGAATTGGCATACATAGAAGGTGTGTGCCAGAAAACTAGGGGTAGACCTCTGGTGGAGTAGAGCTGTCCCAGAGGTACATCTGGAGAGGGAGTTATGCTGCCACGGTGACACGGTATATAGATTTTCGACTACACTCGAAATGACGAGAGAGTTGATTACGTCATCTCTATCAAGGTGAAGAGATCTAATACCCACCCCTTTTGGAGAGACACATCAAATGTGAAAGGGATATGAGTAGTGTCGCACAATATATCTTTTATGACGTGATATGAGGAAACGGTAGGGGGGCGAGAATAAATCACAAATCCTAAATTTCAAATCTCAAATGGGATTGGGAATAGATTGGGGATGATTTGATAGTTCTATTATTCCCCTATTGTGGTGGATATGTCATTTTAGCCGTTTCCGAACCAAACCCGTAGAAAAACGCCGTTTTGGGCTTCATGGTTGTTCATCTTACTTTGGAAACGAGCCGTATAATCGATCCTACGAGCTCGTACCCTGGTGGGAATCATCATTCACCCTAGCTTCTTGCTAGGAAGATCCCAAGCGGTGTACAATAACCCATTGTGGGAGATTATACTACTTGACAGTGGACCTTGACATCGCCCTTCCAATGTCGCACAATGAGGGAAGTCTAGTTAATTACCTGTTTCACTATAGGATAACTAGAAATACCGCTATGGGGTTGGTAGTCACACGATTGCCGTGTGCGATAGGTGTGTATGTGCAAAAAGGCTGGATATATCCCCCTCAAATTTTATTCTGACAGTTTGGCAGTTGAAGGTATATGAGTGCTAGAGGTAGAACCCCTACACTCTCGGCCTGCATCGATGAGTACCTCGAGTACCTCATGATTGAGCGCCAAGTCTCCCCTTTCACTATTCGCAATTACCGATTTTACCTTTTGAAGTTTAAAGCATGGCTAAATAAATTTTATCCGGATCTCGATTTGGTAGAGGTAACGGCCAAGATGCTGAAGACCTACCGCGTCTATCTCGCCCAAACCAAAGACGACAAAGGTGTATATCTCGCGCCCGTGACGCAAGGATATTATGTGATTGCCCTGCGGTCGATGTTGCGCTACTTGCTAAGACAAGACTACGAGGTGGTCTCACCCGAGCGGTTGGAACTACCCAAAGGTAAGGAGCACTCGCTTAAGTTTTTAGATTTTAATCATGTTGAAGCCATGATCGAAAAGGCCGATGTATCCACAATCCAGGGGTTGCGTGACCGGGTATTGATGGAGACACTGTTCTCGACCGGGCTCCGGGTGAGCGAGTTGGTTTCACTCAACAAAACTACGATCAACCTGGAATCGCGCGAGTTTGGGGTAGTGGGAAAAGGTAAAAAGATTCGGGTGGTATTCCTGTCCGACCGGGCGGCCCAGTGGATCGAGTGGTACTTGCGCGAGCGGGATGATCATTACCATCCAGTCTTTATCCGCCATTCGGGTGCGAAGCCCGAGATCGACGATCCCAAAGCCGGAGAGAAACTGCGGCTCAATGTGCGGACCGTCCAGCGGATTATGGGGAAGTATGGACGTCTGGCACACCTGCCATACTCGATTACACCACACGTGATGCGCCATAGCTTTGCTACTGATCTCATCAGCCACGGCGCGGGGCTACGCGAGGTTCAGGAAATGCTAGGGCACAAGAATATTGCCACGACGCAGATCTATACCCACGTGACCAACCCACAACTAAAAAGTGTGCACGAGAAGTATCATTCGGTGGGTGAGAGTTAACGATTGGCTATATAAGTGGCGCCACGGGTGGCGCGGACACGTTCAACCAGTTTTTGTTTTTGCAGTTGCTGGAGATCATAGTGCAGGGTGGAGGTGGGAATCGCAAAGAAACGACGATGGAGAAAATCGAATGTAGCGTACGGGTGATCCCTAATTACCTTGACTATCTCTTGGTGCCTGGGGAATAACTTGACCTGTTCTAAATCACCTGACTTTAACTTGTCGAGTGCTTCGTTTTGCGTGGCACAAATGGCTGTGAGAAAGTATTCGACAAAATGAGTAACATCACGTTTTTCTTCTGCAAGATAGTCGTAGTAACCGTCCAGATGATTTTCGATGTATTTCTCCAAATTCGAGATTCCATAAAGATCGAGACCATGTTGTTTGAGGAGCAGAGTCGTAAGTAGGCGCCCGGCTCGGCCATTGCCGTCGATAAAGGGGTGAATTTTCTCGAATTGATAATGAGAGATGGCGATTTGTATAGGGATCGGGTACGACGACTCTTTTATTTGCTTGATCCAGCTGCTGATTAGTGGCTTGACCCCTTCGGCAGGAGGCGCCAAATAAATGGCCACTCCAGCGGAGTTGAAGACGGCTGATTGCTCGGAGCGGAACTGCCCTGCTTCCGAGTGTAGATTGTGCATGATACGTGCATGGATACCCTTAATGAGCTTGGTCTCGAGAGTTGGGGTCGGATCCGTGGAGTAGAGCCAATTGAGCGTATCGAGGATGTTTTGAATCTCAAGCTTTTCGATAGATTTGCTCGAGGCGATGAAAGACTCTGGAGTGAGTAGATTGTTTTCGATCCTGGCAGAATAGACGGCACTGTGGAGCAATGACCGCCTGCGGAGATTGAACTTGAGTTTGTCCGAAAGATTAAAAAGTGAGAGGGCTTTTTTGTTGGCTTCTAGGGTAATGAGGAGATTGTTGAGCTGATTGCTCGGTGTATATGTCTGATTAAGCCTCATGTTTTCAATTTATAATATATTGTAAGATATTGCAAGATACTATAAATCCTGCCTGCCGGCAGGCAGGTACTCAAGGATAATTTAACGTATAATCAGACTATGACACAAGTGGCGGTGAGTGGGCAAATCTGGAATTACCAAGAAGTGGGGACGGGAGATATGACTCCCCTGCTCGTTATGCACGGATGGGGAAGATCCGGGAACGAGTGGATGGGTATGGCAAAAGAACTGTCCGACTGGAGCGGGCGGAAGGTATATGTGGTGGATTTGCCAGGATTTGGTGGGTCCACCCTGCCCCAGGTTAAGACAATTGGGGAGTACAGCGAGTTGGTGAGATCTTTGTGCAAATATCTAAATTTTGAGAAAGTCATGCTAATGGGACATTCACTAGGTGGGCGGGTGGGGATAGTGCTGGGAGCAATTTACCCCGACTTGGTTGAGAGACTAATTTTAATTGATCCGGCGGGAGTCAAGCAGAGATCGATAAAAAGGGTGACGCTCAAACTGATTGCCAAACTGTTTGCATGGATCCCCGCCTCTATCCGCGCGAAAGTAATCGGCGGGATGATGGACGAGGATTATCGTAACACCCCTGCCCTGCGCACGCTTTACCGAGCGGTCGTGGGAAAAGACTTACGCAGCTATTTATCAAATATTACCTGTCCTACGACTATTGTTTGGGGAGAACATGATCCCATTTTACCCTTGGAATTGTCCAAGATTTATACGAAAAATCTGCAGAATGGAAAGATACGAGTTGTATGGGGAGGGGGGCACGATCCTCATTTGACTCACTATGACCAAACATTACGAATATTGCAGGAGGTTGTCGAATGAGTAAGCACTTACGATTAGCCCTGCTGCAACTGGAGCAGTATGATACCAAGCGATTTTTAGCTAACAAAAACATGGATGACGAGTCACTGGTTAAGCGTATTTCGTGGACTGCCAGACTGCGACTCACAAGCTATCTCTCGACCCTGCTGGGTATCGTGGGGGCAAATATGTTGATCGGAACGGTAGTCCATGTGATAGAAGGAATGATCTGGCACCGGGCTAAGAAACAGATAGCTAATTTGAAAAAGCGTGGACTTAAAGTAGTCGCGATCGCCGGGTCGTATGGCAAAACCTCGGTCAAGAATTACGCCTACGATTTAATGAGATCGAAGTATGAAGTGGTGGCGACACCAGAGAGTTTTAATACAGTGTTTGGAATTGCAAAATGCCTAGAGTATGAAGTGAGTGACAAGATCGAGATATTTATTGTAGAAGTGGGTGCCTATCATATAGGTGACATTATTCACCTACTGGAAATGGTCCAGCCTGACTTGGGGGTGCTGACGGGGATGGCCAGACAACATCTAGAGCGATTTGGTAGCTGGGAGAATATTCAATTAGCTAAGTCGGAAATTGCCGTTTTTATGAAAAAAGTAGGTGGAGAATTGGTGGCGAATGGGAGCGATGAAACAGTTGTGCAAAATGTAGAAAAATTGGGTGTAAAACTGGCGTGGTACAGAGGTAAGGACCGCCGAGAAATCAACCTGAACGGTGCCCGTGCAATCGCCCTGGCGATGGGTGTGAGTGAAGAGGAAATAATGAAAGTCAAAATCAGGGAACCCAAGAATAGGTTTGAGATGACGACCGAGCGCTACGGGATGAAGGTAATAGACGACAGTTTTAGTAGTAATGACCGAGGGTTCAAAGATGCCCTCACCTATCTGGGGCAACAAAAAAAGTACGTCAGAATACTGGTGACCCCCGGACTGGTGGAGCTGGGGAATGAAAGCAATCAGATCCACGAGGAACTGGGGCGAGTGATAGTGGGCAAGGTCGACCTAGTGATTTTGGTAGGAAAGAACGAGCGAACTAATAGCTTGGAGCAAGGTATGGCTGGCAAAGTGAGGCTACTTCATATCGATAAGACGCTGGACTTTATACGGGCCGTGCATGATTTGAAGCTGAAAAAAGAACCGTTGGTCCTGCTAGAAAACGACGTGACGGAGAATTATGATTGAATCCCCAAACACTCCCGGAGTGTGGGCGCCCTTCACTCCGGGAGTGTAGAGAGCTTAGAACCTAACTTTCCTCCGCTGGCGATGTTGGTGAGAATGGGCGAGGCAAAATCTGTTTGGAGCTTTTTAACTTCCTCGTGCTTGGAGAGCGCAAGGTGAATCAAATGATCGAGCAATTTTGGATAGGGATAACCACATTTTTCCCAGATGTAGAAGCTCAAACACCCGGGGATCGTGTTGATCTCGATGCAGTATACGGCATCTCCTTTCACTAAGAAGTCGAGGCGGACCAGTCCCGAGCAGTCGAAGAGATTGAAGATAAGTTTGCCGATAGTTTGGATTTTGTTAGAAATTGATTTATCGATTTTGGCAGGTATCGTACGAAAAGTGCTAGCCGTACCCTTGCTTCCTTCGCCAGTTAAGTATTTGTCTTTAAAGTCGAGGAATTCGGATCCTTCGTGGAAGACTTCTTCGCAGACCGAACACTCGAGATCGTGCCCAGCATTGCCCATAATCGAGATGTTGATCTCGCGGGCGCTGACGATCCCCTCTTCTACGACAATCCTAGTGTCCATGGCGACGGCCAGATCGATGGCGCGGATAAGCTCTGTCTTGGTTTTGGCACAGGTGGTACCAATCGAGGAGCCACCCCGGCTGGGTTTAACGAAGATGGGATATTTGAGGTGGGTCTCGATTTCCTTGACAAAAGTGGCCTGCTTGGCGTACCAGTCGTGGCGATAAAACCAGATGTAGGGTGCTTGCTGGATGTTGGCTCCGTCAAAGACTGCTTTCATGGCGACTTTGTCCATGCCAAGGGCAGCTCCAGTAAGGCCAGTACCAACGAGGGGGACTCCATAAAACTCGGCGAGTCCCTGGATCCAACCGCCCTCCCCTACCCCGCCGTGGAAACATGGGAAAATGATGTCTACTCTAGGTAACTCGGATGATCTCAAGTGCAAAACCGATAATAATTTTCTGGTGAAAATTTTATCTTGATTCTCGGCTTCCCGCCTGCGAAGCATTTTGCCAATTGAGACATCCGAATCACCACTAGGAAGATTTTTATATAATGCGATATTTTTGAGATGGTCGCCAGTATAAAATTCACCTGTTTTGCTGACGTAGATGGGGATGGTTTCGTATTCAGGTGGCATGGAGGCCATAGCCTGGACTGCCGTGATGATCGAGACCTCGTGCTCGGGGCTCTTGCCCCCGTAGAGAACCGCGATCTTGAGTTTCATATGATTGTTCTCCGAATGGATGGGTGGAGACCCGTAAGGATAGTATATGTGATTGTGCTTGCGTTGTGGGCGATTTGGTAGATTGGGTCTAGGATCACTGGATCCCCGACTTTGACATTAGTATGGCGTGGGAGTTTGATCGTTGTCATATCCATACTGACTCGGCCAATAATGGGACAGCTGATACCACTGGGCAAATGAAAACCTTCCTGGTTAGAGAGTTCACGTGAGATCCCTTCGTTGTAACCAAGGGGGAGAATAGCGATGGTCTCTCTCTGCTTGGCAGTGTAGGTGCCACCATAGCCAACCTCTGAACGGGGTGCGATCTCTTTGATTTGTGAAATATGAGTTGTCAAGGTGAGGGCAGGCTTGAGCATTTTCTTCCCCACCCTACCCTCTTTGGTGTGAGGTCCAAAGGGAGTGTAACCATA
>AMFJ01024308.1_pt1 | contig 13813 bp, 13 predicted proteins | sample 427208 | NCBI WGS metagenome assembly AMFJ01 (sample SAMN02954298, study PRJNA114691) | groundwater metagenome | biome: aquatic; feature: subsurface aquifer; material: sediment; isolation source: subsurface aquifer sediment | place: USA: Rifle, CO | collected 2008-08
ATCATGCAAAAAAATAACAGCGCATGATTCATGACTCTTGATTCATGATTCTAGCTAAACTATTTCCCAGCCAGTTTCGGTTTCAATTATCTTTCCTTGAACTTCAAATCCGCTTGCTAGTCTGTGTCCGCCACCTCCGAATTGGTGGGCGATTTCGCTAACATCAACGCCTTTGTATTCCTCGCTTCTTAGACTTCCTTTGATGATGCCATTGTCTCTTTCGGAAAGCACTAAGGAGAATTTTGTTCCAGGAACCGTGTTTAGAATTGAAGCGACTTGACCTATATCTTCAGTTGAGGCTTTGCATTCTTCAATGTCGGCTTGGGTGAGTACCGTTGTTATCAATCCATTTATTGGATTGATTTTTGCTTTTTCAAAAGCTTTGCCCCAGAGTTTTAATGTTGAAAGTTTTTTATTGGCAAAAGTGGCTTCAATTATTTTTGAAACCGACGCACCTCTTTTCATGAGATCCGAGGAGATTTCCATGACGCGACTGGATGTGTTGGCATGCTGAAAATTGCCAGTATCGGACAAGATTCCAATCATCAGATAGGTCGCAATATTTTTCGAAATGGTTATTTGTTGAGAGGCGAAATATTCATAGATGATTTCACAGGTTGATGAGCATTTGGAATCTATGATGACGATGTCGGCTTTGATGGTGATGTCAGGATGATGATCAATGATGGCGGTCACGGTTTTTTCCGGAAGCTCGGTGATTATTTTTTGAAAACCTCTTTCAACACTGTCACATCCGATGGCTGCATCAAAAATGGAAAGATCTAAATTTTGAGGAAGAACAAATTCTTCTTCAGTCAGATTTTCCAGAAAAGTCGGAATTGGATCTACGCAACCGATCACCGCTTTTTTTCCGATTGAGGTGAGATAGTCTTTGAAAGCTAGCACACTGCCAGCGGTGTCACCATCTGGTCCGGAATGGGCAAAAAGCAGAATATTTTTGGATTTTGCTATGACATAGGAAAGCGTATTGAATTCTTGGTCGAAATTTTTCATGGATTCTATTTTAGGATAGTGTGTTTAAGTTGGATGCCACCCTACGAAAATACGAAAAAATACAAAATTACAAAAATACAAAATTGACTCACACAGTTTGGAAAAAAACACTTTTGTATTTTTGTAAAAATTTGTAAGTTTGTAGGAACTTGAATAAAAAATCTTAAACTAAAAAAGTTTAAGAATTTTATGAGACTGTATTTTTGTTTTGAGTGGGGCTAGACCTCCTTGAGAATCTTTTCGATCTTGTCTGCTTCTTCCTCTGTCGAGTCCAGGATGAATTCAATGCGGGGAAGCGGCCTCATGGCAAGCTTTTTGTTCAGGGCTCCTTGGATCGAATATATCTCTTTGTTCAATGTCTTGATTGCATAGTCTGATTCCTTGAAAGGAAAGACGCTAATAGACACTCGAGTATATCTGATATCTGGAGTGGTGTCAACTTTGGCGATCGTCAAAAACAGACCTGGCTTGAGTGACAATTCGCGTTGAAAAATCTCACCCAGGTGTTGCTTGATAAGTTTGTTTAGTTTTGTGATACGTTCAGACATGGATTTAAATAATAACCAATAATCAAGTAACAAGATACAAACAAATTACAAATAAAAATAATCAATATCCAAACTTTTTGAAATTTTAGAATTGGTTATTGGAACTTGTTTGGTTTTCGTTTCTTGTATATTGGAATTTTTCTATAATGTTCTCTTCCTTTCTTCTTCAGTATATGCGATCAACATGTCGCCTTCTTTGATTTTGGTGTCTCCTTCAAACACAATTCCGCATTCATTTCCTTTTCCAACTTCAGGAGTGACTTTCTTGTCTTGCTGAAGCGCTTCCAACTTTCCTTTGCCGACAATCTCTCCTTCTCTTCGGATTTCAATGGAAGCTCCTTTGATAATTTTTCCTTCAGTCACGCGTCCTCCCACGATCATGTCTCGCTTGCCAGTTTTGAAAATTGCCAGAACGTTCACCATTCCATGATCTGTGCGAACTATTTCAGGCGGAAGCATGTCAATGATGGTTTTTTTGACCTCTTCAACCAATTCGTAGATGATCTTGAAAGTTTTGATCTTGACTCCGCTAGCCTCAGCCAAGCGCTTGGCAACGGTCGTCGTTTCAACATTGAATCCCAAAATCATGGCTTGGGATGGAGCACCGATTTTGATGTCTGATTCTGTGATGTTTCCGATTCCAGTCTCTACGTAGTCTACGATGACTTCGTCGGTCTTGATGGTCGAGATGATTTGTTCAATGGCTTCCAATGATCCTTGGACATCCGCTTTCAGAATGAGGTTCAATTTCTGGATCTTGTCTTCCTCCATGATGCGCATCAATTTTTGTGAAGTGACTTTTTCTTTGCGTTCAATCAATCCGCCAGAAAATTCTTTTGATTTCAAGCGGGCTATTGATTTTCCGCTCACCACCTGAAGAACATCGTTTGAATTTGCAGTGCTATTGAGTCCCATGATCTTGATAGGCATCGATGGTCCGGCAGTCAAGAGATTTTTTCCAGTGAAGTCTTCCATCTTCTTGATGCGACCATAAGCTGTTCCTGCTGTCACATCCTGTCCTACTTTCAGTGTTCCGGTTTTGACAAGAATGGTTGCGATGGGTCCCTTTTGCGGATCAAGATTGGATTCGAGAACGATTCCAAATCCATCTCGTTTGTCATCAGCCTTGAAATCTTCCACTTCAGCTACTAATAGAATACTTTCCAAAAGGGAATCTATTCCCATGTTCTGCTTGGCACTGACCTCCACGCTGATAATGTCTCCACCCCATTGTTCGATCAGGATTCCATTGTCGGCCAATTCCTGTTTCACGCGCTGAGGGTTGGCATCAGGTTTGTCGATTTTGTTGATGGCGACAACGGTTGGAATTTTCTTATCTTTCAAATACTCAATAACCTCTTTAGTTTGTGGTCTGACTCCGTCGTCCGCTGCCACAACCAAAACTGCGATGTCGGCTATGCTGACTCCTCGTTCTCTCATTCCTGAGAAAGCTTCATGTCCAGGAGTGTCGATGAAAGTTATCAATTTGCCTTTCTTTTTTACTTGATAGGCGCTGATGTGCTGAGTGATTCCTCCAGCTTCCTTGGCAGCCACGCTGGCTTTGCGAATCGTGTCCAAAAGAGTCGTCTTGCCGTGATCAACATGACCAAGAATGGTCACAACCGGTGGGCGAGGATGAAGATTTTTTCCAGATTCTTTTTCTTTCTTGCAAATTTCAATCAGTTTTTCAACAGTTATTGTTTCGCTGTCAGAAATGACCAGGTCAGCTTCAGTTTCAAATCCAAGGTCCTGGGCAATGATTGTCGCAGTATCAAAGTCAATTTCTTCATTGATGGTTGCAAGAATGTTGTTTTTCAGCAGCTCGGTGATCACATGTGAAACAGGCAAGCCTAAAAGCTCGCTAAATTTCTTCACGGTTATGCTGGTTGGAACTTTGACAACCTGCCTGCCGGCAGGCAGGTTTTTTTTCTCTGGTTCATTCATTATGTTGTATTTCGAAAAAGATTAGATTTTTATGGGCTTGATTGTGACTGCGCTTTTTATGGCTGCTTTCTCCTCATCAGTCAGTGTGTATTTCTCGGACTCCCCTCTGGTTATCGGTTTTGAATAAATTCGAGTTCCTTCGCGGGTGTGAAGAGATGAGATGACCAAGCCCGAATCCTTTCCGTCAAGAAGAGCCAGTGCAAAGCTTTGATCGCCGCCTATATCCTTGAAAGGATTGAATCTGATGATGCCTACTTTGTGGATGCTCTTTTGTGTCAGGGCATGAATCTTGTTGGAAATCTCAAAAAGTTCCTGAATTTCTTTGTCTATATCAGCGATTTCCCTGGTGTGGTTCAAAATAACTGACTCCAAATCCTGGGCATTCTTACCTGAAAAGAGCATTTCAATGTTCTTTTGGGTTTTTTTGTGACGGGAATTGCTCAATATTGCCAAAAATAGGCTCACTGAAGCCAATAACATTGCCAAAATGGAAATATAGAATGAAAATTGTTCCGATATTAACATGGAATAAACCTTATAATTAATATATACAACAAAGTATATAACTAATTTTGCCTTATGTAAAGAAAAAAACAGCCTTTAGGTCAGGATGTTTGGCTCAGCTATATTGTGCATAATTCGCATGCTCGTCATTTACACTGGCCATAGCAAGTTTCTTGCGGAAATGGTCCACCGAAGCTTGCTATGGCGGTCGAAGGCGGAGGGCACAGGATTTGAACCTGCGAAGAGATTTCTCCCTTACCGCATTTCGAGTGCGGCGCATTCGACCGGGCTCTGCCAACCCTCCATGATAATCATTTAATCATGAAAACATACAATCAGACAAACATGCGACTCGTAACTCGTAATCAGTAACTAGAAACCAAATACCAAATACCAAATACCAAATACCAAATACCAAATACAATTCAGCTTTGTTGTTTTTGCGTTTTTGTTGTAAACTATAGAAAGCTAATTGTTTATAAAAAAATGCTATGGAGGTTTCGCAAAGCCAGGTTGGAAAATTTCTTGATCCAACTAAGATTATTGCGCAATTGGATGTTCAGGAAGGAAGTGTTGTGGCAGATTTCGGATGTGGTCCTGGATATTTTTCTCTGCCTTTTGCCAGCGCTGTCGGACAAGCCGGCAAGATTTATTCGTTGGATGTTTTGCCACAAGCCTTGGAAACAGTTGTTGGTAAATGCAAGAATTCAGGCATAATAAACATTGAAACCAAAAGGGTTAATTTGGAAAAAGAAAATGGTTCGAAAATGGAAAATGAATCCTTGGATTGGGTGATCATGAAAGATATTCTGTTTCAGAATCAAAGAAAAGATGTCATCATTGCTGAAGCATACAGAGTTTTGAAGCCAGGAGGAATGGTCATTGTGGTTGAATGGAATCAGGCTGAAGAAGCAATAGGCCCAGATCTGAGCATTCGAATCAAGCAGGAAAGTCTCAAGGGCATGTTTGAAGAAAAGAAATTTACAGTTGATAGGAACATCGATGCGGGAGATTTCCACTATGCGTTCGTGGCAAAGAAGTAAGAGCTGAATTTTTCGCTTTGGAATAATAAAACAAAAATATGTCAAAAAAAGAAAACATAACTGCTTCATTTGGAAATAAGAGTCGGATCCTCTTGGCATTGTTGGCTATGATCATGACACCTTTCTTTTCAGGTTGTGGAACATCTCAGCAGGCTGGATATTTGGTGAATTTGGAAATCTGGGGAATATTTGATGATTCTACTGTCTATAACGAGATAATAAATCAATACAAAACAATCAATCCTTACGTTGGGGAGATCAAATATCGAAAATTTTCTCCAGATACGTATTCACAGGAGTTGTTGGATGCTCTGGCGTCCGGTCAGGGGCCTGATATTTTCTTGATCAATAATTCTTGGCTCCCTTCTTATGTCAACAAACTTGAGCCTGCACCTACTCCTTTTGTCAGTGAACAGGACGTCAAGAATAATTTTCCGGATGTTGTGTTGTCCGACTTTGTGGAAAATTCGAAAGTCTATGCTGTGCCATTGAGCATTGATTCCATGGCTCTTTACTATAACAAGGACATGTTCAATGCAGCTGGAATAACTTCACCACCTAAGACTTGGCTGGAATTCAATAGTGCTGTCAAAAAACTGACTGTCATTGATGCTGTCGGCAACATACGACAATCTGGAGCAGCAATAGGTACGGCTTACAATGTTAACAGAGCCTCAGACATTTTGAGTTTGCTGATGCTCCAAAACGGAGTCGAGTTGCCAATGAAAAAAGGCATGTTGGCAAAATTTGATGAAGGTGTGGTTTCTCCGGAAGGCGAAATAATTCAAGCTGGGGAAATGGCTTTGGGATATTATACTCAATTTTCAAGGCTCAGCACTGCGACTAACACGCAAAACCCTCTCTATACTTGGAATGGCAGACAACACAATTCAGTGGATGCATTCGCCGAGGGTTCGGTTGCAATGCTTTTCAATTATTCATGGCAAAATGACGAGATAAGAAGCAAGAATCCAAAACTGAATTATGAAATCTCAACTGTTCCACAAATCTATCCAGCTAAGCCTGTGAGCGTTGCAAATTATTGGGGGTATGGAGTGGCTAGAAACAAAGTCAATCCTGTGGCTGCTGTTGGCGCGCAATCCTCAGCGCCAGTTCCAAATGAAGTCAGAACTCATGAATCGTGGCAATTCTTACGATTTTTGACTCTTAAAAATGCTGGGATGATAACTCTTTATAATGCCAGCACCAAAAACAGCAAGGATTTTCCAATTAATTTTGATCCAGCCTTGGATTATCTGAAAAAAACCCAACAGCCAGCAGCCAGACGTGATCTGATAGAAGCTCAAAAAACAGATTCAAAACTAGGTCCATTTGCACAAAGCAATCTGGTGGCCAAGCATTGGTATCAAGTTGATCCCATCAACGTCGACAATATTTTGAGTGACGTCATTGAATCTGTGGCACGAGGAGATCTCTCTTTGCATGATGGATTGGTGTTGGCAAAGAATAGAGTGAATTATTCATCGGGCGGAAGCACAGCCCGATAGAATCATATAATTTTGATGATCATGAAAATGAAAACTATAAAAAGTATCGCATATAGCGTCATCCTGTTGGGTGGACTTTTTGTCAATAATTTGCCAGCCATGGCTGCAGATGCAGTTTGTCTGAATAAACCTGACAAGACAGCATGCTCGGTTGGTGATGGCAAAAGTGCTGAATATGGAAAATGCGATGGCAAAGGGAATTGTGTCACATCAGGCGTTGTCACCACTCCCGCTTCTGGCCCTGGAAGTGCCGGACAGGCAACAGACTATAAGATTCCGGGAACTACAACCGAAGAGAGTCAGTTGGTGAAATGTGGAAGACCTGGTCAATCTATGTGCACGCTTTGTGACTTTATAGCGGGGCTCAATAATGTGATCCAATACATCATGAGAATTTCCATAGGTGTTGGCTTGCTTGCTTTTACTATTGCTGGAGTTGTGTATGTAGTTTCAGCTGGAGACCCAAAGACAACAGGAAGAGCCAAGGATATTATGAAAAATGCAGCTATAGGTTTTGTTATTATTTTTGCCGGATGGCTGATTGTCAACACTGTCATACAATCATTGGGATCGAAAACAGACGCTCAAGGAAATCCTACATTTGGCATGAACATCACGAGTTGGGGACAGTTTGATTGCAGTGCGAATCCTAATCGATAGAAATTAAATATAATAAAAAATATGACTAAGACAATAATGAAATTACGGTTGAGTATGTTTTTGTTCCTCTTGATATCTGGATTTTTTTTAACTTTTGGTGTTCAGAAAGTTCTAGCTGATACTTGCTCAGCCAAAAATCCTGGTTCAGCTTGCGTTGATAAAAACAAAGTTTCCGGTGAATCGGGGTGCGTGGCAAATCTTTGTCCTGGCACTGGTAATAGTGTTCAATGCTGTGCCATTTCCTCAGTTACTTGCAATGCGGATGGTTCATCAATCATGCAACCTTGCTCTGCAGCGGGAAATTATGGGGTATGTAATGCAGCTGGCACTTGTGTGGATTCCAATTCTGGTCCAATACCAAGTCCAGCCACTGCCAATCCGGGAACAGTTCAGCCGGCTTCTGGTGGAGGGACAGCATTTACCAATCCACTCAAATTTCAAACAGTTGATCAATTCTTGAGTCAAATCATGGGAGCATTGCAAGGAATTATCGTCACTCTTTCGCTTTTGATGATCGTCATCGGTGCGGTGATGTATGTCATCTCAGGAGGTGGAAAACAGATCGAAACAGCCAAGAACATGATCACAGCTGCGCTTGTCGGATTGGCCATCGGATTGGCAGCCCCATCTTTTCTGAAAGAAATATCAACCATATTGGGTTGGGGAACAACTGACACGCGTTTGGCTGCAGCGCTTAGTCTTTCTCAGATTGCCACCCGGGTTTTGAATTTCTTGCTTGGAATCTTGGGAATTCTTTCACTTGTCATGATGGTCATTGGCGCATCCATGTATCTCACATCTGCAGGGGATGAGGACAGGATTGATACTGGAAAAAATATTTTCAAATATTCCTTGCTGGGAGTTGTAATAGCTATGGCATCGATGGTTTTGGTGACTCAGGTCGCAAAGTTTTTCATAGTTGGCTAATGTAAGTTAAAGAAAATAAAAATAAAAATGTTAATAAACGTTCCACAATATATAGACGTAGAAGATAAAGTGGCCGGACCGCTGACTATCAAGCAGTTGGGTTGGCTTATCGCGCTCGGAGTGATGTTGCTCATTCTTTGGAATGTTGTTCCGTTCGCGGGTTTTTTGGTCATAGGTTTTCCGCTAGCTATCATTTTCGGATCTCTGGCTTTTTTCAAGCCGTATGGTCAACCAATGGGAAGCTTTGTAATTTTTGGAATCATGTACTTTTTCAAGCCCAAAGTTTACATCTGGAAAAGAACACCGCAAAATGTGATCAATGTTCCGCAAAAAGCAAAAGTTGAACAAAAATTTTCTCCGGACAAACACCTTACTGAGGATTCACTAAGAAATCTCGCGCAACTTTTGGATAGTGAAGGAAACAATTATAGCCATGATCTTGATGACATTATGAAAAATCAACCGATCAAAAAGGCGTAGTGTAAGCAATCAATTAGACATCAAAACATCTAAACATTCAATCAGTCTACACACTTAAACATCCAAACACCCAAACAGAAATTCGCATGTTTGAATGCTTGAATGTTTATATGTCTTAACGAGCAATTTTATGGAATCATTGCATTCAAATAATTTGACCAATGGCGGTGGAGGAGGCTCTAGCAGTCAGAAATATGTCGACGTGGAAGAAGTGCGCGACGGCGTCATCGTGCTCAAGAACGGATCGCTCAGAGCGGTGCTTTTGGTTTCTTCGATAAACTTTGATCTCAAAGCGACTGAAGAACAAGATTCCATCATTAGCCAGTATCAGAATTTTCTAAACTCCCTGGATTTTCCGATGCAAATAGTTGTTAGTTCCCGCAAATTGAACATAAATCCATATATCGATTATCTTAAGAAAAAAGAAACGCAACTCACCAATGAACTTTTGAGCATGCAATTGGCAGAGTATTCCAATTTCATCAAAAATTTGGCCGATGTTTCAAACATCATGTCCAAATTTTTCTATGTGGTTGTGCCTTTTTATCCGATCGAAAGCACTAAGAGTGGAATTATTGACCGCCTTTTCGGATCGACAAATTCACAGATGGCAATTTCAAGGCGCAGAGAGTTGTTTGATACTTACAAAAATCAGCTTTGGCAAAGAGTCGATCATATCAGTGCAGGTCTTTCAGGAACAGGTGTGAAAGTCACACCGCTCAAGACAGAAGAATTGATAGAACTGCTTTATAATTCATACAATCCTTCAACGCACAACAACAGTATCATCAAAGACATAGACAAGATTGAGTTGAGATAATCACGAGCAGTATAAATTAAAAATACACATATGTTTGGATTGGATAAAAATAAAAATCAAAAACCGGCTGTGTCAACAAACGCAATACTTCAAAGTGAGGCGCTTTATCAGCAAGGTGTGGCAACCATCAAAGATTTGATCGCGCCAGCCGCCATGAAGATAAGTTCAAATTATTTGCAGGTTGGTGAAACGTATGCGCGGACACTTTTCGTCGTGGCATATCCTCGCTATTTGCACACTAATTGGTTTTCTCCCATTATCAACATCGATTTTTCAATGGACACCTCGATGTTCATTCATCCGATCAATACGGCTGAAATTCTGAAAACGCTCAGGAAAAGTTCTACCCAGGTTCAATCCCAGATTCACATGGAGGAACAGTCTGGAAAAATCCGCGATCCGATCTTGGAAACAGCTTTGCAGGACATTGAAGATTTGCGAGACAAATTGCAACAAGGAACGGAAAAGTTTTTTCGCTTCGGTTTGTATATGACGATTTATGGGAAAACAATGGAGGAGCTTGATAAGGCCAATCAGGAAATAGAATCGATTCTTGAAGCTCAACTGGTGTACATAAAACCAGCAGTTTTGAAAACGGAACAAGGTTTTTCTTCGACTTTGCCATTGGCTAATGATGAACTTGATGTGGCGAACAACCTCAACACCGCGCCTCTTTCAACAACTTTCCCATTCGTTTCAGCTGATCTTTCATCCAATGAAGGAATTCTGTATGGCATAAACAGGCATAATAACAGTTTGATCTTGTTCGATCGCTTCAAGATGGAGAACGCAAACATGGTCGTGTTCTCAAAATCTGGAGGTGGAAAAAGTTATACTGTGAAGTTGGAAATATTCCGCTCGTTGATGGTGGGAACTAATGTGATAGTGATTGATCCTGAAAATGAATACAAATATCTTTGTGAAACGGTAGGCGGAACTTTCATTAAGCTCTCTCTCAACTCAAATTTCCATCTCAATCCTTTCGATCTTCCGCAGGTGAGTGAGGATGAGGACCCTGAAGATGTTCTCAGGTCAAATATTGCGAGTCTTATCGGTCTTTTGCATATCATGCTTGGAGCAGTGACGCCGGAAGAAGATTCCATTTTGGATCTGGCAATCCGCGAGACATATGCCATGCGCGACATCACCGCGCAAAGCAATTTCAAATCCTTCAACTCCAATTCTTTCCCAACCATGTCAGATCTTTATTCGGTTGTCAGGAATTCAGAAGGTGGAGAATCCATTGCACGTCGCCTTGAGAAATATACGGAGGGAATTTTTGCCGGCGTTTTGAATCATCCAACCAACGTGCAGATCAACAATCAATTGGTGGTTTTCAACATCCGCGATCTTGAAGAACAACTTCGCCCAATTGCGATGTATACTATTTTGCAGTTCATTTGGAATGAGATGCGTTCAACACTGAAAAAGAGAATAGTTGTGGTGGATGAAGCTTGGGTCATGATGCAGAATGAGGATGCAGCATCATTTCTGTTTGGAATCGCCAAGCGTTGCCGAAAATATTACACTGGGCTGACAACAATTACTCAGGACATCGCAGACTTCATGAGTTCCCGCTATGGAAAACCTATTGTGACCAACTCTTCACTTCAATTGCTCTTGCGCCAATCGCCGGCAGCCATCGATACGATTTCAGACACTTTCTATTTGACAGAGCAAGAAAAATTCCTTCTTTTAGAAAGTAATGTTGGAGAAGGCGTTTTGTTTGCAGGTGCAAAGCATGTGGCAATCAAAGTTATTGCGTCTTACGCTGAAGACCAGATTATCACATCCGATCCTCGTCAGCTGATGGAAATTGAACAAGCCAAGAAGGATTTTGATGAGGAAGAAGGAATGTAGGCTGGAAATTTCAAATGATAAATTACAAATTCCAAATGCATTGTTATGTCGAATGCTGCGATTGATTACGAAAAACAGAATGAGCTAAACAATGCCAGACTTGGGTCTTCACGAGTCGAAAATTTCAATGTGCCCAGAAACGGGCTAGCTGATAATTATAATCAGGGAATACATAGAGTTCACGATGAAAGTGAAGACGAGTTAAGGAATAATCCTCGTCTTGTTGAAGATGGCGAAGATGATAAGCATGCGGAGAGACTTGGTAAGGCAAGAGCAGGATCGGGAAACAGTGAAGCTAAAAAAACTGAGAATTTGGCAACTGATGCCGCTAAGATGGCAACACCAATGGGCGCGATGTCACTTCTTAAGCAAATAAATCCGATTGGTGACATGCCTTTTGTCGCAGCGATTGGAGCTTCCATGCTCAAAGATCTTTCAGACTTGGTTTTTATAGGCTCTTTGCCTGGAGTCGGAACGGTGATCACGATCATGTGCTCAATTTTCATTTTTATGATGATGCTGCTAGTTGGAGGAGGCGGCAAAAAAAAGGTTGCCAATGGTCTCGTTAAAAAAGGCGGTATAATCCTAGCTGGAACATTGGCAGGATTTATGCCAGGAATCAATTTCATTCCAGAGGCGACAGCGACTGCCTTGGTTGTTTATTTTACTACACTTTCAGAAAGAAAACATGAACAAGAATAGGCATAAAATTTTAAACTTCCCACTCCAATCTATCCTGGGGACAATTTCTAAATCCTAAGCAATTTCAAATGATGAAATTCTAAATTTTAAGAACATTGAAAAATTTATTCATTGTTTGAAAATTGTGAATTGAAAATTGAAAATTATTTATATATGTCTTCAAAAATTTATTCAGCGGCCACTATTGGACTTGATGGAGAAGTTGTGGAGGTTGAGGTTGATGTGCTTGGTGCGGGACTTCACAATTTCACCATTGTTGGACTTCCTGATACTGCCATCAAGGAATCTCGCGACCGTGTCAGTAGTGCCATCAAAAACAGTGGTTTCAAACCGCCACATCAGTGTGGTCGAGTGACGGTCAATCTTGCTCCGGCCGATTTGCCAAAAGCTAGTCCTATCTATGATTTGCCGATCGCAGTCGGTCTTTTGCTGGCAACAAAACAACTCCAATTCGATTTTACTTCACGTATGGTGGTTGGAGAATTGTCGCTGGATGGACGGGTGAGATCAATCCAAGGAATTTTGCCGATCGCACTGCTGGCCAAAGAAAAAGGCTTTCAGGAGTTGTATGTTCCAGCTGAAAACGCATCAGAGGCAAGTGTGGTGAAAGGCATAAATATTGTTCCGGTAAGCACGCTCTATGATCTGGCTGACCATTTTGCGGGAAATAGGCATATTAGTTATTTCCCTCAAATAGAAAGCGACGATCTTTTCACTCATGGCGAACATGTCAATGACATGGCTCACATCAGTGGACAACAGCATGCAAAGCGCGCATTGGAAATTGCGGCAGCTGGTGGTCATAATGTGATTTTGAATGGTCCTCCCGGATCAGGAAAAACATTATTGGCCAAAGCCATGCCAACAATCTTGCCACGACTAACTTTGACGGAGGCTTTGGAAATCACTAAGATTTTTTCTGTAGCTGGAAAATTGTGCAAGGGGCAATCATTGGTGACGATAAGACCATATCGAGCTCCACATCATAGTGCCAGCAGTGTGTCCTTGATAGGTGGTGGATCCTATCCTAAGCCAGGTGAAATAAGCCTGGCACACCGGGGCGTTTTGTTTTTGGATGAGTTTGCTGAATTTCCGAAAAGCGTGCTGGAGAATTTGCGCCAGCCTTTGGAGGATGGTATGATTACAATCTCGAGAGCCAAAGGATCGCTTCATTTTCCGGCCAGATTCATTTTGGTGGCCGCGATGAATCCATGTTTTTGCGGAATGGCGACTGATCCTGAAAAAGTCTGCACTTGCACGCCTTCACAGATCGTCAGATATCAGCAGAAAATTTCCGGACCAATCATGGACAGGATCGATTTGCACATTGAAGTTCCCAGGCTCAGTTTTGACAAATTGCAAGAAGGACCTGTTGAAGAATCAAGCGTGAAAATCAGGGAAAGAGTGGAAGCTGCCAGAAAACTGCAAGAAAAAAGATTTTTAGATTTGCCAATTGTTTCGAATAGTGAGATGTCTTCTGATCAGCTCAAGACTTTTTGTCAGCTTGATGATCAGTCAAAAGAACTTTTGAAAAGTGCCGTCACAGCTCTCAAATTGAGCGCCAGAGGATATCATCGCATCATAAAAATTGCTCGCACTATTGCCGATTTGGCAGAAAGTGAGAAAATTGAAGCCAATCATATTGCTGAAGCTGTTCAATACAGATTTAAGTCTGAGTGAAAGATTTAAAAAAATGAATAATAAAATTTTTAAAAATTAGACTCAAAACATTTTAGCTTTAGCTTAAATTTTTCGTAGGTCACTACCCGCCTCGACTCGCAAGACGATTTGCTCGTCGATGCG
>AMFJ01025478.1_pt1 | contig 13811 bp, 12 predicted proteins | sample 427208 | NCBI WGS metagenome assembly AMFJ01 (sample SAMN02954298, study PRJNA114691) | groundwater metagenome | biome: aquatic; feature: subsurface aquifer; material: sediment; isolation source: subsurface aquifer sediment | place: USA: Rifle, CO | collected 2008-08
CGTCGGTTTTTTTGTTTAACACTCTCGTGAATAGTTACTCATTTTTTTAACTGCTAATCAAAATTTACCGTCTCTTTCACCACAACCAAAGGCCTTTTTTGGACATGCGTATGAATCGCTGTGATGTATTCGCCTAAAATGCCTACGAAAAAAAGCTGCACTCCTGCAAAAAAGAAAAGACCAATCAAAATAGGTGCGATGCCTACTGAAAAGTGATACCAAAAAATTAATTTTAAAATTAAAAAAATAAGCGCCATCAAAAAACTAAGCGCGGCACAAATAAATCCAACACCAGTGACAAGCCGTATGGGAACTTTTGAATAACTCGTCATTCCGAGCATGGCCATATCATACAGTGTAAAAAAATTATTTTTAGTGCGTCCTTTCTGGCGAGTGGGTTGATGATAAGAAATATAAGCCGTGTCAAATCCCACTTCTGCAATCATCCCTCTAAAATAAGGATAAGGATCATCGAATAGTTTAAGCGCTTCTATCACTTCTTTATCGTACAATCCAAATCCCGTATAATTTTTAATTTGTTTCGTCGCTGCGATTTTTGCAATCAGTTGGTAATAAAATTTTCGGATCCAATGCATGAATCTCTGCTCATCAGTTGTTTCTTTAATACCTACTACAATTTTATGTCCCTTTTCCCATTGTTCAATAAATTTTGGCAATAATTCCGGAGGATCTTGCAGATCACAGACCAGTGAAATAACCGCATCTCCCCTCGCTTTCAGTAAACCAAAAAAGGGGGAACGAATATGACCAAAATTGCGTGAATTTAAAATCAGCTTGACGTTTTTATCGCGGGCAGCAATCTCTTTTAAAAAAGAAACAGTGTTATCAGTCGATGAATTATCAATAAAAATATGCTCATATTGATAATGCGGTAGAGTACCCATCACCGCTTTTACACGCTCATAAAGCGGCAGCACATTTTCTTCTTCATTATAACAAGCGGTGACAATGCTAATCAGAGGCATGACTGTCCAGTATAAATTTGTTAATATCTTATCTTAGCATTTTTAAAGAGTGTGTGGAACATGTTACATCTTTCGCGGGAATTTATTACCTTTCTTTTAGTAGGCATTTTAAATACTATCGTAGGGTATCTCTTTTTCGTTTTCTTCTTATTCGCAGGTTTTCACTACACCATCGCCATCTTATTTGCGACTTGCCTTGGCATTTTATTTAATTTTAAGACAACAGGCACGCTTGTTTTCAAAAATAAAAATAAACGATTATTGATTCATTTTATCGGTATCTACATCTTGTTATATGGCTGGAATGTATCTTTAATCAGCCTAATTCACAAAATAATTCCTAATTTTTATATTGCGGGCGCAATGACCTCATTTTTCATGGCAATCATCAGTTTTTATTTAAATAAGCATTTAGTTTTTCACAAATCATCTTGATCATTCATTTTCAAGCAACCTCACAGGAGAATGCGTATTTTCCATCTTTAATCCGCGCGCATAAATTACCTTTTTCAAATTCGGATTTTTGGCGTATACGCTATCAATATCATCGATCATAATCGGCATATCTTTTTTAATATCTCTCAGCAAAACTTCACCAGCCATTAATTCACGGCATGAGATTTGTCCTTTTTGCAGAGGAATAGCCGCATAAATATCTTCATAAACTTGATGCTGGGTTAATTTATATCCTTTGGGTAAATCGCGTTTTGCATAAATTCCACGGACTAACGCATCAAGATAACGAATTTCTTTTTCCGGTGGAATGCGTTTTTGCGTGCCGGGTGCCCCGCACATTTCAACGGCCTTATGATACGCTTTAAACCAAGAATCCACTTGCTCCGGCAAAGAACAATAAGGCGAAACAAGCACATTCTCCCAATCAATATCAATGTGTCTCTCAAAAGTGCGGGCACCTTTTGCATATGCCATCATCATGGATGAAGACCAATCGTGATATTCATGCGTTGAAAATCCAATAATATGCCCTGGATATCTATTTTTAAGAAAATCAATTTGATTTAATTCTAATTCGTCATCTTCAGAAGGATAAAGAGAAACACAGTGATTAATAGCTAAAGGAATATTACGATTTTCAAAATATGTCACCATATCGTCTAAATCTTTTTGAGATGCACCGCCTGTTGATACGATGACAGATCGTCTAGTTGCCGCAATTTTTTCAATAAGCGGCCAATCATTAATAGCAGAACTTGCAATTTTGATAACCGGCATATCAAATGCAACACATAAATCTACCGATTTTTCGTCAAATGGCGTTGCCATGGGAATACACCCGCCCTTCACGATAGCTTGTACCAATACTGCATAATCATCACGAACCATTTGAGTCGCACGGGTTTTTTTGATGTAACGAACATCATCGCGATCTTGAAAATCTTGATGAATAAAAGTGGCCACATCACGAAATTGCAGCTTAATGGCAGCTTTCACATTATTAAAACGAACCACCTTGCTAAATTCTGCAATAATTTTTAAACCCCGCGAAACAAGGCCCCAATGGTTATTGGCTAACTCTAAAACAAATAAATCTTCAAATATGTTTTTTCTCATTAGGCAGGTTCTCCATTAAGAATGCCAAAGAAATTGTCTGATCTTAAAATTGATTCAATTTCATTTTGAAATTCTTTTGTAAGCAGAATTTTCATAAAAAAAGTATCGCCTATTTCTTTTATCATCACAAAATGAATAAATTTACCTTCTATTTTTTTATCTTTTTTAAGTAATGATAAAATGTTTTCAATTGAAATATGTTTCATGATTTCAATCACATGATTATCCAATAAATCTAAACAAAGCCCATTTAAAATTTCTTTATTGGCTACTGTTAAAAAAGAGTGACGACAACTTAATTCGTTAGAAAGCATCATCCCCATAAGAACAGCAAGCCCGTGAGGAATAGTATAATCGGACAAACTCTCAATCGCATGCCCTAATGTATGCCCGTAATTCAAACTCTTACGATGATGAGATTCAAATTCATCCTCCTGAATCACTGCGCATTTAATGCTTAATGCATTTAAAATAAGTGTCTTATAATCATAAAAAGCACGAATTTTTCCATTCACTACGTATTTTTGATAAAGAGATAAAAAAGCAGGGCCGCCAATAATGACTGACTTTAAAATTTCGCCCATGCCTGATCGCAATGCTTCATCTGTGAGGGTTTGAAGAAAAATGGGATTAATGATGACTTCATCAGGCGGATGAAATAATCCGATTTGATTTTTTGCATTTTTATAATTGAGACTGACCTTTCCGCCAATACAACTATCACACATCGACAATAGCGTGGTGGGAAAATAAACCCACTGGATTCCTCTTTTATAACAGGCACTCACAAATCCACCCACTTCTTGAATAATGCCGCCACCCACCACAATTAATTTTTCTTTTTTAGTAAAGTCGCGTTCACTCAAAAAATTAAGCACAGCAAACATACCATCGATAGTCTTAAAATTTTCAGTCGCTTTTGCTGAAAAAATTCGTGTTTCGTCAATTTTTAAAAAATTTTTATATAATTGCAAAATATTTTCATCAATCAATAACACACTATTTTTATTTTCAGAAAGATAGGTATTGAGAACATCAAAAGGATTTTTATTTTCATCGAGTGTCACGTGATATGATTTGGGTGTGGATTTTATCTGAAATTGATTGTGATCAATCGGAATTGTCGTTAATCTTTTTCCATCAATGGTAAATGAATCATTCATAAGGGTGGAGTGACTCCCTCAATAATCATATTTTCTGCTAATTCTTCCCGACTTAAAAAAGGCGCCATATCTTCCAAGGGACTCGTGACCATCCGGCCATCCGATAAACGCCGCGAAGATAGTTTGGGAGAAAAAGCTTGTTGTAAATCTAACATCACTTCACACAACAGGGGGCCCTCATGTTGTAGTGTTTCTGTTATGCAAGCATCCATTTCACTGTGCGTGTGACAACGCAGAAAAGGTAAATCAAAACCGGCAGCCAATTTTTTAAAATCAGGAAAACCAAGACCGCTTTCAGGCCCAACCCCAACTAGGGGTTCTCCAAAAAAATTTTGCTGCGTTTGCCGAATAGAGTGATAACCATTGTTATTCAGCACAAAAATCTTGATGGGATATTGATTAAAAACAATGGTCGCTAATTCTTGAATATTTTGCATGATGCTGCCATCGCCTGCTAAACATACAATCGGTTGGCCATTCGATCCCACACAAGCGCCGATCGCAGCCGGTAAATCATAGCCCATCGATGCAGAACCCGAATTACTGTATAAACGCTGGTTTTTTTTAAGATGCATCGCCTGAAAAGCAACCACACAAGCTGTTCCATCACCGGTTACAATAATTTGATTGGGCGGTAAATGTTCGCTTAATCTTTCCATAAAACAATAAGGATTGACTGCATTTTTACTTTCCCAATATTCAGGCAATACGACCGGATATTTTTTCTTTCTCGTCTGACACCAGGAAAGCCATTCTTTTTTGTGAGGAAAAACTGTTGATTTTGCCGCATGGATGAATGTTGGAATAAAATCAGCAAGGTCTGCGTGAATAGGTAAATCAATTTTAAGGGTCGGTTTTTTAAATTCAAGCGCATCAATATCAACCATTATTTTGTAAGCTGCGCGCGCAAAAGACGCATGATTATAGCTGATCTGCCGAATGTTCAAGCGGCACCCTAACACCATTAATAAATCTGCGTTTTGTACCGTGAAATTACCAAATCGATCACCGATAGTGCCGGGCCTTCCTGAATGCAAAGGATGTGTATCCGGCAAAAGATCATGCGCATTAAATGCAGTTGTCACTGGAATACCCAAACAATCAATTAAAGGCAGAAACAATTCATACATGCCTGATGAACGAACACCGGAGCCCGCAAGAATCACGGGACGTTTAGCCTCTTTAATACGTTTAATAATATCATTCACGACATCCATTGAGATCTTTGGAATAGAGACACTGTCCAAATCATCCAGCGGATCAAAATGTGTTAATGCTAAAGGATCTATTAATGCACCTTGAACATTCATAGGGATATCAATCCACACAGGCCCAGGGCGCCCATGCTGTGTTAAATAAATTGCTTTTTGTAAATGATATTTTATTTCTAACGGATCTTTGACTGTTACTGCGTATTTAGTGATGCTTTTTACCATATCAATAATTTTGCACTCTTGATCGCCCAATTGGCGTAATGGCAGCGATGTGCTTTCGACAGTCGTGTCATACCGCACTTGGCCTGAAATCACAAGCATGGGTATTGAATCAATAAAAGCACCAAACACGCCGTTTAATGCATTAATACCGCCAGGCCCCGTTGTGACATTTAACACAGGAATTTTTTGCGTCAAACGCGCATAACTTTCTGCCGCCATTGCACTTGCTTGTTCGTGATGATTGTAAATAATGCGTAAGCCAGAGTGCCTGCCAAATGCATCGTTTAAATGCATAGCGCCCCCGCCGGTCAATAAAAAAATATGACGCAAGCCAGAATCAAATAAAAAATCAGCTATAAAATGACTTACTTTTTGCATAATGCTTATTCCATTCAATGGTTTTTGAAATCGCGTGAGATAAATCAATCCATTGGTGTAAATTTAATTCCTGCTCTGCGCGTTTTGTGTGAGGAACATATCGTTCAGGTAACGCACGGGTCTTTCGTTCGTTTGCAATAACAACTGGTAAAGAAGGTATAACTTTTTGGCTAATGAGTTTTGCAAGATCTGCAATACTGATCGCCTGTTCTGAACCTACGTTATACACAGAGCCCAAAGTCCCTTCACAAAGAATTGTCCAGAGCCAAATAACAAGATCAGCTGCATATAAATAAGAACGATAAGGAGAGCCATCGCCTTTGACTTCTATGGGTTCGTCTTTAATAACATTTGCGATAAAATTGCCAATAGCAAAATGCGTTGTTAATGGTAAATGAGGCCCCACAAAAGCAAAACAGCGCGCAATTTTAATCGGCAATTGATGCTGTTTGATAAATAATAGGCAAAGATGTTCCGCCAGCAATTTCGAAAGGCCGTAAGCCGATCGTGTTTGTAAAGGATCTATGCTGCCAAGATAAGATTCAGGAACCATCAATAATGAGGGCGGCTGCTTACCATAAACCGCGCCCGAACTCACGAATAAAAAATGTTTAACATTCGTAGTCACTGCCCATTCTAAAATATGTCTAGTCCCTGCAACAATGGTATCAAACATCTCTAAAGGATTTTCTTCATTCAATTTGGCACTCGCATCAGTTGCTGCATGAATGATGTGAGTAAATCCCCCAGTTGGAAATGAAATAGTTTTGATATCACCTAATAAAAAATGCAGCCAAGGCATTTTCGCAAGATGCGGTACTTTGTTAAGAAAAGTGTGATGATCGCGTGTTAATACAGTGACTTCTGTTTTTAAACCAAAATAATTCACTGCATAAGCAATACTCTGAAGCAGCCATAGTCCAAAAAAACCAGTACCGCCTGTGATAAAAATTCGGCTGTCATGAAGCCGCGATAAAGAACGCGGCGCTTTATCCCAGATATGTGCCAAATCTTCGTTAGGGACTGAGAACATAGGCTTTTTGAGTCATATCAGAAAATTGTTTTGCAAATTCATCGATAGACTGATGAATATGCGCCATCATCGCATCATTTAATCCATGGTGTGCTGCAATTAACATACCGCCGCGCATGACTTGATCAGTGAACGGATATCCAGCGGGGTCTGCACGATGCGCTATATTTTTAAACCCAGGCTGCCGCAAAATATTGCCGGTAAAAATAGTACGGGTTTGAATATTACGTTTTTCCAAAAATATTTGTAAATCTGTGCGAGTGAAAGGTGCATGATCACAAACAACAATAGGGAAAGCGAGCCACCCTGTATAACTATTCGGTAATTGCTTAGGCAAAATAAACCAATTTTCATATTGTTTAAAAAACGCAAGATGCTGCAAAAACCACTGATTACGCAGCTTAATATTATCTTGTAATTTTTTCAGTTGCACCAAACCAAACGCAGCGCCCATTTCTGAGGGTTCTAAATTATAACCTAATGCTTCAAAAACAAATTTTGCATCATACAAAATACCATCGACATCCGTATTAAAACGATTTTCGATCGCTTCGGAATCCTTAAAAAGAGAGGAACTGCGGCCCCAGCTGCGCAGCAGTTTTGCTTTTGCATTTAATGCTTCATCATTGACGCACAACATGCCGCCATTGCCGGCACAATTAATCACATGAGACCCATAAAAACTGGTCGTCGAAATATGCGCAAAACGACCGGCAGGTTTATGATTGAGAGTAGCACCCAAGGTATCTGCAGAATCTTCAATCATGGTTAAATCATATCGCTTAGCCAGTGAATGCAATTTTTGCCAATCAGGCAAATTGCCTAATAAATTGGGAATCATCATGGCACGGGTATTTTCTGTTATCATTGACTCCACTTTTTCTGCATCAATGTTATAAGTACCTTCGAGAACATCGACAAAAGCAGGCACTAGACCGTGTCTTGCGAGAGGGGCCACGGTCGTTGAAAAAGTAAGCGCGGGTGTAATCACTTCAGATCCTTTTGGCAAATCAAGAATTTCAACCGCTAAATAATTCGCAGAAGAACCTGAGTTCACCATGATGCCCCATTTTTTATCAAAAAATTGCGCGACTTTCTCTTCCATCGCGCACACATGTTTTCCCATTTGCGTTGAGGTATTCAGCACATGGACGACCGCATCAATTTCTTCTTGGCCATGGACCGTGCGCCCATAAGGAACAGGGATAAATTCTTCTTCATGCATAGTGTTGCTCCGTTTTAAAATGGTTGTATCGTTCAATTTGGGCAAGCGTAACATCACGCATATGATCGCCTCGCTGCCAGCTTTTATACCAAGAAACCGTTGCGTCAATTGCCTCCTGTAATGTAAAACGAGGATGCCAATGTAAACGTGATTGTGCTTTTGCAATATCCAATTTTAAAAAAGACGCTTCATGTGCATGCTGCTCAGTGGATTGTTCCCACGCTGCATTGTCTCCCCATACTTCACAAACTTGATTGGCGACCGATGAAACAGGCTGACATTCCTTATCATGCGGACCAAAATTCCATGCTTCTGCATATTGCTTCGGCGCAAAAAAAATTTTTTCTGCCAAGAGTAAATAACCAAACAAGGGTTCAAGCACATGCTGCCAAGGACGTATCGCATTTGGAAAACGAATCAACGGTTTTTTTCCTTTCATGAATGCTTTCATCATATCCGGAATTAAACGATCATCCGACCAATCACCCCCGCCAATAATATTTCCCGCACGCACAGAGGCAATGCCTTTCTGAAAATTCTCCTCATCCATCGCATTAAAATACGAATTGCGATAAGCAGAAGTGACCAATTCTGCGCAGCCTTTGCTATTGCTGTAAGGATCATGTCCTCCCATCGGATCAATTTCACGATATCCCCAATGCCATTCTTTATTTTCATAGCACTTATCCGTCGTAATATTGATTAACACCTTTGCACTATCAGACATCCGCAACGCTTCTAAAATATTGACCGTTCCCATCACATTAGTTTCATACGTTTCAACTGGATGTTGATAGGAATAACGCACCAAGGGTTGTGCTGCAAGATGAAAAATAATATCGGGTTTCGCTTTTGTGATCGTTTCTTTTAAAAAATTTAAATTCCGAATATCGCCAAAAACTGAAGTAACTGCTTGATCGATAGAAGCTAGAGAAAATAAATTGGGTTCAGTCTTTGGTGGCAACGCATAACCTGTGACATTTGCGCCCAATGCCTGTAGCCACAATGACAGCCAGCTCCCTTTAAAACCGGTGTGTCCTGTCAAAAAAACCCGTTTTTTTCGCCAAAAATCGGGGGTTATTCCCATATTTTCCAAGGTGCTTTGCCGGATTGCCATAATTCCTCTAATAATTGCTTTTCACGCAACGTATCTACAGGCTGCCAAAATCCGCGATGAAAGTAACTATTCATTTGGCCTTCTTTTGCAAGAATACGCATGGGTTCTTGCTCCCATAATGTCGCATCATCTTTAATATAATTTAAAACGCGGGGCGATAATACAAAAAAACCACCGTTCACCCAACTGCCATCACTTTTAGGTTTTTCAATAAATGATTTAACTTCATTACCTTCAAAATCCAATATACCAAAACGCCCCAAGGGTTGAATCGCAGTCACCGTTGCCAATCGTTTTGATTCCTGATGTGATTTTAATAAGGCTTTAATATCAATGTCTGCAACGCCATCGCCATACGTTAAACAAAAATCATCTTCACTCAAATAATCTTCAATACGTTTTAAACGACCGCCTGTCATAGTTTTTTCACCCGTATCAACGAGAGTCACGGTCCATGGCTCTGCATAATTTTGGTGAATGCTCATTTTATTTTGTTTCATATCAAATGTAATGTCTGAGGTATGCAAAAAATAATTCGCGAAATATTCTTTGATGATATAGCCTTTAAATCCTAAACAAATAATAAAATCATGAATTCCAAACGTAGAATAAATTTTCATAATATGCCAAAGGACTGGCTTGCCGCCAATTTCAACCATGGGTTTTGGACGAATGGTTGTTTCTTCTGTCAACCGTGTCCCCAAACCGCCCGCTAAAATAACTGCTTTCATAAAGCATTATCTCGCTTTGCTAAACACTCATTGATAAAAAGTTGAAAATGATTTCGAAATTTTTCTTGGCTAAATCGCGCGGCATTTTCCACGCAGTTTTCTACCGTAAAAAGATGCGTATTCGCTTCAAATAATTGTATCGCATCACAAATGGTATCGGTTTTCTGTTCAGCGAAAAAAATTCCCGTTGGTTTTTCATATGAAATACCACGCACTGTTTCAAGAGCGCCGCCCTTGCCATAAGCAATCACTGGCGTACCTGCCGCTTGCGCCTCTAAAGGCGCAATACCAAAATCTTCTTCGGCCGCAAAAATAAATGCTTTGGCACGCTGCATATATTGAAGAAGCATTTCTTTCGATTGATGACCCAACATTTCGATATTAGGGCCTGCTTTTGCTTTGATTTTTTCAAAATCGGGGCCATCGCCTATGACAATTAATTTTTTATTTGGCATGGATCGAAAACTTTCGACGATTAAACGCACTTTTTTATAAGGCACAAGACGCGATGCCGTTAAATAAAAATCTTCTTTTGTTGCACCTGGAACAAAATGAGTCGTGTCGACGGGTGGATAAATCACGTGCGCTTTTTGTCGATAGGTTTTTAAAATACGTTTAGCAATAAACTGTGAATTTGCTAGAAAATAATCAACCCGTTTTGCGCTTTGCAAATCCCAAAGCCGCAGTTTATGTAAAAAATAACGCGCAATCACGCCTTGAAATTTTTTATCTAACCCTGTTTCACGTAAATATTCGTGCTGCAAATCCCATGCATAACGCATAGGGGAGTGCACATAACTCACATGCAGTTGATCGGGACTTGTAATAACGCCTTTTGCAACCGCATGAGAACTTGAAATAATCAATGAATAAGCTGACAAATCCATCTGTTCGATTGCAATAGGCATTAAAGGCAAGTAATGACGATAGATTTTTTTTGCAAATGGTAATTTTTGAATGAACGTTGTCGTGATTTTTTTATTTAAAAGAAACGCTTTTTGCGCTGGATCCAAAAAATCAACCACCGCAAAAAGATCCGCTTCCGGAAAAGAGGTAAGCATTTCAGCCAATACTTTTTCAGCACCGCCTAAAGTCACCAGCCAATCACATACTATTGCTATTTTCATTTTATCTGCCTAAAGCCCGCAATAATAAATTAGTCTAATTCTGTTGCAATACTATACAGTTCTTTTAAGATGAGCAACATATTGAAACAATGAGGGCGCTATGCTGCCTAAAGGACTCTTAAAAGAATATTCACGGCTGCTCGCAACACTGATGCGCTGCATGGATATGGCCATGGTGGCAATGGCGGGTTGGATAACTTATTACATTAAATTCAATACGCTAAACGTAACCCACCACTATGGAATTGCTATTTTTATTGGCGTCATCTTCGTCTCTGCAATTTTTTCTTTTTTTAATATTTATACCTCTGCCCGCGGCAAGACGCTCGTGAGTCATTTTACCCGCTTATTTCACGCCATGTGTGTTGCTGCTGTATTGCTAGCTGGACTCGCTTTTTTCATCAAGGTAGGCGAAACCTATTCAAGGCTTTGGTTTGGCACATGGATGCTTTTTGCATTAGTACTGCTGATTCTCTTTCGTTGCGCCATATTACTGGGTCTTCGTTTTATGCGCATGCAAGGTTTAAATGAGCGGCGTGTCGTTATTTTAGGGGCAAGCGAACTTGGAATGAAACTTGCAGAAACTATCCAAGAAGCTTTATGGACAGGATTTCGTATCATCACATTCATAGACGATGAAGCAAACCAAAAACCTCCTGCTATTTTAAACATTCCAATCATGCAAACACCCAAAGAATTAAGCGAGTATCTTGCCGAAAAAAAAATTGATGAATTGTGGATTGCACTCCCGTTACGTGCGGAGCTGCGCGTTAAGGAAATTCTATATGAATTACGTCATCATACAATTACCACACGTTTTGTGCTGGATATTTTTGGCATGGATTTGCTGAATCACTCGCTCACAGATGTTGCTGGTTTCCCAGTATTAAATATTCGTTCGACACCCATGCGCGGGATCAATCGTATTGTCAAAGCACTGGAAGACCGTTTATTGGCAGCCAGCATTTTAATCTTGATTAGTCCATTACTTTTAACCATCGCCATTGGTATTAAACTGAGTTCCAAAGGTCCTATATTTTTTAAACAATTACGTCATGGATGGGACGGTCGTCTTATTACAGTTTATAAATTTCGAACGATGATCGAACATGAAGAACAGGGCGGTATCGTTACACAAGCCACTTCAGATGATAAACGTATTACCTCGTTTGGCAAATTTTTACGACAGACCAGTCTTGATGAGTTACCGCAATTTATCAACGTTCTTCAGGGGCGAATGTCGATTGTGGGACCAAGGCCCCATGCAGTTCCGCACAATGAATTTTATAAAGATGCCATTCATACTTATATGCAGCGCCATTGTGTCAAACCAGGCATTACCGGCTGGGCACAAATTAATGGTTGGCGGGGTGAAACCAATACGCTGGATAAAATGCAAAAACGCGTGGAATACGATTTGTATTATATTAATAACTGGTCATTGTTATTTGATATAAAAATTATTTTGTTAACCTTTATGAAAGGATTTGTTAATTAGTTCACTCTGGTTAGATTAGGGCTGCCAATTCGCATTAGGCTGAAATACATTGAGAGCACCAGAGGGCGTTTCATTATTTGGTACGCAACGTGTCATCGCCATAATCGAACCAATTAATTTCCCCTGACTATAGTTATCAACGGCAGGATAAGCACGCCCAGCTTCAGTCATCACCACTAAACATACACGCCAGTACCTTGTACCCGCGGGCTCTGTTGCTGGCAAAGATGACCAAGGGGGCGCGTTGCAGTCATCAAGAGCAACAGGTTGTACAGTAGCACAACTCCGCGGAGCAGATTGAATAGTAGCACCTGCACCCGTAGAGGGCGCTGGATCGCCTGCGTCATTCACTCCTCTTGCAAAAGCAACAAAACTGCTAATAGGATAAGTTCTGATACCACTACAATCAGCCGGATTTCCCCCGGGGCCCGTTCCGCTGGGGTTACACTCAGCTGGAGGATCTCCTGTAATGATTCCGCTCACAGATGTGGGAGTCACAAAAATAGCAGGCCGCATTCCCGGCGGACAAACAGGCGCTGGCACACAGGAACCATTATAATAAATTCCCGCAAAATTCACTGATCTTGCGTTACTTAAATTTTGTCCGGGGATAGTGACACTTGCAACGACAATGTTACATCCTGCACTGCCGCTTCCCGCACAAGCAGCGGGCTGTGTGGGCGGATTAGTCGCTACGCCTGCTGCATTAGTAATAAACGCCAATGGCAGCCGCCCTGCGATAACACGGGCATTGGCTACCGTATTCGCCGTGCTGCGCACATAAAAACTGCCGCCATTGGCAAGTGTGCTGCAGTTAACAAAAAAACTACTCCCATAGGAATTTGTCTGTAAAGTCCTCGGAAGATAATTGGGCTGTAATGCATTAAGAATGAACCATTGGGAAGTTCCGCAAAGCGGATTATTAATGGTAGCAGTGAACAGTGGCCAAAAAGAATTATTGATGTAAAAAGCAAGTCCTGCATTTAAAATTTGCTGCATATCAAATACGGTCTTGTCGCGGCGTAATTCATCGGATTTTTGAGTCGTATAATTTAACAATAAGACAAGAAAAGTGGTAGAAATTGCGAGTACCAACAAAATTTCTATTAAAGTAAACCCTTTTGTCTTTCTACCGCTATGCATCATCATACTACCCGCCGCATAAGTAATTTTGCGTATTATACCAACCACCGCTTGGGACACCGCTTAAGATAGACATCCCATCATTAGTATACTGCCTATTAAACTGTTTTACATAGGGTTCAAATCCCTGCATACCCTTACTCCTTGATACATGGGTCGGGGGCCGCTCCCAAACCAAATATCCTGTCGCAGGGGGTGCTGGATTGCATTGTGCAACACCTCCGCCCGATGCGCTGGATATGCAAAGTGCTCTCAAATCATTTCTAATCTGTGTCCATTCGGCACTGGTTAATACGGGAGACAATTTCACAGCCACTTGTTGCCGCCAAAGAACAACTCGTGATAAAAGTGTTGGAGGTTGATTAGAATCTAATGACACACCGCCGCCTGCAATACAGGCGG
>AMFJ01036188.1_pt1 | contig 13809 bp, 11 predicted proteins | sample 427208 | NCBI WGS metagenome assembly AMFJ01 (sample SAMN02954298, study PRJNA114691) | groundwater metagenome | biome: aquatic; feature: subsurface aquifer; material: sediment; isolation source: subsurface aquifer sediment | place: USA: Rifle, CO | collected 2008-08
GGAGTACTCCGTGGCGAGTCCCCAGCCACCCTAAAAAAAAGTTACTTATACATCGTACATATGAAAATACCCCATAGAATGTGTTGCAATGCAACATCTCTACGGGGTATTTTTTTTATTGACAAAATTATTTCAATGACGTATATTTGACAAATAAAAAAAAGTATATATACTTATGTATTTAAATTTTTATTTATTTATTTTTATACATGGATATTCAGGCTACTACTACTTCTACAGAAGTACAAACAGAAACACCAATCAGTTCTGTCGCATATGCAGGGTTTTGGAAAAGGGTTTGGGCGATGTTAGTTGATTCGTCTCTCTTTACCTTGGTTATAGGTGGAATCGTTATCGGGTTGACTCTGATGGGTGTTGTTATACCTCCCAACCTCTTTGAAGCTCTCTATTTTATTCTTATATTAATTTATTTCGCTTGACTTGAGAGTTCTCATTGGCAAGGAACTATCGGTAAACGTCTTATGGGATTGAAAGTGACAGATATGAACGGTTGAAAAATCAGCTTTCTCCGTGCACTAGGAAGAAATCTCGCTAAATTCATTTCAGCGATCATATTGATGATCGGATATTTCATGGCCGGATTCACTGCAAAAAAACAAGCGCTTCATGATATGATTGCGCGTACTTTGGTCATACAAGAAAAACCAGCAAGAACGTGACTTGTAATCCTCTGTATTTTTGGTCCGTCAATTGCTTTGAGTATTGCAATGACCGTATTCTCCTCAATATTATTTGGGATGTTAGGTTTCGGGTTGGGTTCACTTTCTAGTGATACTGCATTCCAAAATGCGGTTGATGAGGTACAACAAATACAAGATACAACAACAGAAACAAGTACAAGCACAGATACAAAACTCGCAGCTCTTGAACCCATACAACAAGTCGAAGGCGTTCTCCTTACGCAGCAAGAAATGCTATCAGGTATCATAGTTTCTCAAGCAACAGAAACTCCTTTTTTCCCTTACTATACGTATTCTGGTGACAAGATATACTATGATGATGAACTGTTGTCAGGATCAGATAGCAAAACTTTTACTGTATTTGATGATACGATTGGAAGCGAATATGCAATAGATAAAAATCATGTCTATTATAATGGAGAAATAATCACGGGTGCAGATCCTCAGACATTCACTCTAGGTAATGATACTTATACATCAGACAAAAATAATGTCTATTATGAAGGTGAAATCATAGCTGGTGCAGATCCTCAAACATTTACTCTGCTTCATAATGGATATGCATCAGACAAAAATAATATATATTATTGAAAAGATATATTACCTAATGCGGATCCTAAGACATTTAAAATGTTTACTGATTATTATGCATTAGACAAAAACAATGCATATTATAAAGGAGGGATCATAACTGGTGCAGATCCTCAGACATTTAAAGTCTTTAATGATTACTATGCAGTAGATAAAAACAATGCATATTATAAACGAGAAATCATAGCTGGTGCAGATAGTACGACATTTGCCGTATTTGCTGACAATGAGAGTTATGCAACAGACAAAAACAATGTATATAATGATAATGCGATAATACAGGGTGCGGATCCTAAGACATTTACACCCTAGATATCAATTTTACATTTTATCATCAATTCTCATGGAAAACAAAACTTATCAAAAGACAGAATCTGGATTATTTCACGCAGCATCTCCCCTATCACTAGTCAGGTTCCTCAAGATGGCGATAATCCCTATCATCGGACTTTCTATAATAGGAAAATGATATTGTGCATATTCAGGTGAACAAGTGGTTCCTACAACAGGAGCACAAAATATTTTGGTAAGATTGCTTCCTTATGAAGAATTAAAACCCATGACGGCGACTGATTATGACAGATATCTCTGGCAGAAGATCAATGGATTCAATCAAGGGGGAATCTCTGCCGATCTTGGACCGATATTACTTAAAGTTGTCAAACCGGAATATTATGGCGATTTCTCCATAGAAGGCCATATGGTCCCTATTCCAAATATCATTGCTGCCGATGGTAGATTTCCCGAAAATGCACAAATCCAAATCACCAGCGTATCAGATAAAGACAATCAAGAGATATATGTGGATGAAGACGGTATACAGCCATTAAGCCTGAAGTACCAAGGATATCCCTCTCCACAGATACTCGCTAGTCGTGGAGGGTATTCTCTTATATCAGGCAAAACATTTGCAGATATCACTACCGTGAAAGGTATAATAACTTTGAAGCTCCCTACCAATGTTTCAAAGATGATCATCACACCAAAAGATCAGGGATCAAAATTTAACATCGGTACGTGAACTGTTGAGATAAATACCTTTGATCCTTTGCAAATAAAATTGATCATCAGTGGTGGAAATAGTAGTTTTGATGTTCAAGATCACATCAATTTCTTTACTCCAGAGGGAGAGGAAGCTTCACCATCCAATACCATTCTTTCTTATATAAATAATGATGGAGTCCTTACCTATGATTTTGATACTGGTATCAATTACATCAAGATAATTTATAGTGATACCTCAACTATAAAGAGTTATCCTTTTGTCCTTACCCAGCATAACGATACACCCGAGATTATTGTAAGACATAGATTAAATGCTAATCAGAAACAGATCAAACAAGCAATCATAAATTTACAGAAAAAAGTTGAAGCTAAAGATGCAACGGGGCTTATACAATATATCTTAACGTCCTTTCCAGAACAAAAAGCGTATATCGTAAATGAAACAGCGCAAGCTACCGAATCGGACATGGAAAACATGATTCTGTTTTTTGGTATGTTTGTCTGAGATATAGATCTGAACCTCCTTGATACCAATGCCGCTGTATGGAATATAAGAAACAATAAAGCAACATTAGAAATGACTTCCCTAGATGCATCACGAATAACAACAATCCATTTTCTCAAAAAAAATGGTCAACGAGTCCTTAATCTCTTCTAAATAATTATAAAAAAACACCTATGCGCAGGTGTTTTTTTAAAAGGGAAGTTCGTCTTCATCGTTGTGAGATATCTCATTATCTTTTGCGGTTTTTTCTTTTTTCCGTTGTGCGAATTGCGCTTCAAATTGTTTTTTGGGAAGGTATTCTCCGGAGGATAATGATTTCACGAATTCTTTTTTTTCTTCGTGTTCAGGCGATATCTTTTTGCTCTCTATGACTACTGTATTCCTTTTTCTCCACTCCTCTGTCTCAGCTGGCGTGCAGATATATTTTTCCAGCATGCCTACTGCCGTGGAATATTTTTTGTCTCAAGCTTTTTTGATGAATTCAATGATGGAACCTGCAGTTCCGCAGCCAAAACATTTGACATATTTTCTTGCGGGAGAAATGCTTAATGACGGAGTCTTTTCCTCATGGAAGGGACATAATCAGATATAACTTATCCCTTTATGGGAATTTTTCTCTTTGAGTGTTATGCCAAAAATCTCTTGGAATAGTGCGGGATACTGCACTTCATTGTTCCCTAGTTTTTCCAGGATCCTTTGGATCTGCTCTGGTCATTTTTCTCTATGCTTTTTCCCTTTGGATCTCTGTTTTCTTGGGATGAATTCCTCTTTTTGCTCGTTGCCAAGATAGTATAACATCTGGACCTTGGCGGATTCAATCACCTCTTCTCTGGTTTTTTCAGTGCTATCGGAAAAAGAGTCCATCTTATGCTTAAGGATTTTTTGGAATTGTTCCTGTCTTTTTGGAGATAGTGTCTCCAGCCGTTGATCTCTATGTTCCATGCTCGTGGTATTTTGAAAGAACAGGGGCCCAAAATGAGCCCCCGATTGCCTATGCATCCAAAATAAATTTTGGATCTGCATGATTTTCTTATATATAAATAGTAATAAAAGTCAATTCTTTCACCCGGGTGGAAAGGAAAACTCCTTTTGTTTTTTGGTTGAAATACGGACCAAATACAGTACACAAGAGTATTGGAAAAAAACAATTTGGAATTTAGAATTTAGAAGCCAGAATTTAGAAAACAAAATTTAGAATTTAGAAGTTAGAAACTAGAAAATTGCTGATTTTATTTAATATCCTAGTCTGTATGAAAAATCTCGTGATTGTAGAGTCTCCCGCCAAGTCTGCGACTATCAAGAAGTTCCTCGGGGAAGGGTTTGAAGTCAAAGCTTCGTTTGGACATGTAGTGGATCTACCACAAAAAGAACTTGGAGTGGATGTAAAGAATAATTTTGAACCGAAATATGTGATCTCTCCTGACAAAACGAGAGTTGTCGCTGAGTTGAAGGCTTTAGCGAAGAAGGCTGATAAAGTCTGGATCGCTACCGATGAAGACCGCGAATGAGAAGCGATTGGGCGACATGTCGCCAACGCTTTGGGACTAGATGTCAAAAAGACCGCTAGGATCGTGTTTCATGAGATCACGAAAGAAGCGATAGATAAAGCAGTACAGAATCCAAGAACCCTAGATATGAATCTCGTAGACGCTCAGCAAGCAAGAAGGATATTAGATAGACTTGTAGGTTTTGAGCTCTCCCCTGTCCTTTGGAAAAAGATCAAGATGGGATTGAGTGCGGGAAGAGTGCAATCCGTCGCCGTAAGGTTGATCGTGGAAAGGGAAAGGGAAATCCAAAAATTTGAATCAGCATCTTTCTTTAAGGTTATCGGTAATTTCATAGGTGATGCGAAGAAAGAGTTCAAAGCTGAACTTTCCAAGGACTTGCCTAACGCTGATGAAGCGAAAAAATTTTTAGAATCATGCAAAGACGCTACATATACGATTGAGAATGTGGAAGTGAAACCGGGTAAAAAATCACCTTCTGCGCCGTTCACGACATCAACTATCCAACAGGAAGCGAGCAGGAAATTAGGGTTCTCCGTAGCGAGGACGATGCAAGTCGCTCAGAAATTATACGAATGAGGATTTATCACCTACATGAGAACGGATTCCGTAAACATGTCAGAATTCGCTGTAAAAGCCGCTCAAGACGAGATCACCAAAAGATATGGCAAGGACTATTCCAAGCCTACGCAATATGTGACCAAGAGCAAATGATCGCAAGAAGCGCATGAATGTATCAGGCCTACGCATATGGAAAACAATATGGCAGGAGGCGACGCTTCAGAAAAGAAGCTGTACGAGTTGATCTGGAAAAGAGCTATCGCATCACAGATGGCGCGAGCTGAAGTGGAAAAGACCAAAGCGACTATCAGCATCTCAACCAATAATAAATTCAATTTCATCGCAAGCGGTGAAGTCATCAAGTTTGAATGATTTTTGAAAGTCTATCTTGAATCCAAGGACGAAGAGGAAGATGAAGAAGATCAGGAAGGGATGTTGCCTAAGTTAACTAAGGGTGAAATCCTCACGATGCAGCAGATACTTGCCGGGGAAAGATTCAAGAATCATCCGCCAAGATACACGGAAGCGTCGCTTGTTAAGAAGCTTGAAGAGCTCGGTATCGGACGTCCATCAACCTACGCACCGACTATTTCAACGGTACAAAAAAGAGGTTATGTAGTGAAGGAAGATAGGAATGGTAGCGAGAGAAGCTATCAGGAAATGATATTGAGGCTGGGAGTGATCGAAGCTGAAACTAAAAAGCAAAATACCGGAGCGGAGAAACAAAAGCTTTTCCCTACGGATATAGGTATGGTCGTAAATGACTTTTTGGTAGCGAACTTCAAAGACATCTTGGATTACAATTTCACGGCGAGCGTGGAACAGGAATTTGATGAAATCGCGGAAGGAAGTTTTAAACGGACAGAAATGATTAAACGTTTCTACGGGCCTTTCCATGCGGAAGTCGCTAAGACGATTGAGTTCGCTGAAAAGCAGACCGGAGAGAAAGTCCTTGGAATAGATCCTAAGACTTGAAAGAATGTCGTTGCAAGGATCGGAAGATTCGGACCGATGGTACAAGTGGGAACCGCTCAAGACGAAGAAAAGCCTAAGTTTGCTTCGTTGAGACCGGGGCAAAGCATTGAATCGCTTACACTAGAAGACGCGATGGCATTATTCGCCCTCCCAAGAATTATCGGTGAATATGAAGGTGAATGAGTCACGGCAGCAGTGGGGAAATTCTGACCGTACTTGAAATATAAGACGTTCTTCGTTTCATTGCCAAAAACGCTTGATCCGTATACCGTCACTATAGAGGAATGAATCCCTCTTATTGAGAAGAAAATAGATACGGAAAAAAATAAGTACATCAAAGAGTTTGATCATAAAGGCAAGAAGATAGAAGTCCTCAATGGGCTCTATGGAGCGTATATCAAATATGACGGCACTAATTTTAAGATTCCAAAGGGAGGAAAAGACGCTACGGACCTTACGAAGAACGAATGTATCGAGATCATCGATAAATGACCTACGAGTAGGTATACGAATAAAAAAGCTCCTGCTAAAGAAGCAAAGAAACCAGCAAAAAAGGTAGACGCTAAGAAGGTGGGGAAAGCGGTTAAGAGTTTGGAGGGGAAGCCAGTGAAGAAAGTGAGTAAGAAGAAATAAGATAGAAAAAAAATCCCCGGAGTGGGGATTTTTTTGATGAATTCTATTTTATTGAAACAAAGAAATATTTTTTTCAACTTCTTCAGCGTATCACTGTTTAATTAGTGCTGAAGCCGCTTTCTTATCCAATCATTGGAATTTATGTAAATTTTTTACAAGAGTGTCCCATTTTCAATTATTAATTAATTTATTTGAAATTTCCTTATGATCTAATCATTGAAATTTATCTAAATTTTCTACAAGAGCATCCCAATTTCCAGCATCCATCAATTTATTTGCAATTTCTTTATGATCTACTCATAAAATTTTATCTAGATTCTTTATAAGAACATTCCATTTTCAATCATCAATTAATTTATTTGCAATTTCCTTATCTAATCATGAAAATTTATCTAAATTTTTTACAAGAGTGTCCCATTTTCCAGCATCCATCAATTTATTTGAAATTTCCTTATGATCTAATCATTGGAATTTTTCTAAATTTTTTACAAGAGTATCCCATTTTCAATTATTAATTAATTTATTTGAAATTTCCTTATGATCTAATCATTGAAATTTATCTAAATTTTCTACAAGAGCATCCCAATTTCCAGCATCCATCAATTTATTTGCAATTTCCTTATGATCTAATCATTTAAAATTACTTAATCTAGCAGCAACACTTTGTAAATGTCCACTTTCAATTAATTTATCAGCGACATCTTTGTCTAATCATTGGAATTTATGAATAGAATTAGTGACCTCAGATCGGAGTCAATTATCAATTAATTGTATTGCAATGTCTTTATGATCTACTCATTTAAAATTACTTAATCTTCCTTCAATCGATGTACCATATTCCGAAGTAATCAAATGATGTGCAATCTCTTTATCCAATCATTGGAATTTTTCTAGAAAATGATTAAGGGTGCTTATTTCCCTAGACTCAATCAATTTCATTGCGACTTCTTTATCTAATCATTGGCACTTATCTAAACATTCTCATAGTTTACTATTTTTTTGCTTAAGTAATTCCAAAATCAATTGCTTTGTATAACCATATTTACTGATCAAATAATCAGTGTTTTTTTCATTTTTTTCTAAAAGATTTGATGCGAGCTCTTTCCCGATTTCTCATTTAGCCCTTTTAGATTTTAATTCCTTTGCAAAAACATCTCTATTCTCTTGTTGCTCATGAGTGCGATTTTTAATTTTTAGATGATCTTTGTTGATTTGTTGTTTCATTGTTTTTAAATTTAAGGGTTAAAATTTTTTAATACCTAAGTATACCCCCCCCCCTCGCGATTTGTCAAATATTTGAGGTACTTTTTTTGGTAGTTGGGGACTGGTGTTTCTTTGTTGTTTTGAAAAAAGTCTGGAAAAGGCGTGAGGTTGCCTAAAAAAAAGATAAATATCTGAGCGATCAGGTACTTTTTTATTCTCCTCCTGTATCTACCAACCTCTCTGACCCTCATACCGACTGCAACTTTTTTACTTGATTATGAAGGAAAATTAAGATATAATTGAAAAACAGATAAAAATCTTTATTTAACTAAAATGTGATGAAAGATATAATAACCACTCCAAACTCACAGTTTCTTATATATCAGAATCAAGATGGACAGATTAAAATTGATGTTCGTTTAGATTGATGAACCGTATGGCTTAGTCAAAAATTGATGGCCGAACTTTTTGATACAACAAAACAGAATATAAGTCTACATATTCAGAATGTTTTTGAAGAAGGTGAACTTTTAGCTAAAGCAACTGTCAAGAAATACTTGACGGTTCAAAAAGAATGAGAAAGAGAGGTATCTCGTGAAGTGGATTTTTATAGTCTAGATGTCATCATTTCTGTCTGATATAGGATAAAATCCACAGTAGCAACACGCTTTCGTCAATGGGCAACACAAAGATTGCAAGAATATATCATAAAAGGATTTATCTTAGATGATGAAAGACTCAAAAATCCGGACTTGCCTTTTGATTATTTCGAAGAACTTACCAAAAGAATTCAGGATATTAGGACTTCAGAAAAGAGATTTTATAGGAAAATAACTGATATCTATGCAACAAGTATCGATTATGATCCTGCAGACCAACTGAGCATAGAATTTTTCCAAACAGTTCAAAACAAAGTACATTTTGCTATCACAGGCAATACTGCGGCAGAAATAATTTCTGGAAGAGCCGATAGCAAAAAACCACATATGTGATTGACCAATCGAAGATGAGGTACTATAAGGAAAACTGATACTTCAATAGCAAAAAATTATTTGAATGAAGCGGAATTATCTCAACTCAATAATCTTATAGAACAATATTTGATTTTCGCTGAATGACAGGCACAAAGAAGAATCCCTATGAAAATGAATGATTGGATAAAAAAACTAGAGGGATTCCTTGTAATCAATGATCGTGAAATCTTAATAAACAAATGAAATATTTCTCATGATGATGCCATTATATCAGCAGAAAAAGAATATGAAAAATTTCACCAAAAAGAACTACAAAAACCATCAAAAGCAGATGGAGACTTTGATGCAACTATACAGGTAATACAAGATATTCAGAAAAATGGTATCATATGACAATCAGATACCAATAAGGAACACTATAATAATCCTGGATTTGTTGACGTGAATGAACCTGCGAGCAAAGTTTTAGCGTGGATGAAAAAACATGCTCCTAAAAAAAAATAGCTACGCATCTGATCCAGAGAATGATTTTATGACTAATCCAGCGATTGCTGGATTTTTTTATATTTCTCTTCATCTTGTAATTTTGCCTCAAAACCATACCTTAGCTGCTAGCTGACAAGTAGAAGAAAGAGCCTTTATTTTGGACATGATTGCCATGCGTGAAAGTTATATCACCTACCTCCCAGAAAGAGAACCACGCATGTCTGAAGAAGACAAGAATTACGAATGCCCAATTACGAATTACGAATGAACAACAGACAATGAAGAACAAATAATTAACAATTATGAATAGATAGTAGTATGTTTATATTGTAAGCAAGCATATGAAAGATAACATTATCTTACAAAAAACATATGATTTTAGCATAGAGATTGTCTATGTTTATAAATTTCTTGTGGAAAACAAGAAAGAATTTGTTTTGTCCAAACAACTTTTAAGGAGCTGAACATCAATTGGGGCAAATGTTGAAGAAGCTATATGATGACAATCCAAGAAAGATTTCTTATCAAAGATGAGTATTGCCTATAAAGAAGCCAGAGAAACCAAATATCGATTGCGTATTTTAAAGGATACTTCGTTTTTGCCGGAAGAGAAATTTCAACCACTCATAAATAAAGTTGAAGAGATATTAAAAATATTATGAGCGATACAAAAATCCTTAAAAGCTAATGAACAATAATTCGTAATATTCATTATTAAATTCGTAATTTTTAATTCGTAATTCGTAATTGAATTAATGTTTTACATCCGATACGAACATCTTTCCGAGTCACACCCGAGTTTTCGTGTCTACAAAATACGTGAACAGGATCAGATATTGCAATATATTTTGCATGAAAATCTTGAAAAGATAGCTAATGAATCACGAGACTATCCTAAATATACCCATTATTTCATGCTTGATGAAAGCAGGTTCTCCTTTTTCAGATTTGATGTCTTCCAGACGTTTGATAAAAAATTCACCATCCAGGATCTCAATACCATCATAGAAGAGAAATCGCAAGCGACTAAAAAGCATAATGATGTTGATGGAGAAAAGATCATGGTCTACATTGATAATATCCATATCAATGGTGAGGAGAAAAAACATGTCATCGGGGAAACCGGTGAAATATTTTTCAGATTATATATCGTATATCTCAATAAGCAGTCTATAAATACTATGAATTCCGTCTATGGGAATCTCTTTAATATAAAGAATATCAATATCCTTCCACAGTCGTTTCATACCCTCATCTTCTTGAGGAACAATCTGAAGAAAGATAATTTCGTCCTGCTGTATATCACAGAAAATTCCTGTAAGGCGATCAAGATCCAAAACGGATTCTATCATAGCGTAGAGACATTGAACTTGTGAATGAGTGCATTGAAGCAGATGTACAAGGACAACGGTATCGTCCAATACCGGTATAAGACCTATGAATTCATCGAGTCCAATCCGTTGGCGAAAGGGCTGGTCAAAGATACCTTGCAATTCTATTCTGAGATGTTCTGCAAACGATTCCGTGAAAAGAATCTTATCGGAACTGATGTCATCGTCATCTCCCCTATCACGAAAAACGTCCACTTCATAGAGACATTCAACGAAGAATATAAAAAAATGACGAACAATTATGTCGTCCCTTTCCATCATTCTACGATGCTCAATACCTTTGGAAAGATATGGGAACCTGATGATATGGATGCGATAATCTTGATGAACCGTGATGAAAAAATAAGAAAAACTCTCCTGCCCGTAGACAGAGAGAGCATTTCTGCTGAATTAGAAATGTAATTATTTCTTGTAGATCCTGTATTCTACCGCTGGATATTTTAATGAATGATCAAATTTTTCTTGAAGGAAAATATTTTCTTTTCCTTCAGTATTCAACTGTAATACTCACCCGAAAGATTCAGCAATTTTTCTGCTTCCGATATTATCTTGATGTGCATGATATATTATATATGCAAATTTTTTGTTGGTTTCCAATCGTTTTATAAGTCCACCTATCATCTCTTTTCCATATCACTTTCCTCGAGCGGACTCTTTGAGCCATAGTCATATTTCAGGAGTAGGTGTCTTGAGGTCTAAAAATCAGCAAGTTCAGATAAAATCTCCAGCCCCATCAGTCACTATAAAATTTACATCTGTCTCTTTTTCATATTTTTCTTTGCTATTGATGATCCATTGTTCTTCTTGTTCTATTTTTTTTGGTGTAGAAACCCTAAGATATTTGGTGACTTCATCTGTCAGCTCTTTGAATATCTCTTCGACATATTTCATACTCAGCAATTCCCGTTCGAGTCTTGGAGTGTTGGGTAGTATTTGAATCTCTTTATTTTTTTGCATGGGGATTTTTTAAAAACTAAATATTGAAACCTGCCTGCGGTAGGCAGGGGTGGAAACATTGAAACATTGAAAGATGATGGTATTTTTTTTATTTATTATTTTATCTTTCCATATTTCCATTGTTCAATATTTCCACTGTATATATTATTCTGCTTCAGCCATGAATCAGCCAGACTGAATATCTCGCAGTCTCTTGTACGTAGAGTCAGGGGTAGCAAGAAGCTCTTTGTGGCTTCATTTCTCTATGATCTGTCACTTGTCCATCACTACGATCTTATCCATTTTCATGATAGTTGAAAGCCTATGTGCAATGACGATTGTTGTCTTGTTTTTCATGACTTCATCCATCGCTTCTTGGATCAGATGTTCTGATTCTGAATCTAATGATGATGTCGCTTCGTCAAGGACGAGGATTCTTTTATTTTCAAGGATGGCTCTTGCGATAGCCACTCTCTGTCTTTCTCCTCCGGATAATTTGATTCCTCTTTCTCCTACTGTGGTGTCATAGCCATTTTTTAACTTGAGGATAAACTCGTGGCATCTTGCCATCTTAGCAGCGGCGATGATTTCCTCATCGCTGGCATCAGGATTTCCGTATGCGATATTTTCCTTGATAGACCTATGAAATAACACGGTATCTTGTGGGACCATAGAGATACTTCCTCTCAATGAGTCCTGAGTTACCTGTGCGATATCCTGGCCGTCGACCAAAATATTCCCTCACTGGATATCAAAGAATCTGAATAATAATTTCACTAAGGTTGTCTTTCCTCATCCCGATTGACCTACGATAGCCACCTTTTCTCCTGGCTTAATCCTCAGTGTAAGATTGTTGAAGATATTTCTTCCATCGATATAATTAAATCTTACAGTATTGAATTCTATTTTTCCACTATGCACTTCAAGATTTTTATCTGTATGATCTTGTATCTCATGAGCTTCGTCCAGAATTTCAATCATCTCTATCGATTCTCCTATAGTCTTATTCGTTCCTCTCATGATATGTCTCAAGCTGGATAATTGCTCGAATATCTTGAAGATATATGATTGCGTCAAGATGATGACTCCTGTAGTGATCAATCATTTTCATCGTAAATTGATGCAGACATAAATGCTTACCACTTCAAATATCACCATTAATACCGACGTTATACCATACATTCGTTCGCTTCTTATTCATTTTTTTTGTGCTAATATCTTCCAATTCTCTACTGTATCTCCAAACCTTTTTATCTCTTGTTTGAGTGAAGCGAATGTCAGGATATTGAAATTATTGGTGATGGTATCGGCTAATTCTCCCGTAGTTTTTGAATCTTGTTCGTTGCTTTTTATTTCATACGGAATATTCCACTTATACAAACAATATTGCACCCCCATGAATACGATGATAAATCATAGAAAAACCAATCCCAATATCTTGTTTTGCATACTGATAGCGATGACTATAAACGGCAGTGCTATGACCATCCTCACTATTTCATAGACAAACATATCCATGAAACCTTCGAATGAATATGCAAGCTTATTCACCTTTTTGACCAGCGAACCAGAAAAGTTGTTGGTAAAAAATCTATAGGAATGCCTATGTAGATAAGCGAAGCATTCATTGAAAATCCTCTTCATACCACGGACCTCAAAAACTGTCAGACTGAATCCAAACACTCTTCGTGAAATAATAGATCCTACTTCGAGCAAAGCGATGATTAATAAAATCCCTAAAAGAATATGTACCGTCCCTATTTTATCTCCTGATCATGATGCCATGATCGTATCGATTATTTTTGCGTAATAGATAGGTAGCAATAACGATATCACCATCGCTCCTATACCTCATATGTTTGCAAGAAAAAATAATCACTTATCGTTTTTTGTGATATGTGCAAAATATTTCATGACTCTTCGTGTCGATCATGGCTTCTTTTTTTTCTTTTGTTGTTCGTTTCACATTTGATGTGTATTAATAAATAAATTTTAACTTTAAATTCCGTTTAAAAAAAGCTACGGATCGTTTGTTGATTCCGTAGCTTGATATGTTGATGATATTTTTTTGACTATTTGTCAGTAAAAAATCTCTCGTGCAGGTATCAAGCCACGGCCATTGGTGCATCTGATTGGATTCCGAAATATACTGTATTCATGACGGGTGAGAGACAAAAATAAAAAGTGTTGCTATGTGTATATACGAATAACTTTTGATTTTGTGACAAACAATTTTTTCTGTCCTCCTTTTTTAAAGGAGGGGTGGTGCGAAGCACCGGAGGATTTAAAAAGTATTTTGTTTTACAAATCCCTCTGCCTTCGGCTTCTCCCTTTAAAAAGGGA
>AMFJ01037036.1_pt1 | contig 13799 bp, 20 predicted proteins | sample 427208 | NCBI WGS metagenome assembly AMFJ01 (sample SAMN02954298, study PRJNA114691) | groundwater metagenome | biome: aquatic; feature: subsurface aquifer; material: sediment; isolation source: subsurface aquifer sediment | place: USA: Rifle, CO | collected 2008-08
TCACCCACGAACCTACTGGCGTCACCACTGTAGCCAGCGAGTACCGCTCTCAGCACCGCAACCGTGATGCTGCCTACGCCCAACTCAGGTCAAAGGTGGCAGTCGGCTCTGTGTTCCCCCTTCCACTGCGGGCCACCTACGAGTTCCAGGATGGTGAGCCGTATCCGGATGACATCAGCAAGCACAGGCAAGGAGGCCAGCATGGCGACGCCAAACCATAGCCCTGTTCTTCCAGGTCGTGGCAGCGCCCGATTCAACGACCACACGCAGTGCTTTGAAACATTGGCAGGCGCAAGGATCCCGGCTGAATGGGTTCCTCCTGGGAGAACAATCACCGTGCTCGGCTTGCTTGCGTTACTGATGCGGATTGAGCACAGAGAAAAAGGAGGCCAGTATGGCACTGAGTGACGAACGCATATGGGACAGCGATGCAATCATGCGCGCCAATGCGGCGGCTGGACTACCAATGCCGCTATTGGGGATGCTCTGCCGCACTATCGAAGCCGAAGTCTGCAAGCAAGACGAGGCGCTCATTCGGCAACTGGTAGAGGCGCTGGGGGGGTCGATTGCCATAACGATGGGCAAGATTGATCTGCGGAATGCGGCCATCACCGCAGCCCGTGCGCGGCTGGAGGGCAAGCCATGAAGCTACCTGACGTATTTATCCTGCGCCGTAATGGTGCCCTCATTGCCGTGTTCTCCACAGAGGACAAGGCAATAACTTACATGGTAAACAAGCGCAAGAATGGGGAATTTTGGAGAGTAGAAAAAAGAGAAGTCTTATGACCAGCACCACCAAACACCGCCGATTGGGGCTAACAGCCGAACAGGCAAAAGAGGTGCTCCACTACGACCCTCAAACAGGGCAACTTACTTGGAAGATCAGCGTAGGTAGCATCAAAAAGGGAGCATTGGTGACGTCTTTGTGTAGTCAGGGATACATACGTGTCTGCATCCACGGCCACAGGTACGGAGCACACAGGGTTATTTGGTTGATGGCAACTGGAGAGTGGCCGCGACATGACATTGATCACCTATCAGGGGTACGCACAGATAACAGGTTAGCTAACCTACGTGACGTAACTAGGCAGCAAAACTTACAGAATCTCAGGACAGGTAGGGGTAGCTCAAAGCTAATTGGTGTGGCTCGATACAAAGATCGGTTTAGGGCCGAAATCCGTATCGCTGGGAAGAAACACCATCTCGGGTGTTTTGACACAGCAGAGGAGGCCCACGGTGCATACGTTGACGCAAAACGCAAGTACCACCCAACAAATACACTTTAGGAACAAACAATGAAACAAGCTGAAATCACCGTCGAGTACAAAGATCACATGGGCACCGACCTTACGGTCGTGAATGCGGCACGATCATCGTTCGGCAAGGAGAGCCATTGGGTTGTAGGGACATCCTACCCTGGCGCCGTGCATCAGCCTCGCGGTTACTTGAGACAGGCCGACGCCAACCTGATCCGCTTCCTGGCCACGGGCTTTCGCACCAAGGACTGGGACGCTCTGCTAGACAAGATTGTTACGTCAATCATCAGCAGCAAAGACAAGGACGAGCTGACCGAAATCCTCCAGCACTACAAAAAGTCTGCACAGCACTGGGCGCCTTTTGGTCATCCACACATGCAAATTCGCATGAAGCTGCCAATGTTTCTAGCGCGTCAGTTTGTGAAGCACCAAGTAGGAGGAGTGTGGTCTGAGGAATCCCGCCGCTACATGTCCAATGAGCCAGAGTTCTGGTTCCCGAAGGAATGGCACGGTCGTCCTGAAGACATCAAGCAGGGAAGTGACGGGTTGGTTGAAGATCAAGGCGCAGCGCAGGATATATCGGAGCGTGCAGTGCAGATCGCCCTGGATGCTTATGGCGCCCTCATGAAAGAAGGCGTCGCCCCAGAAGAAGCCCGCATCGTGCTGCCCCTCAACACCATGACAACCGTGACCTGGACAGGATCACTGCTGTTTTGGAGCCGTGTCTGCAACCAGCGGCTAGACAGTCACGCACAGAAAGCTGCAAATGATCTGGCACAACAGATCGCAGATATTGCACAACCCTTGTTTCCAGTGAGTTGGGCAGCATTGGTGGGGGATTAATCATGAAAATCAAAACCTGTGAACTGACAGGCGCTGCCCTTGATTGGGCAGTGGCGAAGTGTGAAGGTGCGGATACCAGGAACAATGCCCTTGTTTGGTTCCTCCCCTATGAGGCCGACAGTGTCGAACCACTGCAATTCATCTGTCAGGCAGATGACGAAGACCACGCCAAAGAGCAATGTGAAAATGCCTACCCGGACTGCACAGTAGACAGGGTGGAGCATATTGGGCCTCACCTCTATTCGTCTGACTGGGCGCAAGGCGGGCCGATCATCGACCGCATGGTGCGCGAAGGATTGAGGCTGATGGGCTACAAGAGCCTCCCGACCGACCCAACCAGTTGCCAAGCACAGATTGGAAACATCGTCACAGGGGGACAAACACCCCTCATCGCCGCCATGCGGGTGTGCGTTTCCTACAAGCTGGGCGACGAAGTAGAAGTACCCGACGAACTCTTGTGACCCCTACCCCACTCAGCATCCTTTTATGGATTGTGGTGGTTTCTCTCTTCATAGAAACTGCCCTCTCCACCCTCTAAACCAAGGCCCAGTCGAAAGACTCGGGCCTTTTTCTTTACCTTTACGAAAGAACCCCCATGACAGTCTCCTGCCTTACGCAAGAAGCCAAGGACATGATTTACACCGCACATACCAACAAGACCATGACTCAAAAGGAAATGGCCGAGTACCTGGGCGTATCTGAACGAACCATCAACCGTGTCCTCAATGAGCTGGGCCTGGCCACTGCTGTACCCCGTATCAAGGGGGAGGCATACCAGGTACTGCGCTTGTTGGAGAAGCACAACTTCACCATCAAGGATCTGGAAACTCTTCTGGAGGCTAACAGTGCCACGGATGTTGAACAACTGGTGGATGAATACCTGATGGAAAAGACAGAGGCCGATTTGATCCACCTGTTCAATTCCATCCACAAACGCAAGACCTCGAATGCCTTCCAAAACCCTGCCTACATCGATGCAGCCTAAACCGCTCCCCATCTTCCCCACCATGGGGAGTCTGCAAGAAGTTCACGACCTGGCAGAAGCCAGGTTACCCCTTACCCACAAGAACGAAATAACCGTTCTATTCAACATCTACCACAACACTTTGCTCAAGGTGTTGAACCAACTGTAAACACACCATGCAAGTCAAACCCTCACAAGCAGTCTCGATCATTACCAAGCTGATCAGGGCACGATTGGTACCTATGCTGCAAGGCTCTCCAGGTACCGGTAAGTCTTCCATCATTCACCAGGTAGCCAAGGATTTCCGCCTGTTCGTGATTGATCTGCGCTTGGCCCAATGCGATCCCACCGATCTGCTGGGTATGCCGATGTTCTCCAACAATCGGTCAGGCTACGCACCCATGGAGACTTTCCCTATTGAAGGGGACGCCATTCCAGAGGGTTATGACGGCTGGTTGCTGTTCCTGGATGAGATGAATAGCGCATCCCTTGCGGTCCAAAGCGCGGCTTACAAGCTGATCCTGGACCGTATGGTGGGCAAGTACCACCTGCACAAGAATGTGGCCATCGTCTGTGCTGGCAACCTGGAGACAGACAACGCCATCGTGAATCCCATGAGCACTGCCATGCAGTCACGCATGGTTCACCTGGAGCTGGTATCTGACCTTAATGAATGGTTGGACTGGGCCTATCCCCGTGGCATTGATCACCGCATCACCAGCTACCTGAAATTCAAACCAGGCAACCTGTATGCCTTCAACCCCGATCACACAGACAAGACCTATGCCTGTAACCGTACCTGGGAGTTTGCCAACCGGGTCATGAAGGTCACAGAGGACAACGACCCAGATCGTCTGCCCATGCTGGCTGGAACCCTCTCTGAAGGTGTGGCGCGTGAGTTCCTGGGCTTCTGCAAGATCGACCAGGATCTGCCCAAGATTCCACAGATCGTGGACAACCCTGAAGGTATCAAGATACCTGTTGAACCTTCCATTCTGTTTGCCCTCACAGGCTCCATTGGACACAACGCCAGCAAGGACAACCTGGGTCAACTCATGAAGTACGTGAACCGTCTGCCCAAGGAATTCCAGGTAGTAACGTTGCGTGAAGTGGTTCGTCGCAATATGGCGAACCTTACTCACGAATCAGTACAGAAGTGGGTTTCCTCTTCAACAGTTAGCCTGTTCGGGTAATCAGATCAACAAACCAATAAGCCTCCTTTATGGGGGCTTTTTTCATGGAGAAAACAAAATGTCTTTTCTTGATTCTATTAATCCTTTTCGTAAACTTGCTGCGATGGATATTGTGAAAACCAATCTGGAAGACTATGAACGTCTTTTGGTTATTCAGGAGGCTGCTGCTGCCTACCATTTCAAGATGGCTGAGTATTACCGAGAAGGCATTCAATGCCTGAAGAAACAGATTAAGTAGTCGATTAACAGGCGCATTCCATGCGCTTTGTGACTTGGGGGTTTCAGCCTCCTTATTAATAAGAGAAACCACCCATGACCACACACAGCATTACCGAATGCCAAGAGGCTTTGAGCAAAGCCAAGATTCAACTGATGACGAAACCAGATTCGGTATTCTTCTTCTCGTTGTGTTTTTCATTGAAGCATGTATTCAGTGATGAAGTACCCACTGCGTGTACCGATGGAAAGCAGATCATTTACAACCCCGACTTCTTCATGGGGCTTGATAAAGAAGAACGCATTTTCTTGCTGCTGCATGAAACCCTGCATTGCGCGTATATGCACATGGTTCGCTTGAATGAGCGTGATGCGCGTAAATGGAACAAGGCAGCAGACCACGTAATCAACCTGCAATTGATTGAGCGTGGTTACAAAATGCCGGAAGGTGGTTTGGCAGACAGGCAATATACAGGGATGCACACCGAACAGGTATACAACCTGATTCCTGATAATAAAGAAGAACCCTTTGATGGTGACTTGATTCCTGGGGATGCTGAAACAGATTCCAAGACTACATCAGAGATGCAGGATGTATTGGTACGTGCCTCCCTGCAATCCAAAATGGCAGAGGATAGGCCAGGAACTATTCCCGGTGAAATCGAGGTATTCCTGAACAGGTTGCTCAATCCCAAGCTGCCCTGGAACCGGATTCTTCAGAAGTACCTGCAATCGTTTAACAAAAACGATTATTCATATCGCAGACCAAACCGCAGGTATTTTCCAGACCATTACCTGCCCAGCTTGTACAGCAACAGCCTGATCAATATCGCCATTGCAGTGGATATCTCTGGTTCGGTATCTGATTCTGATTTTCTCCAATTCGTATCGGAAACACATTCGATATTGAAGATGATGAAACCAGAGTGCATTACCTTCATTCAGTTCGATACGCAGATTCATTCAGTGGATCGCGTCAAAAGCGTACAGGAATTGATGAAGCTGAGTTTCACTGGACGAGGTGGTACAGACATTACTCCAGTCATTGAATGGGCAAATCAAAACAAGCCCCAGTTGCTGATGGTATTCACTGATGGGTTTTTCAGATTCCCCAGTATTCATACCAAAGTACCCACCACATGGTTGATTCACAACAACCCAAACTTTGCTGCACCATTCGGCAAGGTTATTCATTATGAGATTTAAAAATGACTCCTGAAGAAGCGCTCAAGAAAGTCCAGGCGGAGAAACCAAAAGACAACTTCATGGTTGTCAGTATTGGGTACGACAACAAAATTGTTGTTCCCTACAAGGATGGCGTGGCCATTATTGCTGCTTTGGTTAATGCTGAAGAACTCAAGGAAGGGTATTCGGAGAAAACCCGTATTACTGAGTTTGATCGACATACCTTTAATCCAAAAGTACTCTCACGCGCTGAATATGAGCGCATCAAAATGGCCATGCTTTTGGGCGTAGAACCAAAAGACTTGCTACTAACCGATTAATAACACCATGACTACCACCACCGAATTTACCCTCACCACGGACCAGCAGAATGCTTTGGATTCCTTTTACCAATTTCTGCTTGATCCAGTAGAGACAGTATTTGTCCTGTCTGGGTATTCGGGATGTGGTAAATCCACTCTGGTGCGCCACTTGTTGGATGCCTTGCCTGATTTTCTACGATCAGCCAGGCTCATCCATCCCAAACAACCGATGTACGAAGTGGCCCTGACTGCGACCACCAACAAGGCAGCGGAGAACCTGGGGCGCATCACAGGACAGTCTGCTATCACCATCCATTCCTTCCTTGGATTGCGTGTCAACACAGACTACAGCACAGGCAAGACCACCCTGATCCCCCGCAACCACGATGTGATGGAGGGCTACCTACTCTTCATTGATGAGGCCAGCTACGTGGACAAGGATCTGCTGAACTTTGTCTTCAAAAAGACTAAGAACTGCAAGATCATCTTTGTGGGTGACCCTGCCCAACTCACCCCTGTGAAGGCTACGAGCACCCCTGTGTTCGATGCCAAGTTCTCAGGGGCTGCGTTGACCCAAGTGGTTCGGCAAGCGGAAGGTAACCCTATCGTGGACTTGTCCACCAAGTTCCGCAACACGGTCAACACAGGGGAGTTCTTTAACTTCAAGCCGGATGGGCACCATATCCAGTACCTGGAGCGGGACGCTTTCAACGAAGCCATCAAGCAAGAGTTCACCCGCCCGGATTGGAAGTACTCCGACTCCAAGATCCTGGGTTGGACCAACAAATGCGTCATTGGCTACAACCACGCGGTCAGCAACCATGTGACAGGCAACCCACATTTCCAGGTGGGTGACTATGCCGTGTGCAACAGTTTTGTGTCCTCGGGTGGAAAAAACATCAAGACAGACCAGTTGGTGGAAATCACCAAGATCACTCCAGGAACCATCTGTTATGACGTACCTGGCTCAGACTTCTGGATAGATGGGGGTTTGTGTTTCTTCATGCCAGCATCGCTGGAAGAAAAGAACGCACGCATTCGCAAAGCCAAAGCAGAAAACGATATGGCTGTTGTGGCTCATATCGAAACGCAGTGGATTGACTTGCGAAACGCTTTCGCTTGCACCATCAACAAGAGCCAAGGCTCTACATTTGATGCGGTATTCATTGACCTCGATGATGTGCGCCGGTGTAACTCAGGGGATCAAATGGCCCGGATGTTATATGTAGCAGTGAGCCGTGCCCGTAATCACGTATATCTCACCGGAGATATTTCTTAAAACCAAGGCTCTATATAAGAGCCTATTCAATAGGCTTTTATATGGATGACCAGCTCCAACATGACCCACGAACCAAACAGCAGATCAAGGATGCTCTTTATGGTTTTCTCTATGCCCCGGTAGAGAAACACTTGAAGAAGCAAATTGATGCCTTGATTATCAAGAACGCTGTTCTCTGTGGGCATTCTCATAAATCCTTTATGTACAAGAATACCTTGTACAACTGCGATACCAATCCACTACCGCGCAAGATGAATCGCCTGGATTCACGGCTGTATGCGGAGATGGGCGAATACCTTGCAGAGGTAAAGCAGCTCAATGAGAAAGAGCTGCCTTTTGTCATCGGTTATATCAACCAGGTGTTGAATGCCTCCAATGACCTGTGCGATTATCTGCGCCTGCTTCCAGATGCCGTCCACAGGCCCATTCAATCATTGATTGATACCTGCCCCTGCAAAGCCAAGAAAATGCCACAAGAAGCAGTTTCTATGCTGCAGGAAAAGAACAGCGCATATATCGACATGATGCGCAGGCGCATGGTCACCAACCTACTGATTTAGAAAAATGAAACACCACGTATTAACAGAGTCTGATAACTATCAAATTGCTGTGCTTATCAAGCACACTTCTTTCAACAAGCAAGAGATTGCCAGCAGTTATCTGGAGCCATTGGCTCAACGTGGTGTGGCTTCTACTGGTGTGATTGCTTTCACTCTGGAATACAACGAAGCAGGCAAGGCTCCTGCAGCCTTCATCAAGGAGTACCTGGGCAAGCTCCTTCCTGCACTGGAGAGCCTGGGAACCAAGTACCTGTACGTGGCTGACTCGGCCTACTTCAAGGTGCTCACAGGCCAAGCCAAGGCAGAACCACATCATGGCTATGTACTGCCCTGCAAGATCAAGGGCTACGAGCACATGAAGGTAGTGCTGGGTATTAACTACCAGCAGCTCATCTACAACCCTGATCTGCAAACCAAGCTCATCACGGGTATCAATACCCTCGCAGATCATGTGCAAGGTAGCTACGAGGCACCAGGTACAGGAATCATCCATTCAGCACAGTACCCAGAAGGTACTCAGGCCATCGCTGAAGCCCTTGAAAGCCTGCACCAGTACCCAAGCCTCACCTGCGATATTGAGGGCTTCAGCCTGCGTTTTAACGAGGCAGGGGTTGGCACCATTGCCTTTGCCTGGGACCAGCACAACGGGATTGCTTTCGCGTGTGACTACAAACGAGTAGTCAATGATGACGGCACCATGGCCAAGGACACTCCAGAAGAGTCCGCAGCATCGCATCACGGGTTCTATAAACAGAATTTAGAAGTGCGCAGACTGCTGCAGGAGTTCTTCCTCAACTACCAAGGCGAACTGACCTTCCACCACGCACCCTATGACCTCAAGGCCATCATCTATGCCCTGTGGATGAAAGATCCTCTGGACAGTGTTGGTTTGCTGGCTGGTGTGGATGTGATGACCAGGAACCTGCATGACACCAAGATCATTGCGTATCTGGCCACTAACAGTACGGCAGGGAATGTGTTGGGGTTGAAGCCATTGGCCCATGAGTTCGCAGGCAACTGGGCCAAGGACGATATCAAGGACATTCGCAAGATTCCCTTGAAGGAGCTGTTGCAATATAACCTGGTCGATGCATTGTCCTCGCACTATGTGCGCAACAAGCACTGGCCTGTGTTGGTTCAGGACAAGCAGGAAGAGCTGTACCGCACACTCATGTTGCCCAGTCTCAAGCTGATCATCCAGATGGAGCTGACAGGTATGTCGATGTGCCCACAAACCATTGTGGAAACCAAGGAATCCCTGGAGAAGTACCAGAAAGAACAGCTGGCATTGATCACTGGCAGCAACCTCATCAAGACGATGAATCTGTTGGTTCAGAACAAGGCCATGGTGGCTGCGAATGCCAAGCTGAAAACCAAACAGCATCCACTGGAGAAGTTCAGTGACATGGTGTTCAATCCTAACTCGGGGCCACAGCTTCAGGTGTTGCTGTACGAGCAGATGGGCTTGCCTGTCCTGGATCGGACAGATACCAAGCAACCCGCTACAGGTGCTGACACCATCGAGAAGCTGATCAACCATACCCAAGAGCCCACCTACAAGGAGCTGCTGACTGCGTTGCTCGAGTATGGCAAGGTCACCAAGATCCTTTCTACTTTCATCCCGGCTTTCGAGAACGGGATCATGAAAGCAGATGGAAGAAGGTACCTGCATGGCAGCTTCAACCTGGGGGGCACTGTCTCTGGTCGATTGTCTAGCTCAGACCCTAACCTGCAGAACCTACCTGCTGGGTCAGAGTACGGCAAGAAGATCAAGGAATGCTTCTCTGCTCCAGATGGCTGGTTGTTCGCGGGGGCTGATTTCTCTTCGTTGGAAGATCGTATTAATGCTCTATTAACAAAGGACCCCAACAAACTAAAAGTCTACACAGACGGCTACGACAGCCATTCTTTAAGGGCATATGCCTATTTCAAGAAACACATGCCAGAACTCCGTCAAATAGATCCGAGTAATCCGAAGAAAACCTATAAACTCTCAGTAGATGGCCAAACACATTACCTCATTGAAGGTGACCTTGTCCGTTTACCAGATGGTTCAGAAAAGAAAGTCGAGGAACTATGTTTATAGATATCAAAGGTTTTGAGGGTCTTTACTCTATCTCCCCTTGCGGGGAGATTCGGAGCATCTATAGAAAAACCCATTTAAAAGGTTGGACTGAAAAAGTTGGTTATCGCGCAGTCAGTTTATGGAAAGATGGCCAACAGCACAGGAGAACAGTTCACAGCCTGCTTGCAGAAGCCTTCATCCCCAACCCACTTAACCTTCCAGAAGTGAATCACAAGGATGGCGTGAAATTGAACAACTCCCTCGGCAATCTGGAGTGGGTAAGCGGCTCGGGAAACATCCGCCATGCGTTTAGCAGCGGACTCGCCAAATACAGTCCCATCATTGACTATGAGAAGGTTCCTGACATTCTTCAGGAAGTTTTGGCGGGTATCCCATTACGGGACATTGCCAGTCGGGAAAACCTTTCCGAAACAAGCACCTTGAGGAAACTTCTCAAGCGTGAGGCAATTCGTACAGGGCAGTTAGAAGCCTTTCAAAAAGGAGCCAAAGCGGCCAACCGTAACCTGGTCCAAGAACGCTCGCAACCCATCGTTCAAAAAACTCTGACAGGTAGCACAGTTCAAAACCACGTTTCAATAAATGAAGCAGCTCGCACCATTGATTGCAATCCTGCAGCCATCTTCAAAGCATTGAAATACGCTCGACCTTATCGCGGCTATACCTGGGAACGACAACATGCTTGAGTTAACAAAAACCTTTAACGTAGAGGAAATTCCTAACAGTGTTTTTAACGTCATACAAATCAACAGCATCATGGAGAAGTACAAGGCGTTGCGGAATAAATCCAAAGGACCAACCTTTGCTTTGACTTTCCAAGGAACCTGGAAAACGTTAGTCAAAAACATTGGCTTCTCTGACGATGAGGCTAAGGAAATTGAGGCCAACTACCACAACCTCTATCAAGTCTCCGATGCCTGGGTACAAACACAAATCCGAAAAGCAGCACAGCAAGGGTATGCTGAAGCCGCGTTCGGGTTGCGTATTCGCGTACCTCTGTTAGAGCAAGTGGTTTACGGTACTTCGTCCATGCCCCGAGAAGCTGCCGCAGAGGCCCGCACCTTGGGGAACGCAATTAGCGGCCAGAGCTACGGCCTTCTCAACAACCGTGCTGCTGTGGCTTTCTGGCAGAAGGTTTGGGAATCCAAACACCGTCACAGCATTCTCCCAGTAGCCTTAATTCACGACGCCATATACATGCTTATCAAAGATGATGTGGAAGTGGTGGAGTGGGCCAACAGGGAACTCATCAATGCCATGCGATGGCAGGAACTACCAGAGATTCAACACCCTACTGTGAAGTTAGGTGCTCAATTGGACGTGTTCTGGCCCAACTGGAGTAATGCCATTACCTTACCCAACGATATTACTCGTCAAGAGATTATTGATATCTGTGAGAAAGCCAAGCTGAAGGTAGCTGAACCAGCTTAATATTACCCAAACCATATAACCCGCCTGGGCAACCAGAGCGGGTTTTTTCATTCATAAGGATACCTATGCGCAAGATGGCAACCGTTCGTCGAATCGACGCTATTAACCCAATCCCCGATGCCGATTCAATTGAATGCGCAGTAATTGGTGGCTGGAAAGTAGTCACCAAAAAGGGTGAATACAAACCTGGCGACCTGGCTGTGTATTGTGAAATTGATTCCTGGATTCCAAATGAATTGGCCCCGTTCCTTTCTAAAGGAGAACCAAAGGAATACAACAGTATTAAAGGCGAACGCCTTCGCACTGTGCGCCTACGCAAGCAATTGAGCCAAGGGCTACTGCTGCCATATTCGATTTTGGGTCGTATTGGTGCAGAAGACGAAGACGTTTCAGAAGAACTGAATATTCAGAAATGGGAAGCGCCTGTTAATCCCCAGTTGGCTGGCCAAGTGAAAGGAAACTTCCCAAGCCGTATTCCCAAGACAGACCAGGAACGTGTACAGAATCTCAGCAAAGAACTGGAGCAGTATGCTGACCAGGTATTTGAAGTAACCGAGAAACTGGAAGGCAGTAGCATGACCTGCTACATGATTGAAAACGAGTTTGGCGTTTGCTCACGCAATCTGGATTTGAAGAGGGACGAAAACAATACTTTTTGGAGAGTGGCAATTGAGCAGAGTATTGAAAACAAAATGCGTACCCTTGCTTCAGACAATTACGCCATTCAAGGTGAATTGATTGGGCCGGGTATTCAGGGGAATATCTATAACCTGAATAAGCACACTTTCCGTGTATTCGATATTTATGATATTGACGCAGGTGAGTATGTGTTTCCAGAGACACGCCACCAAATAGTTGAAGCGCTGGGGCTAACTCACGTCCCACTTATTGGTTTCTTGGCCATTCAAGCCAATATGGATTACCTGCTTGAAACCGCAGAAGGCAATAGCCTTTTGAATGACAAGCAAGAACGAGAAGGACTGGTTTATAAAGCTGCCCAAGGCCAGTTTTCATTCAAGGCCATCAGTAATAAATACTTGTTGAAGAACTAATCTGCAATGAAGAGAAACACACCAACTACCAGATTAGGCTGGCACAGTTATTACGTCAAACGTTTTAACAAGACACAGAACCAGGAAGCAGAACATTTAGCTTGTTGGTATTTACTGCTTCACCTGGCTCTAGGAAACAAATGAACCCACTTCGGTGGGTTTTTCTTTTGGAGAAACAAAATGATATTCAAGACAGAAATTAATCGCATCCCTTGCAAATGTGAGGTCGCGCTTTATTCTCCAGACTTTGAATACAAGATTCTGGATATGAATAACAAACCAGCTCCGCATATCAAGGAACTGATTGATCACAACACACACCTTCGATTGCTTGAGGAATACAAGATCGAAGAAATGGCTGAATACTGGGGGCATTGATTATGGGTTACTCGCATTATTGGCGACAAGGTAATAAACCCACTGATGAGCAGTGGGACAGCATTACAAGTACTTTCAAGAAAGCAATGACAGTGGCTTTGGTGACTGGAAAGCCATTCCCAATTCAACGAGAGCAAGACATTTCTTCACCACCAGAAATTGATGAAAAAAACGTCGTCTTTAATGGTATCGGGGAAGCTGCTCACGAAACCATGTATCTGGAACGCAATGGCCGTGACTTTGACTGCTGCAAAACAAACCACAAACCTTATGACTTTGTGGTGATGGTTTTGTTGGTTCTGGTGGATCACTTTGCTTCCAATTGCTGGGACGTATCTTCTGACGGTGTACGTGATGAATGGAAACCTACTGTAGATTGGCTCAATGCTTCTGGTCTAGGGCAGTTTTCACTCCCCAAAGGTATTTAGGAGTACCGATGACAGCCTCTGAAAATTTGCTCCTGGAACGCATCGACAAGATGGCCAGTGCCATGCAGATGATGGCAACTATGCTGGGGACTCGCCTGGATCGTGGACAGCTTGCTGAACGCTTGGGAATCCATCGCAACACCCTTGCCACCAGGCTGGCCACAGACAAAACATTTCCCCGTCCAGCCAAGGACGGGAAGTGGTTACTCAGCGACTTGATCGAGTGGGAGCAGCGGCAGTAATGCGCTTGCCAATAGCTACAGCCGTAGGGTTGTAGTAAACCAATGCCCTGGTGGTGTTGGTCCAACCAAACATCTTGCACAGGTCTAATACGTGCAGGTGTTGAGCCAGTCGGGTAGCGGCAGTGTGACGGGAATCATGGAAGGTAAACCCCACCAGTCCTGCCCTGTTGCGGTACTTGCGAAACATGGCATCGAGGCTTTGGCTCTTCAAACCAAAAACCAAAGTTTCGTCATAGCCCCGCATTCTTTCGATGGTTCGCATCGTGGCAGGTACAGCAGGAACATCACGTTTGCCTGTCTTGCCGTCCACCTTAAAGAAACCATCCCCCACATCCCCCCAGGTGATCCCGCAGATTTCTCCTGCCCTGCAACCTGTCTGCAGAGCCA
>AMFJ01005730.1_pt1 | contig 13796 bp, 10 predicted proteins | sample 427208 | NCBI WGS metagenome assembly AMFJ01 (sample SAMN02954298, study PRJNA114691) | groundwater metagenome | biome: aquatic; feature: subsurface aquifer; material: sediment; isolation source: subsurface aquifer sediment | place: USA: Rifle, CO | collected 2008-08
GAGAAAGAAGAATTTTTTTTCTTTCTGTAGTGATTATATAGTATTGGAGAGTTAGAGGCAAGGGATGAGTTGTCCACAGGATATTAGAGCATACAATTAAAATAAAAAATACCCCTGCGAGGGGATATTTTTTGATTTGTTTAACGCGAACGCGCCATTATTTCTCGATTAACCAAATCCTTGTCTCTTCCGTATTTTAAACGAGAAAGCTCTTTGAGCGCATTGGCTATTTCCTGACTGCCCTTTGTCGGAATGTTTGTTTTCATATTAAAGGGTTTTGTTAAGATATTATTAACCAGAATTTTGGCAAAGCAGCTGTAGTTATCTACGTTAATCAAATCATTTGCATTAAATGTCGGTTCGAATTGCTTTTGCAGAAACTCCGCATCCTCGGCGCCCACTCGAAAAGCTACCATAGATCCGACATTTCCAAAAACAGCCTTAGATATCTCCTCTTTAAGCTGAGCGATAAACTGATGGGCAAGAATCAAGACTAATCGATATTTTCTAGCCTCAGAAAGAATTTGTGAAATCGAATTTGTAGTCACATTTTGAAATTCATCCAAATATAGATAGAAATCGACGCGGTCATTTTCCGCAATGTTCGCTCGAGAAAGTCCAGCCATTAAAATTTTTCCTACAACCACCATTCCTAGAAGACGAGCGTTGATTTCCCCTATTTTTCCTTTAGAAAGATTAATAAGTAATATCTTTCGGTTGTCCATTATATCTCTCATATTAATCGTGCTGTGTTGCTGGGAAATGATTGGGCGCATCATATCGTTGGAAAGAAAAGTGGTAAGTTTTGAAGTAATATAGGGAACCATATTAGCCAAAGCCGCTTCTCCTCCGGCCTTTTCCGCCTCTTTTGTCCAAAAGTCAACAACCATATGGTTTTTGCATTTTGAGATTTTTAGTTTTCTGAAATCCTCATCAGCTAAAACTTTAGGAATTTCCATCAAAGTTGATCCTGTTTCCGGGTCGTCCATCACTAAAAGCATGGCATTCCTCATATATTGCTCAAACATAGGACCGCCTGTCGCTTTCATATCATACAACTGGTCAAAAATACCGATCATTTCATTGATAACAAAAGTTTTTTGTTCCGGGTGAGCCTGATCATATTCCAACATATTGATTCCGAAAGGACGTTCCACGTCGGAAGGATCAAAAACAATAACATCTTCCGCTCTTTCTTTTGGAATAGCTGTCAAAATATCTTCAATAGCATCCCCATGGGGATCAATAAAACAAAATCCGTTTCCATTTCTTGCGTCTTGCTTGGCCATTTCTTGAAGAAAATTAGACTTACCTACTCCAGTTTGTCCGATAGTATATAAATGCCTTCTTCTGTCTGTTGTAGAAATGCGAATAGGCGTCTTTGTTCCCCTATATTCGTTATATCCCAATTCTATGCCTTCATGGGATATGTCGGTAGGAGGAGGAGCAGCATTAGATTTTAGCCATTTTATTCTCGGAGCCTCAGTTACCGAGATAGGCAGATGAAAGATGCTGGCAATCTCTTCCGTGTTGAGAATGACAGAACTTTCCAAATCAAAGTTTCTAAAAATAAAGTCATAAGCGACTTTCTTATTATTTCCTCTGTTTTTAATTTGGAAATGATTAATGTCAGAGTTTTCAAATTGTGCAAAAGAATTCTCTAGGTGAGCCAATATATCCTGAGATCTTTCTAGCGAAGATGCAGATGCCACCAAGCGTATATTAACATAAAATCCGGCCTTGCTTGATTTTTGATCTATGCCTTTTACCAATTCTTGCTCTTCAGGAGTAAGCTGATATGTTTCCTTGCGAGGATTAGATAAGTCATTTTTTCCGCTAGAAAAAATTGTTTCATTCACCGTATTTATGAGGGAACTTCCCATTTCGTGAGCAAGGCTCTTATGATGCACTTCATGCAATCTTTTTCCTTGCTGCATTTTATGGGCCACATCTCTGCCAGCTTTTCTCCAGGAATGATGAGCCGGAGACATAACCAATTGGATAGCCGCTCCCTCCTCTTTTGTATTCAATCTGCTAAGAGCATTTACAATGGCATTTAAGGGATCAACTTCCAGTCCTTCGTAGGTCCTAAGAGGCAGGATATAGTTATTTTTTAGCTGTAAAGTAGCTGAAGAAGTGTAACTCCCGGGGAAAAATATTGAATAATCCGGAGCTTTTTCTAACGAAGCATTGGGAAAAGAGCTGTGAATAGCCTTCTCTATGCTTTCCCGGAATCTCTTAGGCATAGAAATAAAGAAAACGATGTCATCACTTTTAGATGAATTGGCTATCTCAAACGATATGTGCGGAGATCCAAATAAAAAATGGTAGAACATTCCTTTTCCATCTTTCATAGTTGAAATCAGAGATAGGAGCTGCTCCATAGCTCCAATTTCTTCACGCCAAGAATCTTGTCTCTCCTTGTCGTCTCTTTGCTTGATAACCTTAGAAACTCGAATGACTTCCAGATCCATATTCAAAGAACGGTTGAGTTGAGTTTTAAAATTCAAAAAACTTCTCAAAACTACCCAAGCCCCGCTGAAAGCGCTAATAAGGCTCAGGATTATAATAAGCAAATAAAAAATTGGCTCCAATTCCATTGTTTTTTGTTATTTATTTTTATATCCAAACTACATGTCTTTTATAAGTCCTTTTTTCACCAAAGCATCATGAAACTCATCCATCATAAGCTTATCATGAAATTCATCCAGCACATAATTATCATCCATATGCTTAGCTACTTTGGCTGCATGAAAAACTCCTTTTTGCATGGCAATATCGATCAAGTTATTTATTTTCGATTCCGTATCAATCAATTTCCCCGTATGAGTTGCATCTTCAACAACTTCGGAAATTGCAGTCTGGGAAGATGGGGCTTGTATTTTTGAAACAATTTTTGAATAAGTGTCGTCTTTTTCTACCACACCCTCTTTTCTTTCAACAGCCCTATCAAAAACAGGTTCGCTTTTTTCAATATTCTTATTTGCAGAAGGCATTGTAGCTTCTTTTTTTTCTAAAAATTTGTCCCGCAAATCAAGATCGCTTTCTTCAATTGGTTCTAATGGCATATTGTTATATTTAACCGATTAATTTATTATTATGAATCTATCATTTCTTCCCTAAACTTTTTGGTTATTTCCAAAACCAATTCATTATATCCAGGAATTTTATCTTTTACAAACGCCTCAGCTTCTTCGGGGGTCACATTCCTTTCTATCATTTCCAAATATGTTTCTTGATCTTTCTTATCAAGCCTAGTCATAGTTTCTACAAAAATCCTCTCAAGAACTGTTTCCATCATTTTAGTCAAAAGCTCTTCTTGTTTTTCTAAGGGCAAATCAGAAATGCCCAAATCATGCAATAACTTAGCTTGTAAATTTTGATTTTGATTATCCATAATAATTTATAAATTTTTTACTTTTTAATTATTGTCCTTTAGGCATTGATTCCAGCTGGTTCTTTAGCATAAATTTGACAACCTTAGCCGACCACAACACCAATCCTTCTCCATCCTTGGGATTAAGATCTAATTCCTTGATTTTGTCCTCTCCCAAACGGCTGCGCAGCTGTTCAAAAATTTTAGCCGCTTTTGAACCAGGATGTTCATGCAAAAAATCCAAAGCGCCAACTTTAGAAATATTATTTTCTCCCTGATACATTTCCGGAGGCGCTCCCATAAAATCATTTGTCATCCTGCTTAAAATCGATCCTTGCCATTTCCAATGCTCTTTCAATGAAGATAACTCATTTTGCTCCGCTATAGTAAGCTTTGAAATACTTATTCCTGAATTTAAATCGGAACTTTCAGGGGTATTTTTGCTTTCCAGTTCAACAATTCTGTCTAAAAGCTCATTGCTGCCTCCCAGTTTTATATTGTAAGTCGACATCAATTCATCACCCTTAAACTGAACTTGCCTGGCATAACTATCGACTATATCGGAAAACACCGGATATTCATAATTTGTAGGTGTCGGACGCTCCATTTGAAATTTTTTAGGAATCGATTCCTGGCTGGCTTCAGCATGAGTTTCTCCAGAAATATCATTGTTTTTATTCACCTGAAACTTACCAGATTCATTCTCTGGTCTAAAATATTCATCACCCAATTTATCTATTTCTTGAGAATTCAATCCCTGCACTTCCGGTTTATTTGCTAAAGTTTCTTGTAGCTTGCCGATCTTAGTTTCTTGTATTTTCTCAATATTGCCCACATTATCAGGTTTCAAGTATCCTAATCCTTTTTCATCAGTAATATCAAGAATTTTGAAACTACCCTTGCCGTCAGGGCCGACTTCGATGTGCGCTCCAGGATGAATCAAGCTAGCATAATTACTGGGCAAATTATGTTCTTTAAGGAAATTCAAATACATGCGATGAGCTTCCGGTCCTGTTTTCTTTGGGTCTATTCCGGAATCTTTTAGAAATTGCGCTAATCTTCCATCCACACTTCCTCCTTTTCCATCTGCAACCTCCAAATTAATTGTTTTTGAAATATTAAAACCGCTCTTTCTAGCCAACTCCTGAGCTTCTGAATTATAATCTCTATCCACTTGAGATAAATCGTCAAAGTCTCCTGAGAAGGCTTCTTTGCTTCCAGAAGAAGCGGCATCTTTCATATTCTTTAGATGCTCCCTATCAACCTCAGACAAGTCGTCAAAGCCTCCTGAGAATACTTTTGATGTATTTCCTGCTTCTTTTCCCGCGGAATCAGAAAATCCTTCCGCGCTGCTAGCTCCCGTGGCTCCGGTCATTTCATGCCCTCCTGTTACTGATCCATAGGTTTCCTTGATTTGCCTGAAAGAATCAATTTGCTCTGTTTTTCTTATACCATCGTCACTAAAAGGAAATTCGCCCCTTGGAGTTTCTACTACTGATCCGCCAAATATGCTTCCTAATTTGTTCTTCCAAAAATCTGTACTAAGCATCTTTGAATCAGCCAAATGTGAAGAAACCGATTTGGCTGTGTCTGTTCCGACAACCCAATGGCCCGCACCCTGCAGCATATGTGACATCGCCCCGGAGCCGATGAAAACACCCACTCCAAAACCAACAGCCTTTCTGATCGTAGCTTTTTTGATTTCTCGACCCAAATCCTTTTCATATCCCGCAATAACGCTGTCCAGCCGAAGTCGATTGGCCGCTATTCTTTCTTCTAGATTTTTAAGATTATTTTCTCGATACAAGCTCATCCTTTCTTTTTTTACTCTCTCTTCCTCCTTGGTTCGGTATCGAGCATCCATTGTCATAGTCACTCCCATTCCGGCTGCCGCGCCTCCGACCACCCTGCTCACCCCTCCGAGTCCCACCAGCCCCAAGCCAACACCAATTGCTGTTTTTCCAATCATTCCTTTTTTAGTCTTGCCCAAATCCCGATACCAGTTTATAAACTGACTGGTTTTTTTCATTGCTTCCCCTGCAAATTTTCCCTTTCCCTGCCAAGCTTCTGATCGCGCGTTGGTCCTGGCAGCAAACAGATTGGTTTTTTCATCAGTGTCAAAATATTTTTGAAGTTCTTCCATTTTTTGATCTATTTCATTTTCGCTTATTTCCTCCCGATAGTGCAGTTTATCAAGTTCAAAGTCATAGCTCTCTTTCAAACATTTTTGATAATTATTAAGGGCGTTCTGCCTGGTGTCAGAATTAATATCTCCTCCTTTTAGATTGAGAATCCGTTTCAAACGATTAGCTACAGATTTATCCTTATAATCAAGTTTAGCAAATTCATTGCGAGCAGCCTCGACTTTCGCCTGAAGATCTTCTGATTTATTTGGCAGTTTTTCTATTTCCTCACCCTTGCTATTATAATTTTTCGATGACGGTTCTTTTTCTGAAGGAAAATATTTATCCATATCTCGAACAGCCTTTTCTTCAGCCAGGGTAGGTTTTCTACCCTCACTCTGTTCACTACTATTTCCCGAACCATTCACCTCCTGCTTAGATTCAGACGAATGATTTTTTTCTGTGGATGATTTTTCCCCCTCCTCATCTACAATTTCCTTCCCATCTTTATCATAATATTTCACTCCATATTCATCCTTGCCAAAATACTTATCCATCTCAGATTGAGGATCATGTTTTGCTCTCGGTAATTCATCAACTACATTTTGATCTGTATAGTTATCATAATTAATCACACCGTATTCATCCGGTTTGAAATGTTTATCCATATCAGCGCGAGCAGCTTGTTGAGATTTAGTTTCGCTTGGCTTAAAATTACTTTCAAAACTTGCCATAAAAAATATTAAAAGCATCTATTATTTCTTCGATTTAATTATATCATAAACCCGCTCTATAAAAAAGCTGTGGATAATTAAAAAGTCTTTTTTATAAAGACTAATTATGCTATTATGATAATAATTCAACAATAAAAAATAAATTCAAAAAATTATTTATGCAAAACAAAAAAAAGTGGATCTGGATAATTTTATTTCTAATAATTGCGGTTGGATTTTTTGTACGCTTCTATAATATAGATAATCTTCCACCCGGAATTTATCCGGACGAAGCTGCCAATGGAGAGGACGCCGTTCGCGCCAACGAAACCGGAAATTATCAATGGCTCTACCCGGCCAACACAGGTCGAGAAGGTCTATTTATCAATCTCGTAGCTTTTTCTTTTAAATTTTTCGGTCCCGACATCTGGACTCTCAAGCTTCCAGCCGTCCTTTTTGGAACACTGACCATTTTGGGAGTTTATCTTCTAGTCAGGGAATTGTTTTTTCTTAGTTTTTCTGCAAGTAAAAGAGAAAGGATAGCTCTAATTGCTGCTTTTTTATACGCTTTTTCATTCTGGGCCATCAATTTCAGCCGCATTTCTTTCCGTGCCAATATGCTCCCTTGCATTCTGGTTTTTTCTTTTTATTTTCTTTTCAGAGGCCTTCGGACCAAAAAATGGATAGATTTTTCCATTGGAGGATTTATTTTCGGATTAGGCATGCATTCCTATATCGCTTGGAGGATAGCCCCGCTTCTTCTTATTTTGATGGTCTTTTTCTTCATCCTATCCCGAAAGAATTTTTTGATGATTTATTGGAAACATATCATAACTTTTATCCTATTTTCCGCAATAGCAGCTTCTCCTATGTTTTGGACATTCTATCAGCATCCCGAATACCTGGAAGCCAGAGATTCAGTATCAATCTTTTCGCCCCAAATCAACCAAGGAGAACCGGTGAAAACTTTTCTCAAGAGCTTATTTTTAAGCCTACAAAAATATAATTTTATCGGAGATATGAATTGGCGCCATAATTTTCCTCCCTATCCCCTGCTAGATCAGCTGACCGGCTTACTGTTTATTTTGGGCTTGATAATATCATTCAGGCGATTTATAAAAAAAATCTGCATCTATGCCAAACAAAAAACAAATGATTTGGATTTAGAAAGGTATTCTTTCTTAATCCTTTGGTTTTTCCTGATGCTTGCTCCTGAGTTTATGACAGGAGAAGGCAATCCCCATGCCCTTCGGTCAATCGGAACTTTGCCGGTCGTTATCATATTTTCTGCCATAGGCTTTGAATATCTTTTTGAAAAGGCTAGAAGAAAATTTCCTGACAATAGAAATATCTTTAGAATCAGTATGGCAATATTGCTTTGTATCGCTGTTTTTAATACTCTTAAATATCATATTTTTTGGGCCAATAAAGAAAAGGTGGGATATTCTTTCAATAAAAATGTGACTGACATGTATCGCTTTATTGAAACATTGCCCAAAGAGCAGGATAAATATGTCATAACCACGCATAATACGCTGATAAAGCTTCCTATTTTCATTTTTACTTCTAAAGATGATTCCATTCATTATTTCTATCCCAATGAACTGGATAAAATCAATACGCCTGACCCTGAAAATTCAATTTTCTTGTTTATGGAGAAAAACGAAGAAGCCATGAATTATATACAAAAAAAATACCCACAACTGGTTTTGGAAGAAAAAAATTATCCACTTGGAAGTAAATTTTATATTATAAAAAAATAATATGCAAAAAATTATCGAAAAAAACTACAAAATCATAATTCTCATACTACTGTCCTTTATATTTGTCGTTTCTGTCTTGAATGCTGGCAATGATTCCCTAATTTATGATGAAGCGGCGCATATCCCGGCCGGATACTCCTATCTTGTCGCTCATGACATGCGTCTTAATCCGGAGCATCCTCCTCTTCTTAAGGATCTTTCCGCTCTTCCGCTTCTTTTTATCCAGCCCAAATTTGATATCGCTGCTGATTTCTGGACCAAGGACAATGCCGATGCCAGCCAGTGGAACGCCGGAAAAAGTTTTCTTTTTGCCTCTGGCAATAATGCCGATCAAATAATTTTCTGGTCCCGTCTTCCGATTATTCTCATTTCTCTTCTTTTAGGATTTTTTATTTTCAAGTGGACTCGCGAATTGGCTGGCGTTACAGCAGGAATTTTTGCCCTGACTCTCTATAGTTTCGATCCTAACATTTTGGGACACAATCATTTTGTCACTACCGACATTGGAATTGCCGCCTTCATCACTTTTGCTTTTTATTATTTTTTACGCTTCATAAAGGAGCCCACGAAGAAAAATGTATTTTTGGCCGGAATTTTTCTAGGGCTTGTTCAGTTGGTCAAATTTTCATCCGTCTTGGCTTTTCCTGTCTTTGGTCTGATTATTTTGCTCTATCCGCTTATAAAGATGCATGGGCACAAAAGCCGCCTTCACTGCCTGGGAGAATATCTAGCTAAGGGATTCTTGGTTTTTTTAATTTCTTTTGTTGTGGTTTATGTTTTCTATTTTTTCAACACCTATCAAATGCCGCAAGAAAAGCTGCCAGAAATCATAAACCATTATTTCAAGCCCTATGACACTCGGCCGATCAATGTTTACGCCAGGGAAGCTCTTTTTTGGATGAATGGAAGAGAAGCCCTCATGCCTATGGCTGATTATCTTTTTGGAGTAGCCAGAGTGTTTCAAAGAGTTGCTGGGGGCAATATTACATATTTCTTGGGTGAAATCAGCACTCAGGGATTTCTTTCGTACTTTCCTGTCATATTCCTCATAAAAGAGCCTTTGTCCCTCATATTTCTGATTGTTTTTTCTTTAGCTATTTCAATTTTTGCTATCATAAAAACAACCATCAATGAACCAAGAAAAATCATACATTTCATACATTATTTGCGAACGCAAGTCATTGAATTCTCCATGCTGCTTTTTATAGCTATCTATGCATCAACCAGCATAACCGGAAGACTCAATATCGGACTGCGCCATCTCCTGCCTATCTTTCCTTTTATATACATTCTTGTCAGTATCGGGATTTTTAGATTTATCAGAAAAACTCATCACATTAACAAATATATTGTTTATACCATACTCATCGCAACTCTTGGCATACTCATATCCGGAACACTCTCCAGCTACCCCTACTATACTTCTTATTTCAACAGTCTGGGCGGAGGACCGACCCAGGGTTACAAATTTGCTACTGACTCCAATGCTGATTGGGGCCAAGACCTAAAGCGCTTAAAAATATTTCTTGAAGCTCATCCCGAGATAACGAAAATAAAAATCGACTATTTCGGAATGGCTGATTTGGATTATTATATTCCGGGACGATATGAGAAATGGTGGGCCTCAAAGCGCCCGATCGAACCAGGTTGGTATGCTATCTCCGCCCTATTCTTACAAGAAGGAATTTATGATCAAAAAAAATCCGATTCGGAATCTTACCGCTGGCTAAAAAATAAAAAGCCGCTCTACCAAGTCGGCACATCCATTCTTATTTATCATATCGTGCCTCAAAAAGATAAATAAAGAAACTTATCATATAAGGCTTTGGCTTAGAAATATTTAAAAATATTATCTATTTTTCTTTTTATTATTTTCTTTTTTAGTCTCCCCTGTTTTTGCTTCAATTTCAGGATTTTCCGCATCGGTATCGCTGTTTTCCTCCGCATTATCTCTCAATTTATAATAAACCTTGTCAGCCAGCCTCACGTCTACATATTCCAAGTCCTTTAATTGCTCTTCTGTAATGCTGTTTTTAAGCACTGTTTTTAACATTTCCATCCCTTCCTTAGCTCCTAATTGGTAATTAAAATATATCTTCCAGCCGCGTTCAGTCTCTACGCGCAAATCACCGGAAACAAGAATGGGGGTAAAAAAAATATTTTTCACTATGATATCATTCAAATCCAATTGATTTTTGACATCTTGCGCAAACTGGATGAAATTCGGTTCCATAAAAAAACCATCCGTCTCGATTTCCTTATTGCTTTCATCATTCAGAATAATCGAATTATTTTCTCCTAATTTCCCCTGGTTAAAATCAGCTTTGGCAAAAATTTTTCCTTCTTCATCCACCACAAAGCACTCCCCCTTAACGCAATATACCAGCATTGATTTTCTTTCATGCACTTTAACCATCAGCTTATTGGGAAATTTTTTGCTAATTTTCAAATCCCTGATTATTTTATAATTTTCCCGCAAATCATCTTCAGCCGATTGGCTATTGAAGAATATAAGATTGTCTCTGCTAAAAGCACCGACGATCTTTCCTTTCATTTTAGAAGAAATATTTTCACTGAGTTCTTGTTTGGAAAGAGTTTCCAGCCCGGAAATCTCCACTTCATTTACCGCTAAAAATCTGGAGAAAAACAAAATATAAATCGTTACGCCAAAAAAAACCAATAGGAGGATCCAAGTAGCAATTTTCATATAAAAAGAATTTGTCCTGCAGATTGTTTTTGTTTTTTTCTTGCTTACAATAACTTTTCTGCATGCATAGGGTTTAGGAAGTTCACGCACCACCTTGCTTTTCTTTTTATTCTGATTATTTGATCCTTTTTTGAAAAAATTGAACATTTTTTTATATTTTTAGAAACAAATTTTCTAAAATTAGCTTTGCATTTGCATTTGTTTCCCGCAATTTTATAATTTCTGTTGAAATTTCCTCGATTGTTCTCAAGGCCCTGCTTGCAGAAAGATTTTTTATTCTTGCCTCTCCTAACATTGCTTTTCGCAAAAAGATCATCCAAATATCCATTTTTTTCAGCAAATCAGCCACATCCTTGCTCCATGTTTCGGCTAAAGCGAATTTCTCTCCGATGCTGCCGCCCAAAATCAATAAGAAGCCTTTTTTTGCCTCTCGCATGTATTCCAGCTCTTGCGCATTGATTAAAAAACTATGAGCCATCTCAGCCCTTCCAGCTGACCAAAAAACTATTTCTTCTACGTCGCCTATATTGCCGACATTTATCCTTATTTCACTTTCGCTCATCAATCCCAGTTTGATTTTTTGACAACGCGAAACTATGGTAGCCAGTATTTTCTTTTCATTATGGGACACCAAAATTATTACGACTTTTTTATTAGGCTCTTCCAATGTTTTCAGAAGAGCACTTTGGGAAGTGAGATTGAGTCTTTCCGCTTCATTGATCACAACCGCCTTATATCCCCCTCCCGCTGAAGTCAGGCTTAATTTGTGCTGCAAATCCCTGATAGCCTCTATTTTAATATCTTTTTTTTTCACGATTCCATTCTTTTCTTCTATTTCAGGGCCGATTAAAATCAGGTTAGGATTTATTCCTCCCTTATCGCCAACCATTTTCTTAGCAAAAAGCATGGCCGCTTTGAATTTTCCCACTCCTTGCGGACCGAGAAACAAGTAGGCATTTGCAATTTTCCCTGAATCAGCTATTCTTTCCAACAGCTTTGCTGTTTTTCTATTTCCAATCATATCCATTTAATTAATTTTTGCTTATATAATCCTTAATTTTTGATATAAACTTTTCCTTGCTGAATTCTTGCGCTCTCATCCGGATAACTTCTCTGTCATATCCATTTTCGTTCTCGATAAGCCTCCTGACTCCATCAGCAATCACCTCTGGAGTAGCTGCATCAAAAAATTCTCCGGTCTTTCCCTCAATAACAATCTCCTTGGCTCCCCCTTTTTGAATAGCCAGAACCGGCACGCCATGTGCCATTGCTTCCACGCAGGAAATTCCGAAATCATCCACTCCCGCAAAAATAAATCCGCGCGCTCCGATATAGTACTTTTCAATTTCTTCATCGGATTTATAGCCTAGAATTTTTACATTTTTTTCAGCAATGCTTTGCAAATATTTTTTCTGCTGGCCCTCTCCGATCACTATAAGCGGCAATCCCAGTTTGTTGAAAGCCTCTATTGCGGCATCGATTTTTTTATAGGGAGACAACCTTGAAACAATCAGAAAATGTTTCTTTTCTTCCGATGGAACGCAAGCTAACTCATCCTTCATATCCGCCTCAACGCAGGCAGGCGGATAAATTACCATGCTTTCTCTTCCGTAATATTTTTTTATTCTATTTTGCGTGTATTTTGAATTAGCTATCAGAAAATCCGGCCTATCCGCAGCTGTCCGATCCCACAGGCGTATATAATTAAGAAAAAATCTGGCAAACAAGTTAATTGCCTTTGATCTTTTTTGCTGGATCAAATATTGTTCATTCGCATCCCAAGCAAAACGTATGGGACTATGGACATATGAAATATGCACAGTATTAAGCCTTGTTACGATGCCTTTTGTCCAAGCCCCAGAACTGCTGATTACCAGATCAAAATCACGAAGATCAAAAGTCTCCGGAGCGATCGGTATAAAAGGAAGGAGCCATTTTTTCCTTCTTTTCAAAAATCTGGGGAAGTTTTGCAGAAATGAAACATGTATTATCTTATCAGAAAATCTTCCCTTCATTGATTCTTTATCATAAAGCAATGTATAAATCGGTGCCTCTGGAAAAATTTCGCAAAGCACGCCCAACACTCTCTCTGCCCCGCCCAAATCAGTCAGAAAATCATGCACAATAGCCACCTTTGGTTCTTTTTTCATAATGGACTTTTGATGTTTTTTATTGCCGGATTAGTCACTTTAGTATAAATCTGCGTTGTTCTAATATTAGCATGGCCCAGCAGTTCTTGCACATACCGGACATCCACTCCATTTTCCAGCAGATGCGTGGCAAAGCTATGCCGGAGCGAATGGAAAGTCGCTTCCTTTTGGATTCCGGATTTTTGCAGCGCCTGCTCAAAAACTTTTTGCGCCGTTCTTTCAGTCAATTTTCCTCCTCGATTGCTGGAAAAAACATATTCGTCCAGATTGCGCATAGCAATCAATCCGGAAATTTCTGGCTTTAATCTTTCCGAGATTATGCTTATCCTGTCCTTGTTCCCTTTCGCCCCTTTGATATGGATAGTAAGCTCTTCAAAGTTGATATCTTTTATTTTTAAATTGATAGCCTCGCTGACGCGAAAACCCGCTCCATAGGACAGAGAAATAAGCGTGCGATGTTTTTCATTGCTGATTGAAGCTAGAATTTTTTCAATTTCTTTTCTGGAAAGCACTATGGGCAATTTACTGGCAGTTTTGGCAAATTTGATATCTATTGCCGCGCAGCATTTCATGATCTCGCGATAGAAATATTTTATAGCTTGCAGATGCAAATTTATCGTTTGGGAAGATTGCCCGGCATCTTGCCTTTTTAACAAATATTCTTTAATAATGGCAATTTCCGGTTCACGCTTGATAACCTTTATATGCTTAAAATATTCATTTAAGCAAAACAGATAGCTTTCAATCGTCCGCTTGCTATAATTTCGCAATCGCATTTCATCTTTAATTTTTTGCAATAATTCTTGGAGATTCATAAAAAATATGCTATATTTATGACATAAATAAGCGACATTTGTATTATACTAAAAGTTCGCATAACATACAAATTTTAATCGTTATATAACAATAAGTTCGTATATAAACCAGTTATGCAAAATGTCGCTCCTCCGTCGCTTCCATTTTG
>AMFJ01025257.1_pt1 | contig 13777 bp, 6 predicted proteins | sample 427208 | NCBI WGS metagenome assembly AMFJ01 (sample SAMN02954298, study PRJNA114691) | groundwater metagenome | biome: aquatic; feature: subsurface aquifer; material: sediment; isolation source: subsurface aquifer sediment | place: USA: Rifle, CO | collected 2008-08
GGATTAATTGTATTGTAGCATGATATTATTTGTTTGTCAAATAAAACCAAAAAAAATTTAAGGTCACAAAATGTGATCTTAAAAGACCCAAAAGTTATATCAAATTGCAGACAGTGTCTGCAGAATCTTAATGGTTTTTACAACGATTTTTCCGAAACCGAAATACTCTTTTTTACCGTTTTGTTTATGAATTAAAGTTGTCGATACAAATGGAGTCGTGAATTTATAATGAGAAAAATATGCTATTCATGGATCGGAGACCACGACCTGAATTATATAACTAACAAAAGCAAGGGCGCTGAAGGCCCGATAATAGCTTTGCTAAATTCTAAATATTGCAAAGACTTCAATGAATTAAGCCTTTTATATGACCTTCATCGAAAAAGCGACGTTGAAAAATATGTAGAATTTATCAAAAGTAATTTTAAATTCAAGATGCATTTCAATTTATGCAATTTAAAAGACCCTACGGATTATAACGAAATTTATATGAGCGTCAGGAACGTGATCGATAAAACTATCTCTGGTTCAGATAAAAGCGAGTTTATATTTCATTTTCATACCAGCCCTGGAACGAGCCAGATGAGTTCTATATGGCTTTTGCTTGCTAAAACCATATATCCGGCGGTGCTTTACCAGTCGCATTATAATCCTGAAAGCAAAACGCAGCATGTGAAAATAGCCGATGTGCCGTTTAATATCGATATTGAGTTTTTGCCGGACCTGAAAAAGAAAGCGGACGTTATTCTTCTCGAAAATTGGATAAAAGTGCCCGAATTTAACAAAATTATTCATCAAAGCGATCTAATGGCCGCGATCAATAAAAAGGCGCTTAAAATTGCGGCTCATGATGTGCCTGTTCTTATACTCGGGGAAACCGGTACGGGAAAAGAACTCTTCGCTAAAATGATTCATGAAAATTCCAGCCGCGTCAAACTGCCGATGCAGACGGTTAACTGCGCGTCGATACAGGAAACAACAGCAAATGCAATGCTGTTTGGATGGTCAAAAGGTGCCTGGACGGGATCGGTAGGAGAAGGCAAAGGAAAATTTGTTGAATGCAATAACGGAATTTTGTTTTTAGACGAGATCGGCGATCTGAGCGTCGAGACGCAGACTAAACTGTTAAGGGCCCTTCAGGAAGGCGAAATACAGCGCGTCGGTGACGGAAAAGTATTCAAAATAGACGTGAGAGTTATTGCGGCAACAAATAAAGACCTGCCTAAACTGATCGACGAAGGTAAATTCCGGGAAGACCTCTTCCACAGGATAAATGTAGGAATAATAAATCTTCCGCCGCTGAGAGAGCGCTGCAACGATATCTGGCTTATAGCGGAAAAATTTCTGGATGAAATCAATAAAAAATTCGATCGGAACCTGATTTATAAATATAGGCACAAAAAATTCTCTATAAACGCAAAAAAGTTTATGCTGAAATATAGTTGGCCCGGAAATGTCAGAGAATTATATCATACAATAGAAAGGGCCTGCATGTGGAGCGAAAACGATACAATTGATGAAAATATAATGCAGGACGCTATTTTTAAAATGGTCTCGAAAACGCAGAGTAAAAGCAATCTCGATGAATTAACCAGAAAAACGCCAGTCAATCTCGAACACGAGATTACCGAGATTAAGAAAAATTATATCCAAAAAGCCCTTGAAATCAGTAATGGAAATAAAACGGAAGCATCGCGACTGCTTGGCTATAAAAATTATCAGACTCTGGCATACGACATCGAAAAACTAGGGATAACAATCGATTAGTTGACTTGGCATGTTATTTGCTTTATAAGTATTTGAAAGTGAAGTCAAGTAAAATTAATCATTTTTGGGGGCAATAATATGGACAATACGGTAACGACATATACAAATAATATAGCCAGTTTAATTAAAAATGTTTCGATATCATATTATGAAAGAAAATATGATGAAGTGTTAAGAAATTCGCGGATTGCTACAGAGCATATAGCAAAATTAGTTTTATTATATCAAAAAATTATTAAACCAGAAATTAAAAATATTTTTGTTGATTTTGTTATCAATATCGAAGGTCAGGATTTAAGCATCAGAATAAGCCTTACTGACACTAAATTTACTGTTAAACATCCGGGGCAGTCACCCAGGCCGTTGATGTTAAACGATTTATTAAAGATAATCGAAAAAATGAATTTAATAAATAACTACGAAGTATTTGATGCTTTAAGATATATGAGAATAAAAGGCAATGAAGCGTCACATAGCAATGATATTATATTTTCTGAAAACGATGCTGCCAACGCGCGTGAAAGTTTAAATAAAATTTTACAATGGTTGTTTATCGATATTTTAAAAGATGAGATGCCGCAGGAAATTAAAAATGTATTGAAAATAAGTTCTTTTAATTTAAGATATTTTACGCCTGTTGAGTCTTTATTGAGAATAGAGCGTTATAATAACTTATTTAATAATGGTTTAATATACCATACGCCTGAAGAAGAAAAAAGTGTATCAGATATAGTGGATACTACAATCAAAAACCGTGTATATCTGATTACAGGCACCCCGGCAAGTGGAAAGAGTATTATGGCGCTCACAATATCGAAAGAATTTGAAAAAAAAGAATATATGGTATATTATCATAGTTTCAAATATGAAAATGTCGGCCATTTATGGGAAGACGTAAAAAACTGCTTATATAAAAAAATTTTGTTTATTGTTGATGATTGCCATCTTAATATTGAAGAAACATCGATGCTGATTTATCGCTTTAATAGCGTAATAAACGAAACGAACGCATGTATTTTGCTGGTTTCAAGAAAAATTGACAAAGATTCACATAAATTAGGCGATATAAGCACTATCGATCAGATTGAACAATATGAAATAGATCTAAATTCTAATGATTTTCACAGAAAAACAGTCGGGATAATAGGAAACTATAAAAATTTTTATTTGACAAAGATATTGAACAAAAAATTTGAAACTGGAAGTATTGAAAAAGTATCGATAAATTGTTGTAGAAATTTTTTTATATTATTTGAGTATCTCAAAAATTGGCAAACCTCAGAGCTTCCGCTATGTGATATCAATCTAAATTTAATTTACAAAGAAACATATAATAAATATTTTAACCGCATGACAAGCGCTGAATTTGATTGCCTGCTTAAATATTCTTCGTTATATTTATATGAAATAGAATTTGAGCCGTTACCGGATCGCGATAAAGAAACGCAAAAATTATTAGAATTGGGATTGATCGAGATAAATAACGGTAAATACACATTTTTGCATAGCGACCTGGCCAATCTATTTATTAACTCATACGTTACCAATAACATTTACTTCAAGCGGGAATTTAAAAACAAAGATCAATTTATTTTTAAGCAAATTAAAGGATATATTTGTGGTTTCAAAAATTTATCTTATCCTTCAAACGTCAAAACTATAGTCAAAAATTTGTTCGTCAATAATGAATACGATTTTTTAAAAAAACTTCTCAATGACGATGAAGTAAGAGAATTAATATCAAATTATTATGCGTCTGATGAAATTAACAACGTTGTTGATATATCTTCTTTTATTTGTTTCAATGTTATTGCAAAAACCAGCAAAGAAACATTGTCTTATTATTTTAGTAATGTAATTCTTCATAATGAAAATTTCAAGAAATTATTATTAAAATCTGAAAAATCTCTTGAACTGTATAATGCTTTGCTATATATACTTTATATACAAAAGAACGATTTATTTGATACATTTATGAAATATTTATCTTATGAAGAAGAAAAGCAAATTTTTGTCAAGGCTTTTATTAAAGATTACTTATCGGAAAATGATGATGACGTTCAAAATGAGTTTGGTCCTGATAGCGAATTAATTTATAAACTTTTTGAAGTTAAAGGTTTCATAATAGATGCTGTTGTTGATTTAAAAAAAATTATTAAAACGAGAGAAATTTTTAAACAAATTAACCCAGATGAATTGTCTGAAATTATCTGTATGCAAAATGATGCAGATAACATTGTCGAAATATTTAATGTTTTGAATGACCTTGACGAAGAAACAGCCAATAAACTTAATTTAAATGAATATTTAAAAAAATTAGATATTGTCTATAGGACTTCTTATTCATTATCTGAATTATCGTCTTTATCGGAAATTGAAAACGCCGGCATTCGAAAAACAATTGAAAGTTGTTTGAATTTTGAAATAACAATCGAAGTACTAAAAAAAATAAACTATGATAGTTTGATCGTGACTTTAGGATATATTAAGAAGATATCGCCTGATGTATATGATAAATTAACTGGGAATTTCGACTTGACGAGTGTTATTGAGAAGATAAAATCTCTTCCAATTATTGAATTGCTGAATGAATTAAAAAGCTGGAAAACTCTTGAATGGTATAATACACCAGTTAAAAACAGTAATGGTTTAACTACTGTTAAAACAAATGATGAAATTTACGATAAAATTCTCAAAAATATAAAATTGGACGAATTGATCGAACAAAACAAAAAATACGCATTTAACCTGATTTTACTGGTTAATGATATTTATGGATTCGAATATGCCTCCAATATATTAAAGAACATTAGAATAAAAATCAATGAACAATCTGAAAGCGATTTAACACGTTTTTTTGAAGAATTTGAAATTCTTCATAAATTATCTTCTGATAAGTCAATAAATTTACTTAAGTCAATAAATTTGAAAACTATAGTTAAATTAATAGAATTAAAACCATTTTCTGCTTCAATAAAAATTTTGAAAACGTATAAAATGTTCAGCAGCGATAATTATAATAAAATAATTAACGCCGTAAATTATAAAAATATTTCCAATAATTTTTTTGAAATATACTCAAAATCAAAGTCGAAAATAATTATACACTCAGTTACTCCGTGCATAGAAAACCTTGATCCTGTTTTTACGCATAGAATATTATCAGCGATCGAAATAAACAGATATGTCGACTATTTATTATCTCAAGACTTCGAATTCAATTTACTGAGAAATATAAATAAAATAGATGCGGAGTTGGCGAAAAAAATACTTTCTGCATTGAAAAAAGAAAAATATGTCGAATTAATAAAGGAAAATAATTATGATTTTGACTTGCTGGTCAACATTAAAAGTATTTTTCCCGAATTAGCGGGTGAAATTTTAGGCTCATTTGATCTATATGATTTATTTGCATTGTTTAAAAACGGTAAACTGCTACTGACAAGTATCAACGATATCAACCAAAATATTGTAGATAAAATACTAAATATTTCATTCGATCAAATATTGTTGTCGTTAAATAAAGTTAATTTTGCTGACTTGTGCGAGCATTTAAATTTCTATAATAAAATTAATGTCGATTGTTGTTTAAAACTTTTAAACGATTTAAGTATAGACACTTTAATCAAAAAGGCTAATGAAGAAGAGCTATTCGAATTATCCGAAGCATTTAATAAATTGAATTTAATTAATAGCGTTATAACTAAAAGGGTTATTTCGAGGCTCGATATAGAACAAATTTGTGATAATATAAAGGAATCATCGTATAGATTGCTATCTAAAAGTTTGAATTCATTGAATAATATTGATTCATCTGTGCCGCTAAAGATAATCAACGCTATGAATTTTGAATCGTATATTGAGTATTTCGGAAAATTGTCTTCTCATGAACTTATTCTTAAGGATTTGTTATATTTATCGGTGATTAACTTTCCACAATTCAATTTATTAAAATCTTTTTTAAATTTAAATGAACTAAAAAATGAAATTGATTATAGTTCCTACTATTGTATTTCAGAAAATTTACTGACGCTGTCAAAAATCGATTGTAAACTTGCTCAAGAGTTGTTTGATTTGATTGGCGGTTCTGAAATACTCGAATTGGCAAAATCGGAAGTTAAGGATATTTTTGATAACCATCATAAAATAACTTTAAATGAAGTTATCAAAGACTTCAATCCGATTGAAGAATTATAGTTGTTTTGAAAGCTAAAATACTATAACTTCAAAATAAATTAGTTTTGATAAGGTGAAACAATGATAAACGATAAATTCAAAGAATTTTTTACAAATGACATAATACACATCGATAATTATATGGCGGCCGCGCCCAGGATACATAAAGGGATTTTTCCGGCGGTTGCCGATGGTATGATTAAAAGCCTGAAGGAAATAAAAGAACTCATGGCAGGTATGCTTCAGGGTAAAGATCCTGACTTCGTGCAGATGTTTTTGCTCATAGGCAAGGTCAATAAATTTACTAAAAACGTAGTATCGTTATTTACTGACGACATTAAATCGCTGATACGTGATGTTCGGGAATTCATCGATGATCATACATTCGATTTTGAAGATCAGTTTTATGATCTTTTCGTTAACAAATTGAAAAAAATTACGGATTGCAAAGTTAAGCAGGACGCATTTCCAATTTTTATAATCGACGACAGGTTCAAGGTCGAATTCAATTTTAAAAAGTCAGTAACGGTTCTTGACGGCTCTATCAGCGTGCAGTCTATAGATCCCGAAAAGATCGCCGAGGAGGCTGCCGATAATTTCAGGCGCATATGGATCGATAACGAAGATATTAAATTCTCAGACAGAGCTATTAACGAATATTTTGAGATATACAAAAAGATCATAATGCTCGAAAATAAATCTTATGGAGAATATATTGGTATTTTCGATCTTCATAAATTTATTTTTATCGAAAGGCAGAACGAATTGTTCTGGCGTGAATGCAGGCCCGAATTAATTAAAAAGGTTACCATTAGTCATACCAGGGCGGCCCTTTCGAATTTTATCGAATCAGGTATTAAAACCGCTGACGGTTACGAGATTAAACTCGGAACTGTCAGGGACAACGTCAGGGACGGCGTTGCGGTATATTCGGCGAACGAAAGAACTTATAAATACTATGGTCTTATAGCATTTTCAAGGGAGGAATAATCATGTACTCGACCAATGGCAAGTTATCACCGCCTGCAGCCGAAAACATAATAGTAAGCCTTAGGGCCGGCACGCCTAATATTAACTCAATAATTCATATCAATGTCGATATAGAAGCCAGAAAAGCCTGGCTCGACGATGTGAAAAGAGATCTTGATAAATACATAATGAATGGATACTCAAAAGTCCGCTTTATCAAAGGCGATTACGGAGTTGGAAAGACTCACTCCATGAGCCTTATAATGCATTACGCGCGTGAGAACAATTACGCCGTATCATATATTTCCGCCGACCAGGTGCGGCTTAACAGATATGACGAAATATTCAGTGCGATAGTCAGAAACCTCGAGATAAAAGGCCGGAAAGATAATACTTTAAAACATTTATTTGATAATTTTGTTATTAAAGCCAGAAGAGAGCTTGAATCCCGCCATGGCTTAAATGACCAGGATTTTATTGTCAGTGAAACTAAGAAACGAATATCTGAATTTGTCGAAAATATGCAGAAAACTACTTATGATTTCAAGAATGCGATGCTTAATTACATGTTCAACTTTCTTGAAATGCCGTCCGGCAAAGACTGGCAGACTGATAACGAGAACGTTTTAAGATGGTTCAGTGGAATAAAGGTGCCGCTTAAAGACCTGAAAGAATTACGCATTTATTCACTTAATGACAAAGATAATTCGCGCGATTCCATCAAATCGCTCGCCGACATAATAGTAAATTTTGGCTTTAACGGTATGGTTATAGTCATAGATGAGGCCGAACAGGTATTGTATCAGAGCACTAATGCGGCCAAAATGGCCAATAACAATGTCAGGCACATTCTCGACAGCGTAGACGGCGGCGGCGAGACCCATTATGCTGAAAGATGTTATATTCTGGTAGCGTCGACGGCGGAGATGATGTCGAATCCGGAAAAGGGGTTTAAATCTTATACCGCTTTGTGGGACCGTATAGGCAGCGTTCTCAATGAACCGCAGTTCGCTGAATTTATCAATCCGCGGTCGATAATCATTGACCTCGATCATCATAAAGCGAAGGTAACGCAAGCTGATCTTAAAAAGATCATTGATAATATAATCAAAATACATGCTATCGCATATGAATGGGAGCCCGAAAAGGTCATAAACGAAAAAATTATCGAAGGCATAACTAAAAAGGCTTTTGATATGCTAAAAAGAAATAGCCCTTTGAGATCGCCCGTCAAAATGATTATCGAGATACTTGATCTTACGAATAACGATAATTCATTTATTAAAAAATTCGATCCTTCCGGTTATGTGTTCAAACCTGAAAGGCAGAATTATTCGAAATGGGATGATTGAAATGAACGATAGATATTTTTATGAAAATGTCATCAATTCGCTTAGATTGGGTATAGTCCCGTGCCGGTATGTAGAAGCACTTACCGTTGGCAGGGCTGAAATTATTAAAAATATCAAGAGCGGTATCGCCGACATTACCTGCGGCAGGGCCAGCTCTATGATATTCGAAGGTGACTACGGCGCGGGCAAATCGCATATTATCAATTTTGCTAAATATATAGCGCGTGAAAAGAATTTTGTTATAAGCGCTATTTCTGCGGACCAGACTTTGTTGTTCAATAAAATGGACCGCGTTATGAACGCGATCATCGAGGCAATGGAATTTCCTGACTTCGGATCGTTTAATGGATTCGAGCAAATGCTCAACAGGCTTCTTAATTCATGGCACCGAAACTCGATATTGGACTGGTGCGAAGAAATATGCTTTGCGTCGGAGGCCGAGATCAAATTCAAGAAAGGCGTTAAAGCATATGACATCATGATGAAAGGCATGAACTATGAAGCTGCGGAAGATGTTATGCGATGGCTTCAGGGAGAAAAAGTAGATCTTAAGAGAATTAAAAGCCTGATCGATAATTTTTTGAATGAAGATAAAAAAACGGCGTCGTTCAGGATAGGACAGAACGAAATAATTTACCTGATTCAATCCATCGGTCAGATGCTTAAAGCCATTGGCTATTCAGGCTGGATGATAATGGTCGACGAATGCGAGAATTTTTTTGAGCTGAGCCCTCCTAATCCAAAGTCCAAACACAAAATATTCTCCAATGTAGATAACATGATAAGAGGATTCAGAAATATCTTTTCGATGTTTACTTTCACACCAAAACAACTTGATCGGATTTACTCATATTTTGCTGCTCAAAACACTTATGACAGGGAATTGACGATCCCGAATTTTTTGCTTCCGCATGAGAGACATAAAAAGATCTACCGGCTTAATAAGCTTAACGATGACAATTACATCGCCCTTCTTAAAAAGATCGTTGATGCGTATGAAATCGCTTATCCAGAAAAGAAATTATCGATGAATTACGGCAAATATTTAGAAAATAAGATCACGACCATGGCTGGTTTCGATAAAGAAAGGCCGCGCGCCGTTATTCGAATGATCATTGAATATCTGGATTATTTTTTAACTAACGAGATCGATATTGATATGAGTATGGTGCCTGTTAACAAAAAAAATTACACCGAGGCGCGTTCCGGTGCGAAATCAATTCAACTTCCTTATGTCCGCGGCGAAAAAATAGGGCATAAGAAATATGGAAAATGCGAGGTTCTGGAAGTTAAAAAATTACCTAACGACTCTGTGAACATTAAAGTCAAGGTGATCAAGACCGGAGAAATTAAAATTTTCGACCAGAAATTCGCGGAATTTGAGAAAATAAAGAAATGAATACAGCGGAAAAATATCTGAAAAATTTATTCGCGCAATGCTCGAACGAACTCAATCTGCGCAATTTTAATCAGCTTCAGAACGATTCTATTATTCCTGTCCTTAACGGAAGGTCGATCTTGTTGTCTGCCCCTACCGGCTGCGGCAAGACTGAGGCCGTTATCGTGCCGCTACTCGAGAAAATAATCGAAAACGATATTTGCCGTGGCGTCGTTAAGACAAGAGTTATATATATATGCCCTACCAAAGCGCTTATCAATGACCTTTACAACCGCTTTAAATGGGTCAAAGAAAGGCTCGGGATCAAACTTGCTATAAAAACCGGCGATATCGATGATACGGCTACAGGTGAAATTCCGCGTATAATTTTTACGACACCCGAATCGCTCGATGTTATGATAAGCGCCCGCATAGATGAAAGAAGCGATACATATTCAAGGAACATGGAATGCCTGAGAAGCGTCAGAACGGTCGTTATTGACGAGATCCACCAGTTTGCTTCCGAAGTCAGGGGCGAGCATTTGAGATGGCTGCTGTTCCGGCTTAAACGGCTTACCGCCAGGCCGCTTCAGGTAATTGGAATGTCAGCGACCATTCCGGAGATCGAAAAGGTGGGCCGTTATATAGGGCAGTTCGGCGAAAGCCCTGAATTAATATCTTTTTCGTCCCAAAAAAGAGACCTGTATTTCGGCTTGAGGACGATCAAAACCGTCGATGAATTATACGATATTGTTGTGAAACTCAGGCGTAATATCGAAGCCCGCAAAATATTGATATTTGCCGGAACAAGGAACGAATGCGATATAATTCATGAAAAATTAATTAAAAGAGATCCGGAACTTAATTGTTTCGTTCATTATTCAACTATTTCTGTTGAAGAAAGAGAACGGACCGAGGCTGAATATAAATTTTCGGCGCATCACTCGATTTGCATTGCGACCTCAACGCTTGAACTCGGAATAGACATAGGCGACATCGACGCCGTTATTTTATACGGTGCGCCCGGAAATATAAGTTCTTTCATTCAGAAGATAGGACGAGGCAACAGAAGAAAAAAAACTATTTTTGCTCTTGGCATTGTAAGAGATTTCCGTGATGACATCGTCAATACTGATCTGGTGAAATTTATCGGAATACTCGAATTGTTTTATAACAATGAATTCGAGCATATTACACAAACCGTTTTTTACAGCGTCGTAGTGCAGCAGATATTTTCATATTCAAAAAGCCGCGGTTTCTTTTTGCCTGAGGAGTTTCGCGAATTGGCTTCTGAATTGAAGCATGATAAATGGACTATAACTGAGATAATAAGGCATCTAAGCTTCATAAATATTATTTCGAAGCCGCTGAGTCATATCGATAAATACTGCATGTCAGATTGGATGTTTGGTAAGATAGCGCGCCGCGAGATCTATGGCAACATGGCCTCCGGCGGTATTGGCAAAATTATGATCGTCGGATCGGATAACAGAAAAATCGCCGAAGTTCCGCTGGAAGGTAATGAAAAAAAGATAAAACCGGGAGCGTTAATAAGGATCGGCGGCAAAAAATATGCCGTAATTAGCAGCCGTCGGATCATGCAAAATATTTCGGCAAAGGTTGAACCGACAGTCAGTTCGCGTGAGCCTGTAAATATAAGTTATAATTCACAGGGTGTTCCTACGAGTTTCAGCGTATGCAATAATTCGCTAAAAACTTCTCTTGAATTAATATATGCGAAAACCGACATAGACCATCCGACCAAAGAGTCTATCGAACATATTTTAAATACGTTTAAGCCCCGTAAAAATCTGGTAGTCAAATATAGATTACTGCGCGATGAAAATTATATTTATTATACTTTTGCCGGCACTATCGGCAACTACATTATAGCCTGCTCTCAGGATGAAGTTGAAGGTTATGATCCGATAAGGATTTTGATGAATAAAAAAATCGAGCCGGTCGAGTTCGATGAGTTATTTATAAAACGATTGATAGCGGCTAATCTTGAAAACTTTTCAGTGATAGCCGGAAAATCGGAATTCTTTGAATTCCTACCCGCGTCAATGCAAGTCGATGAGATATATTCGGGAATCGAGCCTGAATTGATTGAATTTCTCGGAAAATTTCATTTGAATAAATTTGTAAAAATATTATAATGGGGGAATATCACATGGAAACCATTTTTATAGCATTATCGGTTCTGCTGGTATTATTCGTTATCATCAATTTATGGCTCACTTATAAAATCTTCAGCCGCAGCAGCGAATCTTTTCTGAACGAGATCAAGAACGAAGTCCATAATTTCGAGAAGAATCTTCAAAAGATCGAAGCCGCGATGAAGGATGAATTTTCGAGGAACCGCGAAGAGAACTCGAAAAATTTCAAGGACCTGCGAGGTGAGCTGGGTGCGTCTTTTAAAAACTTCGAGGACTCCATTCTGAAGAGAATCGCCGAAATGTCTGAATTCCAGAAGAGCCAGTTCGAGGGTTTTTCTACTCAATTGAATAATCTTACCAAATCGAACGAAGAAAAGATCGAAAAGATGACTCATAGCGTTCAGGAAAGGCTTAACCAGTTCAATGATCAGCTGACGTCGAATTCAAAGGCGATCAGAGAGGAATTGAGCAAGTCGCTTAAATCTTTCGAAGACAGGCTTTCGGCTAATTTCAAAGAGGTCAACGAGACGCAGGATAAAAAATTTGAGTCGCTTGTTTTAAAGCAGGACGAAATGATCAAAGTTACGGACCAGAAGATCGAAAAGATCCGTGAAACCAACGAAGCGCATCATATCAAGATGACCAATACAATACAGGAGAAACTCAATTACTTCCAGGAGCAGATGAATACGAATGCTCAAAACAACCGTGAAGAGTTGAGCAAATCGTTAAAATCGTTCGAGGAAAGTTTTACTGCAAGCGTTAATGGATTTAATGAACTCCAGAAACAAAAATTCGAGGAATTGTCATCAAAACAAAGTGAATTGTCTAAAACTACAGAAACTAAACTCGAAGCCATGAGAGTGTCGAACGAATCGAATCATGAAAAAACCAATAAAACGCTTCAGGACAAAATGAATTATTTTCAGGAACAAATCAACTCGAACGCGAAGAGCAATCGTGAAGAACTGGCTAAATCGCTTAAAAACTTCGAAGACACTTTTGTGGCGAAAGTCAATGAATTCAACGAACTTCAGAAGCAGAAATTTGACGGGCTCACTAACCGGCAGACCGAACTCGTTCAGGTCACCGAACAGCGGCTTGAAAAAATGCGTGAAACGGTAGAGCAGAAACTTAAGACCATTCAGGAAGACAGCAACGCTAAGCTGGAAATAATCAGGCAGACCGTCGATGAGAAACTTCATAAAACACTCGAGCAGCGGCTTGGCGACTCGTTCAAGATCGTCAGCGAAAGGCTCGAACTTGTTCACAAAGGCCTCGGCGAGATGCAGAACCTTGCGGTTGGCGTAGGGGACCTTAAAAAGGTTTTGAGCAACGTTAAAAACAGAGGCGTACTCGGCGAGTATCAACTTGAAAATATTCTTGAGCAACTGCTGACTAACGAGCAATTCGGCAGAAATGTCAAAACGAAGCATGACAGCCAGACTCTTGTCGAATTTGCGGTAAAACTTCCCGGAAAGGATGATAAAAAACCGTTGTGGCTTCCGCTCGACGCTAAATTCCCTACCGAACACTACTTAGCTTTGACAGAAGCATATGAACAGGGCGATCAGGACGCGGTCAACGAAAAGAAAAAAATGCTCGCTCACTCGATCAGGTCGTGCGCTAAGGACATCAGTGAAAAATACATCGACCCGCCCAATACGACTGATTTCGGCATAATGTTCCTGCCGTTCGAAGGCCTTTACGCCGAAGTTCTAAGGATAGACGGATTATTTGAAAATGTCCAGCGCGATTACAAGGTAATAATAACCGGCCCCACGACTCTGTCGGCGCTTCTTAACAGCTTGCAGATAGGGTTTAAGACGCTTGTCATCGAAAAGCGGTCCAGCGAGGTTTGGGAACTGCTCGGCGCGGTCAAAACTGAGTTCGGCAAGTTCGGCACGGTCCTTGAAAAAACTCGAAGAGGCCAGCAATGTGATCAGAAGCGCCGGAGTAAGGACGCGCGTCATAGA
>AMFJ01004337.1_pt1 | contig 13765 bp, 12 predicted proteins | sample 427208 | NCBI WGS metagenome assembly AMFJ01 (sample SAMN02954298, study PRJNA114691) | groundwater metagenome | biome: aquatic; feature: subsurface aquifer; material: sediment; isolation source: subsurface aquifer sediment | place: USA: Rifle, CO | collected 2008-08
ATATGCTAATATTGAGGTAACGTGATAATTTTTTGTTCTTGGCATATCTATCTGTATTTTTTGTTTGATTTTAAGGGAAAAATAGTGTAATATGGGGAATATCAATTTATTTTTTTATGTCAATTTCTATGAAACAATCTAAGCTTTTCACGAAAACCCAGAAATTTGCTCCGAAGGATGAGGTGAGTTTGAATGCTCAGCTTTTGATTCGGGCTGGATTTGTGCATAAAGAAATGGCTGGAGTGTATGCTATTTTGCCGTTGGGATTAAAAGTGATAAATAAAATTTCTAATATTGTTCGGGAAGAAATGAATAAAACCGGAGGCGTGGAAGTGCAGTCTACGGCTTTGCAAAAAAAAGAAGTCTGGGAAAAAACCAACCGATGGAATGATGAAGTGGTTGATAATTGGTTTAAGACAAAGTTGAAAAATGGAACCGAACTTTCGCTGGCCTTCACTCATGAGGAGCCAATGTCAAATATGATGAAAACTTTCATATCTTCTCACAAAGATTTACCTATCTATGTATATGACATCAGAACTGTTTTTCGAAACGAAGCGCGGGCCAAGTCAGGCATTATGAGAGGCAGGGAATTTTTCTGGAAAGCGTTGTATTCTTTTTCCAAGGATGAAGCTGAGCATAATGAATATTATGAAAAAGCTAAGATTGCTTATAAAAATGTTTTTGATCGAGTTGGATTGGGAGAAAAGACATTTATGACTTTTGCTTCCGGTGGTTCTTTTTCGAAATATTCTCATGAATTTCAAACAATAAGCGAGGCGGGAGAAGATATAATTTATATCGATGAAGAAAAAGGAATAGCCGTCAATAAAGAAGTTTATACGGATGAAGTCCTAAAAGATCTTGGAATAAATAAGGACGAACTGATTGAAAAAAAAGCTATTGAAGTTGGCAATATATTTTCTCTTGGACACAGATTTTCAGAGCCTTTTAATTTGAAGTATAAGAATGAAAAAGGCGAAGATCAATTTGTTTTTATGGGTTCTTATGGAATAGGAATTTCACGGCTAATGGGAACTGTGGTTGAATTGTATAATGACGAAAAAGGAATTATTTGGCCGGAGGCTGTGGCGCCATTTCAGGTTCATTTGATTTCATTGAATCAAGATGAGGAAGCGGAAAAAATTTATAGGAAACTGCAAGAAAATGGCGTGGAAGTTTTGTTTGATGATCGCGACGCGCGGGCGGGAGAAAAATTTGCCGATAGCGATTTGATTGGCATTCCATATCGTGTGGTGGTGAGCGACAAATCTCTCAAGTCAGGCGGCATAGAAGTTAAAAAAAGAAGCGAGGAAAAAAGTGAAATTGTCACGGTGGAAAATTTTTTGAAAAAAATAACATCGAAAAAATAGACATATTGCGCTACTTGAAAATCTCTCGCTTAAAAACGGGAGATTTTTTGCAAGTTATAAATAAAATTAAATTATGGATAACTCAAAAAATATTTAATGTGTTAAGATGAGAATGTATGGATAAAAAGAATAAAAAAAAGTTTTCAAACAAAGAAGTTGAGAACTATAATATTAACGATTTCTGGGGACGCTTATGGCGTCTGCTTAAGCCTTCGCGCGCGCGAATAATAAAACTTTTGGTTGTGACTGTCTGTTTGGAGCTGATGCGTTTTGTTGGACCGTATATTTTGAAATTGATTATTGATTTGATCACGAATTTTTCTTTGGCGGAGATTGGTTTATTGGTTGTATATATCATTGGAATGTTCGTGGCGAATCAAGCCACTTCTCTGTTAGCATTTGTTCAAGATAAAAGAATTTTTAAAATTTTAGTGACTGCTGAGGCGTATTTGTATAATGATGCTTTTTCCAAGTTAGTTTCTTTGAGTTTGGGTTATCATGAAAAAGAAAATACAGGAAGCAAGGTTCTTAAAGTTCAAAGAGGGGTGCAACGGATTGATGATTTGCTAACTAATTTCTTTTGGGATGTGGCTCCGACAATTTTGCAACTATTATTTACTGTAGTGATTTTGTTTGTTGTTGATTGGCGTTTCGGTTTGATAATTTTAATTTTAGCTCCGGTTTTTCTGTGGCTGACTGTTCGAATAAATAAAGATGTCTATCCTCATCGTAGAGATAGATTCGCTATGGAAGAGGAGGCTTCGGGCGCAATGACACAGACGGTGATTAATATCAATGCCGTTCAGTCTTTTGCGCAAGAAGAGCAGGAGATCAGTTTTTTTGAAAAGATGCGAGATGGAATTAAAAATCAAATTTTGCTTGAATATGGCAAGATTTTGCGACAAAATTTGAAGAGAAATTTTACGATAGATTTCGGACGCGCTTTGATTTTGATTTCCGGAATATATCTTATTTATAGCGGGGAAATTACAATTGGTACGATAGTTTTTGTCTATACGATTTCGGAAAAAGCTTTGCTGTCTTTATATCGAATTTCCCGTTTGTATGACAAAATAATGGAAAGCGCTGAAGCGGTGGATAGATTATATTATCTGCAACAGGAAAAATCGGAAATTGTTAATCCAAAAAATGGCATAAAACCAAAAGATTTGGATGGAAAGATTGAATTTAAAAAAGTTGATTTTGTTTATAAAAATAGCACATTGAAAGCTTTGGATGGAGTTAGTTTTGAAATTCAACCCAATTGTGTGACGGCTTTAGTTGGACCGTCGGGTGGAGGAAAGACAACAGTAGTCAGAATGATCTATCGTCATTATGACGCTACCAGGGGTGAGCTTTTATTGGATGGAAAAAATATAAAAGATTATGATTTAGGAGTGTTTCGCAAATTTATGGCGATTGTTCCTCAAGAAGTGGAAATTTTCAATTCCTCGATTATGGATAATATCCGTTATGCCAAACCGAAAGCGACAATTCGAGAAATAAAAGCGGCGGCTAGAATTGCCAATGCGGAAGAATTTATTGATCAATTGGAAAAAGGATATGATACAATAACCGGAGAAAGAGGCGTGAAGTTATCCGGCGGACAACGACAGAGAATTGGAATTGCGCGGGCCATTTTAGCAAATCCTAAAATTTTGATTTTTGATGAGGCGACGAGCAATTTGGATTCTCAAAGCGAGAGATTAATTCAGGATGCAATGGACAAGATTTGCAAAAACAGAACTGTCATTATGATTGCGCACCGTTTAAGCACAATCAAAAAAGCCGATAAGATTGTGGTGTTGGAGAAAGGCAGGGTTGTCGAAACTGGCAGTCATTTCGAATTATCCAAAACAGAAGGCGGTTTGTATCAAAAATTATTACAACTGCAGCAGCTAGGTGAAGTGGATTGATTTTTCGGACAAATGGTGTACACTGGAAACTATGAAAATAACTCTTTCTCAATATGCCGGGTTTTGCGAGGGCGTGGAACGGGCATATAATATTGTGGAAAAAATTGCCAATGATCCGAAGGTGAAAAAGCCTGTGGCTGTTTTGGGCTCTTTGGTGCACAATAGCGACGTGGTCAGGCGGATTGAAGAATTGGGAGTGATGAAGATTGATATGGAGGAAACATTGGAAGAAACGTTGGAAAAAGTGAAGGGAAAAATACGAACTTTGGTTATTACCGCGCACGGAATGGGACCGAAGATTTATGGTGTAGCTAAGAAAAAAGGCTTTGAACTTATTGACACAACTTGTCCGCGAGTGATCAAAGTTCAAAGATTGGCAAAGTTGTTTTTGGATAAAATGTCGCAAATTGTGATTGTGGGAGAAAAAAATCACAAAGAAGTTCGTGGAATAAATGAGTGGGCGCAGAAAAAAGCTTTTTTTATTGAAAATAAGGCGGAACTGGAAACTATTGAATTAAATCCGGAAAAAAATATCGTAGTTCTTTCTCAAACGACTCAGGATCAGGAGTTCGTTGAATATGCCGCTCAAAAAATCAAAGAAAAATATCCTAAGGTGGAAGTGATTGATTCTATTTGTCTCACCACTCATCATCGACAAACGGAAATCAAACAATTAGCAAAAGAAAATGACGCAGTAGTGGTGATTGGTTCTCCGGAAAGCGCCAATTCAAATAGGCTCTGGGAAATTGCCAAAAGAGTTAATGATAAATCTTTTTTTATTGAAAATAAAAAACAAATGCGGGATATTTGGTTTTCTGGTTGCAAAAAAATAGGAGTTAGCGCCGGGGCGTCTACGCCTGGTTGGATTATCAGGGAAGTAGTAGAATATCTGAAAAGCATTGGAGAGGATGAAAGTTTTGTTTGCACCACAGAGGGCTGCGAGAAATTTGTTTAACTGGAATTGAATTTTTATCAATAATTTAAGATAAAAAATCTTTAAGCAACCTCGTTGTTTTTTTGCTTATTCTGGGGTATAATTTTCTTGCGGCGCGATATTTTTTTATTAACTTATTTTTTATGCACAAAATACTTTTTGTTGAAGATGATCCGATGATTGCTGAAATATATCAGCGCAAACTTGCTTCAATCGGAATTGAGGTTGTTATCGCAAAGACCGGTAAAGAAGTTTTTAAATATTTAGATCAGGATAAGTTTGATTTGATTCTTTTAGATTTGATTCTCCCTGAAATGAACGGCGTGGATGTGTTGAAAGAAATTCGCAGTAATGAAAAATATGATAAAGATTTGAAAATAATCGTTTTCAGCAATCTAGGAGAAGAGGAAGCTAAAAATAAGGTGATGGAAAGTGGCGCCAACAAGTTTATTTCCAAAATGCAATATACTCCTTCTGATTTTGCCAAAGAAATGCAGAGGCTTCTTCGAGAATACGAAGAACAGGATAAAAACAAAATAAGGCTGAATGGAGAAACTGAAAAAAATGGAAAAGGAAAAATTTTATTAATTGAAGACGAAGAGATTTTTTTGGATATGTTTGGAAAAAAATTGGAAGATGACGGCTATGAAGTTGTGAGAGCCAAAAATGGAGCCTGGGGAGTGAAGGAAGTTATGAATGGAAATTATGATCTGATTGTTACGGATATGGTTATGCCGGCAATGGGCGGAGAAGAAATTATTACTAAATTAAAGCAAGAAGATAAAACAAAAAATATTCCTATTATTGTTCTTTCCGCTTCAATTGATGATGAATCGGCTCAGGAGGTTAGAAAACTTGGAGTTTCGGAATTTTTTCTCAAAACTCATATTGTTCCCAGTGATCTTTCTCGAAAAGCGAATGAATTGCTCGGAAATAAATAAGATTAAATACTAGAATTAAAATATATGGAAAGAATTTTAATCAGTGAAACGGTGAAACATATTGGCGAAATAGTGAAATTGGCTGGTTGGGTCAATGTTCGTCGCGATCACGGAAAACTTATCTTTATTGACCTGCGCGATCGAAGCGGACTTATTCAAATGGTGATTCTCCCTAATAATGAAGATGCCTACAAGGCAGCCAAAGAAACGCGCAGTGAATTTATTATTGAAATAGAAGGACTGGTTAAGGAAAGACCGGGAAAAGCTAAAAATGAAAATATTTCTACTGGTGGAGTGGAAATTGAAGTCCAAAAATTGAAAGTTATTACCAAGCCGGAAGTGGAATTGCCGGTGGATATTTCCGATGATGACTTTAACCTTCATTTGGAAACGCTTTTGGACAATAGGGTTATCACATTGAGAAACAAAAAAGTTTCCGCTATTTTTAAAATCTATTCGGAAATTCTGAAAGCCTATGCTGAAACTATGAGAAAAGACGGATTTGTTGAAATAAAAACTCCGAAAATTTTGAGTTCGGCAACCGAAGGAGGAGCTAATTTTTTCAAAATAAAATATTTTGAAAGGGAAGCTTATTTGGCGCAAAGCCCGCAATTCTACAAGCAAGCCGGAGCGGGCGTGTTTGAAAGAGTTTTTGAAATTGGAACGGTTTTTCGAGCCGAACCACACTACACAACCAGACACGTCAATGAATTTACCGGGTTGGACGCGGAGATGGCTTTTGTTGATAGCTTTGAAGATGTGATGGATGAATTGGAAAAAACAATGGGAATAATTATGGATTCAGTTTCCAAAAACTGCCAAGCTGAATTGGCGATGTATGGAGCTGAAATTTTACCGATGGAAAAAATTCCGAGAATAAAATTGATCGAAGCTTTGGAAATTTTGGAAAAAGAATACGGCAAAAAAATGGAAACAGTGGATATTGATGGAGAAGGTGAAAGAATGATTTGCGAGTGGGCGAAAAAAAATCATAATTCCGATTTCGTTTTTCTTACTCATTATCCGGCAAATATCAGACCGTTTTATTCAATGCCGAGCGCCAATCCAAAAGAAACGGAAACTTTCGATCTTTTGTTTCGAGGAGTTGAAATTGCCAGCGGAGGACAAAGAATTAATGATTACAATCAATTAGTGGAAAGCATCAAAAAACATAAACTGAAACCGGAAGATTTCGAACACTATTTGGATATTTTCAAATATGGAATACCGCCGCACGGAGGATGGGGATTGGGAAGTGAAAGAATCGCGCAAAAAATTCTTGGATTGGGAAGTATTAAAGAGGCAGTTTTGTTTCCTCGCGATGTGAAAAGACTCACTCCCTAAAAAATGAAATTTTTTTCAATATGAAAAGAAACAGAATAAGTGTTGGCGAATTAAATCATCATCTGGGAGATTCGATTTTTGTGGAAGGGTTGGTGTATGAAATCAAAGATCACGGAGGAATTTTGGTTATTGATTTGTATGATGAAAGCGGATATGTAAAAGCGATAATCGGACCGGATAGTGTTTATAGCCACAAAACCGTGGGAGAAATAAAAAAAGGTTTTCATATCGGAGTGCACGGAAAAGTTAAAACCGCTCCGCATAGCACTTTTGATGTTGAAAATGAAAATGGAAACATTGAAGTTGATGTTGAGAAAATGATTATTTTTGGCAAAAAGGACAAAAAAATGATTTAAGACGGTATAAAAAATAAAAAATGAACGAAGTTGAAAAACATAGTGAAAGTATAAATAAGGGAAAAATAAGAATAGTGGATTTTTTGTCGTTCTTGATTGGTTTTTCTCAGGCACTTTTGGTTTATATTGAATCTTCCTATTTCAAACTTTCTTTGGGAAGCGAAAATGTCAGCATTTTCTATTTTGCGGCGTATGCGGTGGCTCTGATTGGACTTTTAAATATGCACAGGATAATTAAAAAAACCGGCAAATCGATGGCATTTTTTTTGTTGTTTTTTTTGCAAATTATTTTTATTGTTTTTCTAACAATGATTCCTCCTTCAAGCTCCGGAATTTTTCTTTTGATGGCCTATATCGTAACCTCCTATTTGACTTCCGTTATCTTGGATATCATTTTGGAATCATATTCAGAAGACAAGAAATCCGGAAGAATTCGTGGGGCTCATCTGACGATTTTGAATGCTGGTTTTTTGATTGGCCCTTTTCTTTCCACCAGTATTTTGGATAAATATGATTTTTCGGGATTATTTTTTTTCGCCATAATAATTAATGCGATTATTTTTGTTATCGGACTTGTCGGACTTCGAGATGGAAACAAAAAGTTTGATGGAAATATCACATTGCGGGATCTTTTCAGGAAAATATTCGTCAACAAGGATCTTATGTATATATATTGGATTTCTTTTGCTTTGGAATTATTTTTTGCCTTAATGATTCTTTACACTCCTTTATATCTAATTGACAGAGGTTTTGGCTGGGGGCAAATAGGAATAATTTTCACAATTATGCTGGTGCCGTTTGTGATTGTTGGATATCCGGCGGGCTTGCTGGCGGATAAGAAAATAGGAGAAAAGGAAATGATAATCGGTAGTCTCTTGATGATGGCTATTTTTACGGGCAATATCTTTTTTGTTGAAAGCAAATCTTTATGGGTTTGGGGAGCGATTCTTTTTATGACCAGAATTGGAGCGGCTTTGATTGAAACGCTGCGGGATTCATATTTCTATAAGAGAATTGATGGCGGCGATATGGATGTTATAAGTTTTTTCAGAACATCCAAATCAATCGCCTATATTGTTTCCACAGGATTTTCAGCGATTATTTTGGTTTTTCTTCCGCTCAAGGCCATATTTTTATTTATCGCCGGAGCGGTGGCGCTAGCTCTTTATCCGGCGTTTAAACTCAGGGATAGTGTTGGAGAAAAAGAAATCGTATTGGAAAATGTTCGACAAGAACAGTTGAATTAATCGAAATTTTTGTTATGAATTATCATTTTAAACTGGAACAATTTGAAGGACCATTGGACCTTTTGCTGCAACTTATTGAGCAAGAAAAAATGGACATAACCAGGGTCAGTCTTTCGAAAGTGACGGATCAATATTTGGAATATATCGGAAACAGAGAAAATATTTCCTTGGAAAATCTTTCCCAGTTTCTTTCTGTGGCGTCAAAACTTATTCTCATCAAATCAAAAGCGTTGCTGCCTTTGTTGCGTTTCACTGAAGAGGAAGAAGAGGAAATAAAAGACTTGGAACATCAATTGGCGGAATATAAGAAATTCAAAGATATTTCCAAAGAAATAGAAAAAATGGCGCAGGCGGGAAGAGTTTGTTTTTCAAGAATCGGTTTTTCCGGTTTTGAATCTTTTTTTTGTCCGCCGGAAAATGTCGGAATTTCTGATTTGAAAAAATCGTTTGAAAAAGTTCTGGGCAGCATTCCTATTTTGGAAAAACTCGAAGAAGAAATTGTGAGCGAAGTTTTGACGCTGGAAGAAAAAATAATTCATCTTCAAGAAATGATTAAGAAAAAAGCGGAGTCTTCATTTTCGGAATTGATTGCTTCTTCCAAGGACAAGACGGAAGTGGTGGTTTCCTTTCTGGCGCTTTTGGAATTGGTGAAGCAGAGAATAATTCACGTGGAGCAGGATGAATTGTTTGAAGAAATAAGAGTCCGGCATAAATTATAAATAGACCAAGGTATAAAATTTTTTAATATCGATAGTGATTTACGTTACTGGCATATTTCTTGATCAAATTAGATATAATAATGCTGCATATAAAGAATATTCAGAAAAAACTGAATCTGTTGAGCAGACGCAGAAAATCAATCAAGAGTTACTTGAACAAAATAAACAAAATCAGGAAACAATTATTGAATTACAAAAACAAATATTGAAAAATAATTTATGATAAAAAAACAAACAACAGAGGAACAATTTGAAAAGTGGCTTGGGGAACCCGAGGGGCTTAATTTGGAATTTAAAAAAGCGGAATATGAATTTGATAAAATAAATAACTTACCGGATTATTGTGCTGCTCTAGCAAATGAGGGTGGCGGTAAGTTAGTTCTCGGGATTTCGAATGATAAAAAAATTATTGGAACTAAATCCTTTCAAGGGACGATTGACACATTATCCCATCACTTACTGCAAAATCTCGGCATCAGAATAGATGTAGAGGAAAAAATCTATAAAGAAAGGAGAGTTCTTATTTTTCATATTCCAAGCCGTTCTGTTGGCGCGATAATAAAATCAAGTGGAAATTATAAATATCCAATGCGTGCCGGAAGTTCTTTGGTTGAAATGAGTCAGGATAAAATAAAGGAAATTTTAAATGAGGCGGAGCTGGATTTTTCTTGTCAAAAAGTGGAGAATTTCACATTGTCAGATATAGATGAGGAAGCTATAAATAATTTTAAAAAACTTTGGGCTAATAAACAAAATAAAAAAGAATATTTAACATTTTCAACCGAAAAGACATTGCGGGCGATTGGGGCATTGAGTAATGATGGATTGAATAATGCAGCGTTGATACTTTTTGGGAAAAAGCAAAAAATCGATAAATTGCTTTCTTGCGCAGAAATTATTTTTGAATGGCGACAGTCACAAAAAATCCGTCATGATTTTCGAAAAGATTGGCGAGAACCATTTTTTAGAATTTATAATGAAGTGTGGGAAAATATTAACGCAAGAAATATAAGATTTCCATATCATGAAGGATTTATTCAGCGAGAAGTTGTTTCATTTAATAGAGAGTCTATTAGGGAAGCTCTTGCAAACGCGATTGCACATCGAGATTATCATATTCAATCAGCTTCTATATTTATTAAAGCTACTCCGGAAAAAATTTCTATACAAAGTCCTGGTGGGTTTGTAAATGGGGTGAATGTGGATAATATTCTTGAAAGATCTGAATGGCGGAATAGACGTATTGCTGAAATTTTTCAATTAGCTGGCCTAGTGGAACGTTCAGGACAAGGTATGGATATGATTTTCGATAATACTATTCGAGAAGGTAAGGGTCTTCCTGATTTTCTAGGAACGGATGATTATGTGGTTATTTTGAATATTCCAGCAGAAGTTAAGGATGAAAATTTTATAATATTTTTAGAAAAAATAACTAATCAAAAACAAATCACGTTATCATTTGAAGAGATTTTTGAACTGGAGAAAATAAGAGAAAATCAAAAAATTCAGAATCTTGAGTCTCGAAAGAAATTTTTGGAACTCGGATTGATTGAAAATGTCGGAAAAGGTCGCGGATCAAAATATATTCTTTCAAGAAAATATTATGAATATGAAGGAAAACTTTGGAAGCACACGCAACTTGTGGGTGCTTCACGAGATGAAAAGAAGTTACTTATATTGAAGCATTTGGAAAAAGCTGGCAAAAACGGATCAAGAACAAGCGATTTTTTTAATATTTTTTCTGAAAGAATAACTGCGAAAGAAATGGATAATATTCTCCAAGAGTTGAGAAGAGACAATAAAATATTTGCCAAGGGTAGGGGTTTATTGAGTTATTGGTTTTTAGACAAATTCAGATTCAATTAGGTTATCAATAGGTTTGTTTTAATGTAAAAATACTGACAAATGCTTTATTTTAGACAAATTCAATTAGGTTATTAATAGGTTTATCCTAGGTAAAAAATTTAATTAACTCGCAATTTATAGGATGATAGTGAAAAAATCAAAAGACTGGTGCAGTGGTGTCGGGATGCTAGTGAAAGACAAAAAATGCTTACAAAATGCTCTATGTGAAACAGGAAGAATGGGAAAAGTATAAATCGAGCAAATTTAGTGACATAATAAAGTAAACAAATTGTCAAAATTAATCTAATAAATAAAACAATAAAAAGAATTAAAAAATAATTATGGAAAAAAATAAATTGAAATCAGTTCTGGAAAGTTTGCTTTTTGTCAGTGGGGAGCCAATAAAAATTTCCAAGCTGGCTAAAATTGTTGAAATGAAAAAAGAAGAAGTTGTGGAAGCTATCTCGGAAATTTCCAAAAAATATCGCGAAGATGAAAGCGGGTTGATGATTGTGGAAAAAGAAGATGAAGCGCAATTGGTTTCCAGCGAGAAAAATGTTGAATATGTTGAGAGGCTGGTGAAAAATGAATTGGAGGGACCGCTTTCCACGGCAGCCTTGGAAGTGCTTTCTATTATTGCGTATCGAGGGCCGATTTCCAAGCCGGAAATAGAATCTATCCGAGGAGTGAATTGTTCCTACACTTTGAGAAATCTTTCTATCAGGGGACTTATTGAAAGAGGAAATAATCCCAAAGATGCGCGCGGATATGTGTATTCGGTTTCTTTTGATTTTCTGAAAAAGCTTGGAATTGAAAAAGTGGAAAATCTTCCTGAATATGCTAAACTGTCAGTGGATGAGAGAATAAATTCAATTATTGAAAAACAATAAATCATTTTTTGATGAATGTATTAGTTACAATTTTTACGGTGTTGATTTTTCCCTTGAATTCCTCATTGTTTTTTTTGGGCGACTGGGTGCAGGGAAAAGAAAAAGAAGCTGATGCTTCTGTTTTTGAGAATCGAAAAATGGAATTGAAAGTGAATCGGGATGAAAAATTTTCATTGGAAAGTGTTTTGCCGATGACACAGTTTCAGCCGGTAAGAAAAGAAAAAAAAGATGATTTAATTCTTTCCGACGCTCACGCGTCGGTCATCCTAGATGCCGGCAGCGGAACTATTTTGCAATATCAAAATGGAAAAGAAAGAAGACAAATCGCTTCCCTCACTAAAATGATGACGGCGGTTTTGGTTATGGAAAGAATCAAAGATTTGGATGAAATCGTGACTATTGATGAAAATTCCGTTTATGTTGAAGGAACAAAAATAGGTTGTCCTCGGTCGGGATATTGCATCAGCCTAAGGATGAAGGTGGGAGAAAAAATAAGCGTTAGAAATCTTCTTAAAGCTATGCTTATGAATAGCGCCAATGACGCTGCAACCGCTTTGGGCATACATATCGGAGGCGATATGGAAAAATTTGTGGAGATAATGAACAAGCGAGCCAAAGAACTGGGACTCTATGACACTAATTTTTGCACTCCTTCTGGATTAGAATTAGATGGGCGGGAAAACGAATGCTATTCGTCGGCCTATGACATCGGCAGAGTCGCTGTGCATTCGCTTAAGTTTGATGAAATGTGGAAAATTTTCAAATTGCCTAGCAACACAATCATAAAATCGGCGGATGAAAAATACGAGCATATAATTTTAAATACTGATGAAATAGTGGAAGAAGTGCCTAATTTCTTGGGAGGAAAAACCGGTTTTACTCCTTTGGCGGGAAGGTCTCTTTTGGTGGCGGTTCAAAATCCAACCAAGGAACATACGATCGTGTGCGTTCTTTTGGATGATCCATATCGTTGGCAAGACATAAAAACAATGATAAACTGGACATTTGATTCTTACTCTTGGCAATAAAATTAAAAGATAAAAAATATGCAATTCGCGCAAATACACACTGTGCCTGAAATGGTCAATATAATAAAAATTCTTTCCACCGGACTTTTGGGTTTTGTTTTGGCTTTTTTACTTACTCCGATTTGGACGAACATTCTGTATAAATACAAAATTGGCATAAAAATAAAAACCAACGATGTTACAGGAGAAAAACTCACTTATGTCAGTTCCTTGCACGCGCAAAAAGCGGGAACTCCGACGATGGGAGGATTTATTATTTGGTTTTCTGTTTTTGTTTTAGCGCTTTTTTCGCACTATGTTTTTCCCTATTTAGCTAAAGTGTTTAATACGGATTTTATTGCCCGATTGGATTTTTTCAGTAAATCTCAGGTGTGGCTTCCGCTTGCCACGCTGGTGGCGGCGGGATTGCTTGGTTTGCTTGATGATGTGATGAGCGTTCGCGGTTGGGGAAAAAACAAGGGCGGCGGGATGCGATTTGCGATGAGATTTTGGTGGCTGTTTGCGATTGCCGGAATTGGCGCTTGGTGGTTCTATTCTAAATTAGGCTGGGACAAAATTCACATTCCGGCTATGGGAAATTATATTATTGGTCTGTGGTATGTTCCGCTTTTTATTTTTGTTATTTTGTTTTCCGCCATATCTTCTAATGAAACGGACGGTCTGGATGGTTTGAATGGCGGCGTTTTGATGATGGCATTTTTTTCTTTTGCGGTGGTGGCTTTTATGCGCAACAAGGTTGACCTGGCTTCTTTCTGCGCGGCTATTTCCGGAGCCACGATGGCTTTTCTTTGGTTTAATATTTATCCGGCCAGATTTTTTATGGGCGATACGGGAGCGATTTCATTAGGAACAACACTTGGTGTGGTGGCGATGCTGACCAATTCCGCCATCATACTTTTTATTATTGTTTTTGTGTATGTTTTGGAATCTTCCAGTGTCGCGATTCAACTAACTAGTAAACGACTTTTCAAGAGAAAAGTTTTTCTAGCAGCTCCGATTCATCATCATTTTGAAGCCAAAGGTTGGCCGGAACCGAAAATAGTGATGCGCGCTTGGATTTTCACTTCAGTTACAGCGTTTCTGGGTCTTTTGATTGGAATCTTGGGAATGGGATAAAATTTCTTGGTTTTTGTGTTCCATACTATGTTTTCGAACGGCTATCACAGCGTGAT
>AMFJ01024971.1_pt1 | contig 13761 bp, 5 predicted proteins | sample 427208 | NCBI WGS metagenome assembly AMFJ01 (sample SAMN02954298, study PRJNA114691) | groundwater metagenome | biome: aquatic; feature: subsurface aquifer; material: sediment; isolation source: subsurface aquifer sediment | place: USA: Rifle, CO | collected 2008-08
GTGGCGAGACTGGTTAAAAATTATTTATCCCTCGGAACTTTCATGACCAGCGTAGCTTTTTATCCCTCGAAGCTTTAGCGTAGTGGGATAGCGAAGTAGGTAGTGAAGTGGGAAAAATTAAAAATTTGAATTTAGTTAAGGTTATTTATGGAAAAAAATAAGGTTATTTTAATTATATTAGATGGTTTTGGTATTTCCCCGATTGAGGAAGGTAATGCAATTTTAAAAGCAATAACACCTTGTCTAGACGCTTTATGGCAAAATTTTCCCAAAACTTTACTTAGGGCATCGGGAGAAGAAGTTGGGCTTCCTTGGGGTGAGATGGGAAACTCAGAAGTTGGGCACCTAAACCTAGGTACTGGCAGGGTAAGTGAGCAAGATTTACCACGAATTAATAAAACTATTACTGATGGTAGTTTTTTTAATAATGAATATTTAATTGATGCCTGCGATCATGCTAAAAAAAATAAATCAACTTTACATTTATTGGGGTTAGTCTCTGACGGTGGAGTCCATTCTGATATTGAACATTTATTGGCACTGATCGATCTAGCTAAAAAACAGGGTTTATCAAAAGTAGCAATACATGCGATTACCGATGGTAGAGATATGCCAGCAAAATCGGCAGAAAGAGTTTTCAAAAAAATTGATGATAAAATTGTTGCATGTAAAATTGGTAAAATTGCTACAATGATTGGTAGATTTTATGGGATGGATCGAGATAAAAATTGGGATAGAGTTCAAAAAGCTTATAATTTATTAACATTGGGTGCGGGAGAAATATCAGAATCTTGGGAAACAGCGTTAGATGTCAAATACAAAGCTGGTGAAGATGATGAAAAACTCTCTCCAGTGATATTAGATAAAGATATGTTAATTAAAGATAATGATGCTGTTATAATGTATAATTTTAGGCAAGATCGTGCTAAACAATTGGCAGAAACTCTAATTAATCCAGATTATAAAAATTTTGAGCGTAAAAGATATGCTAAAAATGTGCGTTTTATTAGTTTTGTTTCCTACGGTAATGAGCAGACACCACTTGTTAATGTAGCATATATGGCAGAAAAAATGTCAAATCAAGTTGCTATGACCATTGCTAATGCTGGTTTATCTCAGCTTCATATTGCTGAGACCGAGAAATATGCCCACGTTACATATTTTTTTAATGGAGGTGAGGAAAAAGCATTTAATAAAGAAGAAAGAATTATAATCCCATCACCAAAAGTTAAATCCTATGATCAAAAGCCAGAAATGTCAGCCGAGCTGATAACAAGTAAATTTTTGAATTATTTTAAAAGTAATAAGCCAGATTTTTCTGTTATCAATTTTGCTAATCCTGATATGGTTGGACATACTGGAAATTTACAAGCAGCTATTAAAGCTGTTGAGGTAATAGATAAATGTTTGGAAAAAATTGTTTTTCAACTCTCAACTCTCAATTCTCAAATCTTAATTACCGCCGATCATGGTAATGCTGAGCAGATGATTAATCCCGAAACTCACGAGATTGATAAGGAACATACTACAAACCCAATACCATTAGTAATAATTGATAAAGGATTAAATATTAGTAATTTGTTAAATAATAAAATATCATATGATGAAAAGCTGGCGTTTTTTGCAAGTCAGCCAACAGGAGTTTTAGCAGATATCTCCCCTACTATACTTGCTTATTTAGGTCTTAACCAACCAAAAGAAATGACAGGAACGAGTCTTAAAGGGATAATATAAAATTAGAAATTCGAATATCGAAATTCGAAACAATACTAAATGATTGAAATTCAAAAACCTAAACAATATGATTTAGAAGATAGATGTTTAAAATTTGCCAAAGATTGCAGAGAATTTATTAGAATTATTCCCAGAACGTTATCGAATATTGAAGACTGTAAACAACTTACTAGATCATCTGGATCAGTTGGTGCGAATTATATTGAGGCGAACGAAGCATTAAGTAAAAGAGATTTTATAATGAGAATAAAAATTTCTCGTAAAGAAGTGAAAGAATCAAGATATTGGTTAAAGCTAATTTATTTAAAAGGTGACGAATTGTTGACAAATGAACAAAATAGATTAATTCAAGAATCTACTGAGCTGATGAATATTTTCGGGTCAATTATCAGAAAATCTGAATAAGTTTAAGTTTTTAGTGCTTGAAAAATTAATATTTGTTTCGGATTTCGAGTTTCGAGATTCGAATTTATCAGAGAGATTTTATGTTAACTAAACCTTTAGTTTTATTAATTTTAGACGGCTGGGGACAAGCTCCGGCTTGGGGTGGTAATGCTGTAACTCAAGCTAAAACTATTACATTTGATCAACTTTGGCGTCAACATCCTCATACCACGCTTGGCGCGTCAGGTACTTTTGTAGGTTTACCCGGTCATGAGCAAGGTAATTCGGAGGTGGGTCATCTTAATATCGGCTCAGGACGTGTTATTTATCAAGATATCACTAGAATTAATAAATCTATTGAGGATAAAAGTTTTTTTTCTAACGAGGCTTTAATAAAAGCTATTGCAAATTGTCAAAAGAATAATAGTAATTTGCATTTAATGGGATTACTATCTGATGGGGGCGTTCACTCTCATATAAATCATCTATATGCACTGCTGGATTTTGTCAAAGATCGTCAATTTACTAATAAAATTTATGTGCACGTTTTTACAGATGGCCGAGACACCTCGCCAATGAGTGGTTTACAATATATCACTGACCTTGAAAATAAAATGAAAGATATTGGTTTAGGACAAATTGCTACTATTTCTGGTCGGTATTGGTCAATGGATAGAGATAAGCATTGGGATAGGATTAATCAGGCTTATAAAGCCATGGTTAATGGTATTGGACCAATCTATACTTCGGCAAGTCAAGCAATTTCTGAAAATTATCGCCAAGGTAGGACTGATGAGTTTATTATTCCCTCAATAATTGTGAATCAGGATCAAAAACCAATTGGTCGTGTACAATATGGAGACTCATTAATTTTCTTTAATTTTAGGTCTGATCGTGCAAGACAAATAACTAAAGCCTTTTGTGGTGATAAAATTAGCGAGTTTAATCGAGGCGATAAAATTCCTTATTTGTACTTTGTTTCTATCATTCCTTATGGGATTGAGCGTGAGTTAGGGTTGACAATTACTCCAATATTTAATACCGAAAAAGTAACCAATACCTTAGCTGAGGTAATTTCAAATAATCAATTAAAACAATTTCACATTGCAGAAACCGAGAAATTTGCTCATGTTACCTACTTTTTTAATGGGGGTCAAGAAGCTCCATTTAATGGTGAAGATAGGTTGATGATCCCTTCACCAAAAGTTGCAACTTTTGATTTAAAACCCGAAATGTCTGTTAATGAGGTGACCCAAAATGTTCTTGATATTTTGAGAAATAAAAAACATCATTTATTAGTTGTAAATTTTGCTAACCCAGATATGGTAGGACATACTGGTAATTTAAAAGCTGCTATTGATGCTTGTGAATCAGTTGATAACTGTTTAAAACAAATTTATGAGTTAGTAGTAAAAATACAGGGAATTTTGATAGTTACTGCAGATCACGGTAATGTGGAAGAAATGCTGGATCCTAAAACTGGTGAGGTTGATACTGAACATAGTTGTAATCCTGTACCATTTATGTTAATTGGTGGACCGCAAATTAAGTTTTTAAAACAAAATGGAGTACTGGCCGATATTGCTCCAACAATTTTGAAGTTAATGGGCATTGCTAAACCACAAGAGATGACTGGGGAACCATTAATTTCAATTTAAGATTTAAGATTTATGATTTAAGATGTAAGATATAAGATGTAAGATTTAAGATGTGGGGAAGGATTATGAATAAAGAAGATTTAAAAAGAAGAACTAAAGATTACGCTTTAAGATTAATCAAATTAGTTGGTTCTTTGCCAAAAACCCAAGAAGGTAGAATAGTTGGCGATCAATTATTAAGATCAGGCACTTCCACTGCCGCAAACTATCGTGCTGCATGTAGAGCAAGATCAAAGGCTGAATTTATTGCCAAGCTTGGAACAGTTATTGAAGAGAGCGATGAAAGTTTATTTTGGTTGGAGATTATTATTGAAAGTGGTATAATGAAAAAAGAATTAGTTGAATCATTACTTAAAGAAACTAATGAAATTATATCAATCATGGTTACTACAAGAAAATCTACTATTAATAATAAATAATTGCTCGTTTTTTGTATATCTAAAATTTTAAATCATACATTTTAAATCTTAAATAACTGTTTATTTTTTACATATCTTAAATCGTAAATCTTACATCTTAAATCAAAACGGAGGGAAATGTTTTCGATTCAACAATTTTTTGGTAAACACCTACTAATTATCCTGCTAGTTATCGCGTTAGGAGGCGCTATTAGTATTGCTGCAGTCCCCCAACTGCGCGGACCGGTAACTGATTATATTGGCGAAAACTTTGGTCCAAAAGCGGATGTAGATCAGAATTCAATCTTAACATTGGTGACCAATCCATCAGAGATTTCTTTGGGTGATAGTATCACTGCTCAAGCAATTAGTAACTATAACTTTAAAAAAATCCACCCCGTGTCGGGGATTAACTTGTGTAAGATCAAGTCATTATCTATGCAATTGCCCGAACCAATTCCTGTCAGGGATTTATTGAGGGTTAAATTTAGTCCCTATCCTGCATTAGCGAATAATAATTCCCCTTCAATAAGTGATGTAGTTTTTGAGGGTAATGCTATTAAAATTAAGATTGATAGAAATGGTTTTACTGATCCAAACTACGTTAGTAATGCTAAACCCACTGATAGAGTTACATCGATAACTTGGGAGAACTGGACGACGGGCGGTTTACCACAAAATACAGCATATAGTTATACTACTGATGTTTTAGGGACTTTTTATAGCCCAATATATGGTAATCATGCAATTGATGCTAGATTAAATTACTTGAGTTCTGAATGTCAGGATTCTACAAAAACTTCAGTAAGCTACAATTTTAAAGTTATTCAAAAACCAACTTTTTTAATAGATCCTGAGAAAACGTCAGTCAGAACAAATGATATTATAAAAGTGAATTATACTTTAAAAGACGGTTCTTATGATTTAAGCAGTTTATACTTTTATACTAGTGATAATGATGCAGATAATGATGATGGTTTGATTTCAGCAACAAAAGAGGGTGAGTTTAAAGCTTATAGTAAGGATAATCATTTTTTTCCCAGTGATAATTATTTTTATTTAAAAAATACAAAATCAGGCAAAGTTACTATTAATGGATTTGCTAAATATGGATTAAATAGTTCCATAACCGCAGATGCTAATGTGGACTTTAAATCTATTTTAAAACCGACTTTATTACCACTGAGTTATGAGAGGAAAAGTGATAGCAAAATAATAAATTTATTTGATGATGATTCGACTATTAGAGCTAAACTTTTGTCAGATAATAAATTTAATCCTGGGGATAAAATTACTTTTAAAGCTAGTTTTGAAAAGATTGAAGATGATCAAAATCAAGATACTACTGTTGAATTACCTCTACCACAAGACAAAAATAATCAGGCTGTAATGTCTTATGTAAATGTAAGTAAGCAAGACAAATCAGAATTTAATTATGATGATGTGAATAAAAAATTGGTTTGGAAATATAATAAAACTGATCAAATTGATAATCGACTTAAAAAAGACCAATTAGCAGACGAGGAATTCCAGTTACAAATTGGGGAGGATTTTAATAACTATGATTTTGGAGATGATGGTCCAGTTTTAAAACTAAAAAGTCAAATTAAAGATGATAGTGAGGTAGATCAAACCAAATGGCAAAAATCTGATGAATTAAAGCTAAATTTAGATCTACCGATTCCTGAGTTAAGTTATTATTGTCCAGATGATAATATACCATATAAAAAAACAGATCAAGACCAAGGATATGTTGCTGGTGAAACATCTGATGAACCTAGTAAACAAACTTGCGGTACCTTTAACAGTAAAACTGTAGATATTGAAGCTAACGTTAAAGGAGAAATAAACCTGCAAGTTTCTAATCAAAATAAATCCATTATCGCTTCCAATATCAAAGAAAAAGCTAAAAAGGGTGATGATTTAAGCAAAAACCAAATTGGTATCAAAGTAGAATCTGAAGATCAAAAAATAAAACAAAATTTGTTAGTTAATTTGTTAATTAAAGGTATAGTTGATGAGGCCGCTAATGGCAAATTAGATCCTTCTTCAATAAGTGCTCTGGGGATTGTTAATCCTGATATTAAATTATCATTGGATCAAACTAACAATGGTGATAAATTTAAAATAAAGAAATTAGGATATGATCCTATTAACCGTGCTGGAGTATTAGAAATCGGAATGAGTGGAGTCAGTCGCAAAAACAAAGCCGAGTACCAGTTAGGGTTGGGCATACAAGTTGGTGGCGAATCAGGTGCTAAAGGAATGCTTAAATTTGGTCTTAAAACAGGTATAACTGGAACAAATACAGTTAAGGCGGGGCTAGGTAACATCGATTTTGTTCCGTGGGAAGGAGTTGAATATACTGATAGCAAATGGTCGATTACACCATACTATGATGATGATTCAAAGAGTGGTCAGACAATTTCCATGGCAGTAGAAAATCCAAATTTTGTTCCCTATATATCTGGAATTGATTATATCCCCACCAACACTAAGGAACCAAAACTTTGGCAAAGAGATATTAAACTTGTTCCAGGCGACAAGATTGATATTTGGGTTAGTATTTATGAGATTTTAGATACTATTAGCAGTGAAACAACTCTCGAGCTACTTCTTCCGCTGAGTAAAAATAATAAACCACTAATCAGTTTTGTTAGTCTTATTAATGATGGCAAATTAGTTGACAGTACAATAAACAAACAATTTACCTACGATAAAGCAAACAACAAACTAATATGGCGTTACAAAAAACTAGATTCTAGCCAACTTATTAAAGAGCAAGTGCAATTGGTTGTTTCTAATGATTTAGATTTTGGTGGAGATAAACCAATAATAAAATTAACTACGTTACTAAAAAATAGTTTAATTTCCGAACCAAATAATATCAGACAAGGAGATGGAGAAGAAATTAGTGTAAAAGAGATTGGTTTAAGTCATAATTTTAGTACCACGCCACAGCCACTATTATTTGATTGGGATAGTTTTGATAATTTGGATTATGTAGCCATAGATCAACCAAATTATCTAAAAAATATTCTTAATAAATTTGTTAATAAAACTTATGCAGAAGAATCTGGTAGTCAAAGTGCTAATCAAGCGGCAAATACTATTAACTTAAACGAAGACCAGACGTCATATAACATGGCCGTTAATGATAAGGGTAATTTTAAAATTACTGTTAAAAATAACTTACAGAAAGATCTGAAGAATAAAGAAATCAAAATTATATTACCACCACAACTCTATGCGGATATTAAAAATATTACACCTACTGCAAATAGTAAAATGGATAACCAATATCAATTTGGTGAGATTAAATTATATTTATCAAAAGATGATAATCAAACTATAACAATTCCAATATTATCAATTTCTAAAAATGCTAATTTTACAATTTCTGTAAATAATATTGAATTATTAACTAAATTAGATGAATTGCAATCTAATATTAAACAAATAAGAGAGGATATTAATACCTTCCCAACTGAAGATAAAAATATTAGTATCTATCTTAGTGACTTTAATAAAACAATTTCTAGTGATTTAATATGGCCTAAAGAGTTAGCATATAATGATTCAACATTAAATTTAATAGCTCAAAATAAAGAATCAAGTTTTCTGAAAAATATTAATTTAAGATCTATTAAAAATATTTTTCAAGGGCTATTTCAAACAGCTATTGCTCAGGATTATTATGGCGAAAATTCCTCAGAATGTTCTAACCCTGAGGAATTTATAAATACTATTCATAACTCATTGTCTGGATTACTTAATGCTTGGGCAAGGCAGGATAGCGCTCAATATGCTAAATACTTTAAGCAAGCTAATGATTTAGAAAAAGCATGTTCAACGGCAAATAGTATGAATAACAATCAAAAATATTCGGCTTATGGAATATATGCGGAAAGATTGATTAGCTCCATGAGTTCTAGTGATCTTCAAATAACTACTAATGCTATAGTGGCATATAACAATAATATTATCACTGTTAACTTTACTAAATTAAAGGGAATGACTTTACTCCCCGTCGTCGCTCTAGATTTTAAATTACCTCCTTACATATTTTTTGAAGTTGCAGGCGGAACAGATGCTAACGAAATCCCATCTAGTTATTACACAGCTCAAACTTATAATTATACAAGCGGAAAATTTGTAAGTACTTATAACATAAAACTTTACTATAAATTATTAAATATTAATAATGTTGAAAGTAAAATATATTTGAAGGATCAAACTAAGGATCAAATTATCGTATCTAATAACGATTTAGGGCTAAAAAACGAACGAGAAGATTTACAAAATCAGATAAAAACTGCAGCACAAGTGGCAATGCACCAAGAAGCTAAAAATCAATTAGCTAATATTCAAAATAAATTATTAAAAAATACTAAAGATTTAGAGGATAATATAGCTAAAATTTCTGTTGATAAAAGTAGTGATTTAGCAATAATTAATAATCAAATTGATATGCAACTTTCTGATTTGGAAAAACCCGAGAATCAACCTAAAAAAGGTTGGGTATTAAGTTCTAAAGTAAATTCAGATTTGATCGTTAATGTTGATAAATATAATAATGATATTCTTGAAAAAATTGATAAAGAAAAACAAAAATATAGTGATATTTTTTTAGATATCACTAGGAATAAAAAAAATATAATAGTTTTTGCTATCCCATTACTGCCTAAGCCAATGGTAGTAAAATATAAAACAAGTTTTGATAAAGATATGGCCGAATCGCTGGATAATAATATAGCTAAACCTCTTAATAATCATTTTTATAGCAATCTTTCAAAATTAGATGAATATCTAGCAGCTACTAAAAAAATAAATAACGAAAAAATTAATAATCTTAAAAAATCTATAGCTTTAAATAATGCCATAAATATTAATTATTCATTTGGTAATATCACTCAATCTACAAAAACATCAATAAATAATAAAAGTATTATAGGTTTTAGAACTGCTTTAGCAGAAGATAATACTACAAGTTTAGTAGATCAAACTACAGTAAAAATAGAAGCTAAACCAAATATTGAGATGGGCAAAGCACAGTGGGATCGTAATTATTCTGATCCAGAAGATAAAAAAATTAAAATTATTATTCCTTTAACCACAAATTTTGCATCTAGTGATAAACCAGCAACTTTGAACTTAGCTATTGATAATTTGCCAACGGAAGTTATTACTTCTAGCACAAATGGTAATGTGAGTCTCGAACAATTTATAGCTAAAAATAACAAGGATATTGATCAAATAGTAACAATTAAAGGTAGTTGTAATGGCATAACATATCAAAGCTATGTTAAAATTGCCAAAGAGCACAAGACTGAAATCGAATTACCCACTCCATTAGTCGGAGAAGTATTGATAAATGGTATTAAATATCTTCCTGGTCAGGATAATGAACTTTATCCAGAAGACAAACTACAAATTAAATTATTAATCGGTGAAGTAGAAGAAAATATAAATAATGTTAATGTTGATTTGACGTTGCCAGATGGGATTGCAGAGAAAATTGAAAGTCAAAAAGTTGATTTAGTTGCTGGAGAAGAAAAAACAGTTACATTTGATATTAAGTTGAAAGATGAGATTGCGTTAGACATAAAAACAGTTGATATTACACCTATAATTAGCGTTGAATCGAAATTAGATAAAACCAAGAAAGTTACAATAAAAGGAAACGAGTTAAAATTGGATTTGTGGCAAAAAGTAGTAGGTAATGTTCAAGGTCCATGGCATGAACTTCCCAATGCATATGTAAATATTTTAGACAAAAATAATAATGAGATTAATCATCATTATGAATATATTGATAATCAAGGCAACAAAAAAACCAGAGATTTTAATTTGACAGATGATAAAGGTAATTTTGAGCTGAAAATAAACAGAAATGTTGATTTACTCGGAGATAAAACAAACTTTATTTTTTCTCTTTGTGATGGCCCAAAAAGCTATGATTCTAAATTATGTTTTATCACGGGGTTAAGTTATACAAAAGATAAAAAAAATGTTTATTACAATCATATTAGCGCCAAACTTGATCAGGGGCTGGTTGCAAGTGATTTGAATAAATTCATTCAATTTAATTTTAATGGGACTGAAAATAAACTTCAACTTATCAATCCTGATTGGCAGGAGGTTAATGATTGGTATGCATCATTTGAAGTATATTATATTATTAATAAAGCGAAAAAATTTGTTTACCAAAAATACAATATTGATCCAGCAGCTTTATATATTAGCGCTATGTTTGCGGGCACGGTTGGAATAACATATAGACTACGAATAAAATATCAAACTGAAGATAATTATTTGTTAAATAAAAATTATGCAATATTAGACGTCAATGGTGATTTTGTTTTTGACGATAAAGATAAAAAAAATGGATATTATCCCGAAATGATTTTACACGAAATGGGTCATTATTTTATGGATAATATTTATGATAAAGGAATAGGAGCTTTAGATAAGGGAGACTATAATCATTTTGGTTATTTTAACGGAAGTTCTAGGGATTCCTTGGAAGAGGGCTGGGCCTATTTCTTTGCGGTATATTTGAAAAATGCACTTTGGCCCGAAAGATTTAATAATGATTTAACTTTCAAAGACATATATGGCGATGAGTATAACCAAAATATTTCTAATGCATATCTGCCTGGTTTTTATGATGTAATCAATTTTGACAATTATTCCGATAATGAATTGAGTATCTTCACCGGAAATAATAGGGACAGATTATATGCAACTGAAGAATATTCGTTTGCATCATATTTGTGGAATTTGACCCATCCTACACTACTAGATAAGAAAGTGTGGTTGCCCGAAATTACCTACAACAAAGATAGCAATCTTTTAGATCTAAAAGAAATAATCAACATTTTGAAAGAAAATAGTTCTATGGGAAATATATATAGATTTTATAGTAAAGTAATTAATTCATATCCAGGATATAAATCCAATTCAAATAGCGAAATGACAAGTTTTGACAAATTAACCTTGCTTCATGGATTTGGCCCAGTGGATCATAACTGGAAGAAGATTATCTATTCGCCTGACGAGGTTGGATTGAACAGTAATTTCGAATACAAATACAAGGTTCCTAAAAAATTTACAATCGGAAGTACATTCAATTTGTCAGGGACATCCCCAAAAATAAATGATCTTCCCTCATTTTCTTCTAGAACAAACAGGGAAATCGAAATTGTTGAGAATAATAGCGTAAAAATAAATCAAACAAACAAATATGGTGAATTTGCGAATAATATTGTAAATTTAAGTGTTATTTATAATTCGCCATATGATTATTTGAATTATCAAAATAACTTGTATATTAATGACAATTTATTGAATTACATTATTCCCTACAATTTTATAAGTTCAAAATCATATATTACTGTGAATAACTCATCCGATTATTTAATAATTGATAATAAAGCATTTTTTAATTTATTAGACCAAAACAATTTTCAATTTTTAGTCGAAAAAACATTCAATATTCAATCTGCCGACCCCTCCCAAGGTATCCCTGCTGCCACTCCTCCCACTTTAGAACAGATGCAAGCAATGGAAGCAGAAAAAGAAAAAAAGATTGAAGAAGCCCGCAAAGCCCAAGAAGATCAAGCCAGAATCGTCGAACTAGAAGCTCAATTAGCTCAAGCCAAGGCTGATCAAGCTAAAGCTGAAGAAGATAAGTTATTGGCTCAACAAGCAGCTGATGCGGCTAACAAGGCTAAAGAAGGAGCTCTTGCTATGGCTCAAGCCCAAGAACAAGCTAGACTTGATGCTGAAGCTCAATTAGCACAAGCCCAGGCTAAGATTATTGAGCAAGAAAAAGAGATAACAAGACTTAATGGAGTCATAGCTGACTTAGAATCTCAACTAGCCCAACTTAGAGTTGATGCAGAGGCTGCTAAAAAAGATTACCAAGATAAAATTGATTCTCTTGTAAAATTACAAAACGAAAAATTCACCTCAGTCCAAAATGATTACAATACTGCCAAAGATAAACTCCTTACCGACTACTCCACTCTCTTAGATCAAAAACAAGAATTAGTTAGGGCTCAAGAAGATTTACAAAATATCCAAGTTGAGCAAGACAAAAAGATCGCTGACTTAACTAAACAACTATCAGACAAAGATACTCGTATTAACCAACTAACTACTAAGTTTGACGAAAAAACACAACTAGCTGATAAGTATGCTTTAAACATCCAAAACCTACAGCGTGAACTAACCGAACAACAAACTAATAGTCAAACCTTCCAAGCTATCATTACCAGACTAAAATTAGAACTCATTAAAGCTCAAGAAGCTATTAACTCTTATCAACTAAATAGTCTAGTTTATGAACTTGCTAATGAAGATTATCAATCAAAGTATCTTGAGACCAAACTAGCTCTAGTTAAATCACAAAACCAAGTAGAAGAAATTACCAACAAGTATTTAGAGGGTCAAAAAGTAATTAAAGACCTTACAACAGAAATTCAAAGTTTAGAGTCTAAAGTTAATAATCTTACTGATCAAGCCACTTTATACCAATCACAGCTAGATAAATTAAACACTAAACTTAGTGATTCCTACCAAAGAGAAACCGAGCTATCTAATCAAAACACTGATTTTAAAGCTAAACTAGCTTCTACTACCTCACTCTGGGATAAACTAAAACTAGAATACGACCTTGCAATTAACGCTTATCAATTAAAACTAACCCAAGCTAATCAAAAGAATTTATTAAATGAGCAAGAGCTTCTTTTAACTAAACTAGATAATGCTAAATTACAATTAGCTAACCAACTTTTAGAGCAAAGATTAAAAGAAAAAGAACAGGAGTTACAACTAGCTCAGCAAACAAAAACTCAAGATGAACTAAATAACCAAATCTCAACCCAAGAAGATCTATTTCAAACTGATAATTCTATTTTAGATGAAGAAATATCTAAAAAAGATGATGATTTGATTAAAAAAGAAAATGAGATTAAAAAAGAAGAAGATCAACTGATTAAAGCTCCTTCTACTCAAACAGATAACACCACGAATGATCAAACTACCTCCCAATCTCCCATTATCCAAGCCCCTACTATCATCCTTAGTTCGCAATCAACTGATAATACCCAAACATCTAAATCTACTAAAGACCTTTCTCAAGAAACCTTAGCCAGTCTAGAAGTTACCTCCTCAACTAATGAAAACAACTTACCAATTGTCACCACTAATACTATTAATACCCAAACTCCTAAAGTCAACACCAAAGAAGATGATTTGATCATCGATGCTAAAAACTTTACTCTTGCCAAAGAAGTTACTATCCAAATAGATAATCAAGATGTAGTTTCTACTCCCATCGTCTCAGAAGACCTAACCTTAAAAGTTCCTAAAGATAAATTAAACAATCTTTCCATAGGAGATCATACTGTAACTATTAAAGATGACTTAGGTAATGAGGCTTCGACTGACTTTAAGGTAACCCAAAATCAATTATGGAATTATTTAAACTTTAAGATTGCAGTCATGTCCCTCTTAATCATGATCTTTGGAGCCACTACTGTTAAATTGGTGTTTGGGAAGATTGGGGCGGTATAAAAAAT
>AMFJ01036020.1_pt1 | contig 13751 bp, 13 predicted proteins | sample 427208 | NCBI WGS metagenome assembly AMFJ01 (sample SAMN02954298, study PRJNA114691) | groundwater metagenome | biome: aquatic; feature: subsurface aquifer; material: sediment; isolation source: subsurface aquifer sediment | place: USA: Rifle, CO | collected 2008-08
ATCGCTTTTAAAAGATTCCATTTTTCTTTTCATTTAGCATAGATCAAAACCTTCAACATAAGCCATAAGGGCTGGCCTCGAAATCCCAGCAAGTAAAATTGTATTTTTTGGATGACAGTTCAATATTTTTGGACAAAAAGCATCCTATGTTTTGCTTTCCTATAAGCGGAATAGACATTACCGACTCGTGCTTCTTCGAGTTTAGTCTTATCTCTCTCCATATGATATATTTTCAAATCACGCAAAACAATGATCGGATATCCGGCACGATGGATCCTATATGAAAAATCCAAGTCTTCATAGACGAAATCTAACTGTTCATCAAAAAGGTTTGTCTTGAATATATATGCAGGAGCCAAAAGAGAATTTCATGAATACATCTGGATATACTCCCATTTTTTTGCTCACAATCTTTGAGGGATAGGTCTTGATAACAGATAATTGAAATAAGAAAATCCTTGGTTTTGGATTGCTCACGTCTTTCTATACATCAAGGTAGACGTAAGCACAAAATCTGTAGATATTTTTTTATGATACTGATCCCAAAGAGCTAACGATTTTTCAAGATAATCATCTTCAAATCGTTCATCATCATCCATGAGCTGGATAAACTTGCCCTTGGCTTCTTTGATACCGAGATTTCTCAAAGCACTCGCGTTGTTATGAGGAATAATGTGGGTTAAATTAGTAATATAATGAACATTTCATGTATCTTGAATCTTGAATCATAGATCAAATATTTTATCTACGACAAAAATAACTTCAAAATCTTTGAAAGTCTGTTTCTGTAGACATTCAATGATATTTTTCATATTCTGATCTCACCTCGTTGGGATGACTACACTGAGTTTCATACCATAGAAAAGAAGTAAACAAGAAGAGTGTAAGCATTTAGAATAATTTTTCCATTGTTTTTATTTTACGAACACATATATATAGTACATATTTATCATTAGCACTCCGGATGATAAGATTTTTGAAGGCTTTTTTGATATTCGTAGTACTCTATCATATCTTGGTTACTGTGGTTTGATATGGAATACTTGGATGAGCATACCCGCAACTCCCAGCACTTGGAAGAGACGCCATCTGGTTGCTTTTTTTTGCTATCATAGCGATAATCAATTTCAAAAGCATCAAATCATACCTCACTACATGGAAACGACCATGGATCACCTTCATCATCATCATCATCTTTGGTGTAGGGATATCGCTTCTCAAATGAAAATGAATGTATGATATCTTCGTAGGAATCAAATACGGACTCCTCTACCTCTATATTTTCCTCTCTGCAACTTTCATCGGTTACATTTGGAATACTAAATCATCATCCATCATGAATCATGAATCATGAATCTGAAATTTTTTGAATTTCATAAAATATTTATTGGTGACCACACTCATCGCTGGATTCCTTCGACAAGGATTAAAATTCATATGGCCGGATCTTTTCCTTCATATCGGATATGGACCATTTGATGATTTCAAATTCGGAGCTAAACCGCCGATATACTATTTGACCTGATATCAAGGGACATCAAGACGACAAGGGATTTTTTCCTGACCCAACAATTATGGATATTTTTTGATAGCATTTCTGCCCGCAGTGATATATTTTTTCAAGCAAAAATTTGAAGATATAAAAAAATTAGCGATTATCAACAAAAAAACAATCATCAATATCTCTATAATCTGACTTTGGATCTTGGCGATAGCATTAACACTTTCCAGGACAGCATTTATCGGATGAATAGTAGCATTAGCTGCCATAAATATCCAGCGGATCAGAAAGCACAAAAAGATCTCATGAGGAATATGAATAGCATTATTGATGGGATTGATTTGACTCAGTATACTCAAATGAGCATCGACATTGGGACATATCAAAGCAAAGTTTGGCAGCATCCAATACGTTATCGCACAACCAAGCGGATATGGGTTATGAACGTCATGACCAGCAGTCAACTACAATGGGACTATCTTACCGGAAAATTATTATATCCAGTTGATGCTTGATATCGGTACTATAGGATTTATTTTACGAACACTTCTCATTTTACAGATCATCCGACTAGCAAGAAAAATACAAGAAGCATTCAAAACAATGAATACAAATATACATGAGCAAACAATATATCTTATTCGAATATGACTCAACATCTGACGAGTATCACTCCTTATCATGTGAATATTCCTCCATGTCTTTGAAGACAGCATGATCAATTACCTCTTCTTCATCTCACGAGGGATACTCACCGGATATTTATCAACAATAATCGACAAAAAATTGCCGAACAGTAGATAAACAATGGACGAAAAATAGCTGTAGATACAGCCATTTTAGTCAACTTTTAGCCTATATTTTGTCGGTCCGATTTATCGGACCATTAGTCTACTTATCATATTCAACTTCGAGTGAAATTTTTTCTGGTATCAAAGCTTTGGGTACAATGATTTGCAAAGTATTGTCTGGGGTGAGTTTACTATGGATCTTATCAAAATATACTTGAGCGGGAAGATCAATCACTTGATTGATAGGTCATCGATAACATTCCTCTTTGAGAGGGATAAGATGATCTTTGATCTTTGGTTTGATTCTTTCTCCCGTGATCACAAGTCTATACTCCTTGATATTGAGTTCTAATGTATCTTTCTTGACGCCTCACAACGGCAACAAAATCACAATCTCTTGGGGAGATTCATAAATATCATAAGGGATAGCTGGTATTTCTTGAACAGTTTTCATGGAAAAAAAATTAGGATATAAATTTTTTTTAACTAACAACTAATAATTAACAGTTAACAGTAAATGTATTTTTTTTATTAATAAATACTTTCCATCGTTGTTCGTTGTTCACTGTTAGTTGTTAGTTAGATTTTAGGGTTTTGATTAGCTTTAAGATCCAAACCAATAATTTTTACTATCTGATTTCTTCTTTTTTCTGGTCTAGGAATCCAACGCAAAATCATTTCACCTTCATGTTCTGAGTCTCCTTCCGACAAAATGATGAGATCACCATTATCAAAGATACTATAAAGCAATGACGATTTTTGGATAGCGATAGCCTTGATGCTTTGCGTGCTGATTGTTTTTATATTTCTTCTGAATAAAGCACCTTGATCATACATCATGATAGCATTGGGTATCACAACGATAAAATCCATCTTATAATCTATGAATTTATCAATAACAGGGAAAAGGAACATGATGTCTGCTATAAGAATTATAGCTATGATATAATTAAAATAATCCCCATGCAACCATCTATAAAAAAACATAAGACCCAAAATAGTGAACAAAATAACGCCTAATAAAGGTGAAATAACCTTATACATCCGATAGAGTTTGCTTCTTCAGAAACAGATGACATTTTCATGACCATATTTTTGTTGATATTCCTGAAATGTCTTTTGTCTTAACTTAGTGTCAAAATTTGAAAAAATCCTCATACAGATACACTAAGAATAAAAAATACGTTTAGAACGTTTGAAAATGAGGAAAGAATCTAAGGTATACTTTACCAATGATGTGGTCAAAAGGAACTTCATAACTTGATCATTCATAACAGTCCAAACCGAAACAACAACGAGAATCAGTAGAAAACGGCCTATTATCTCCCATAACGAAGAATCATCAATCATCGACTTTAAATTCAGAGACACCACATCTCGCTTCAGTAAGCACTCAAGTCAGATATCATTCTGGTAAGGTATTACATTGTTCTATCTTATTTTCTGTTTTACAGATTTCTACACCATCATGAAGAAGTTTTACGGTTTCTCAAGGAATCCCGACAATTCTTTTGATATAAGGAATAGTCTTACCAGGAGGTACGAATACGATTACATCACCTCTCTTGAGATCATTGAATCTTGGGGTGATCTTATCTACGATGATAAAATCGTTTTCTTCAAAAGTAGGAGACATACTTGCTCCCACAACCGTATAAGGATTAGCAACAAAAAATCTTACAAACAAAACGATTCCTCCTACAAATACCAAAAACGAGATCATATCAAAGAGATCCAACAGAAAATATCTTAATTTCATTTTAAAAGTCATTATGCACAAAATCTAATGTATAAAATATTTGACGGTAAAATAGTGACGCTTTTCACATGCATACATAAGTATCGACGTATGATTTAATTGTTTTTTTATATGTAGTAAGAAAAAAGATTTAATGATTTAGAATGGTACATCTTCATCATCTGCAACTACAGGTTCAGCAATTTCTGCTACATGATTATCATCACCTCCTTGTCCTTTTGGATCCAAGAAGATAAAATTATCAACAATGATCTCAGTAGAGAATTTATCTTTTCATTCGCTGTCTTGTCGTTTTCTTGTTCTCAGCCTTCCTTCGATATAGATTCTTTTTCCTTTATTCAAATACTTTGCCAAAACTTCAGCTCCTTTTCCATAGGCTACACATCTGTGGTATTCTGCATCTTCAAGTACATTTCCTTCTTTGTTCTTAAATTTTCTGTTGGTTGCAACAGTGAAATTAACTACAGAAGTTCAACTGCTTTCGATAGTCTTTACCTGCAAATTGTTAGTAGCTCTTCAGATAATCATTACCTTATTCAAGTCCATGATTCGATCAAATTATCATGTAAAAAATTAACAAAAAACAATCAATACATGATATGTAAATAATCAACAGGTAAAATCAATTGATTTTTGATAAGATTTTCGTAAATATTCACAACCAAATACATAAAAGACCGTTATGCCTGGATGATGGAATTGGTAGACATGCTAGACTCAAAATCTGGTGTTCGTAAGGACGTGAGGGTTCGAGTCCCTCTCCAGGTAAATATAAATAAGTTCTCCAACAAAGGAGGATTTTTTTTAAAAAAAAACTGACAGAAATACCTGTCAGTCATTAATACATAATACTACATCAATCTTATACTCCGAGCCATCTATGTCCGATAAAGAGATCACCATCGATCTTCCCCGAACGGGAATACGATTTAGCAGTTTGGAACATAAATCCCAGATACACCAATGAAAAAAGGATAAAGAACTGAGACCTACAAAAGAAACCCAAAAGTAGAGCAAGCAATGTAATTATCAGTACAACTGTCATTTTTTCTTTACGTTGTTGTCGTAATGTAACAGATCTATCATCTCGATAGATACGAAACAGACGACCTCGCAAGTACAAAAACAGAATCAAATGCAGAATTAAAGGTACACTGACCAGAAACCAAGGAGATAGTAGTGGAGTCAAAAAATAAGGACCTACATTCCGTGGCTCAGAAGAAGTGCTTTCATATACAGTTATCAGATTTTTTTTACATTCAACCCGATAATTATAATCCTGCAGATAAGACGCTTTGTATTGGTGAGCGAAGAAAAATCCCGATTCCCATTTTTCAAGAGAACCGACTTCAGTTCTGTCAAAAATAACGGTATCATGTTGAATTGAAGACAATAAAGAAAGTTTTTCTATAGGAAATTCCCCATGGACAACAACCTTTCTTTGCGTGGTAGCGAATGTGAGACTCCAAGAGTTCACAAGCAATAAAATACATAATAGTTTTTTCATAGTTTTAATTTTTTTTAGATTGGTTTTTTTGTTTTTTGAGACATACATATAGCTATTTACAAACAAAAGTCAATGTACGGTTTTTTTTTTAAAAAAAACTGACAGAGATACCTGTCAGTCTACAATATTTTAATAATAAGAATTAGATTCCAATTGCCCTTTCACTTCTCTTTGTGAAATAGTGATGCCATCTGCCGGAAGGCATAAGCATAAAGAGAAGGTAGATTATCGGGCAAAACAAGAAGAAGTAGGAATGAATATACCATCCAAACATACCGGTACAGAGCACAACGATAATCACCGCAGCTGCTGTTTCGTTCATCTTACGTTGAACGGGAACATGTCTACCACGCCTATTGAGCTTGAACAAAAATCGTTTCAAACGATCATAGACAAGGTAATGGATGTATACCACCAAGAAAAAAGCTATCCAATATATCCAACGTGAGTTAGAAAAATAAGAAGCGATTACTTGTTTTTTGCCTTGATGACACTTAGATACGAAGATGAAATCCCCACCACTAATAGTATTGGGAGTAACATTAACCTTATAATACGAATTCTGTATACAAAGATTATTAGACTCAGGGATAAACCATCCCCATTCCCAACCTGTATTGTAAATAGTATCTACATGATCAAAGATCAAAGTATCACGCGATATTGACTGAAAAAAATCCAATTTTTCTATAGGATAATCTCCATAGACACGAACCATTCTCTCAGTAGACTCAGAAAATGTAAGACTCGAAGAGCTCACAAGTAATAAAATAAATAGTAGTTTTTTCATAATTTTTTTATTTTTTTTAGATTAATTTTTGTTTTTTTGTTTATATACATATAAACATTTACCAATAAAAGTCAATGCAGACATTTTTTGTTTTAAAAAAACACTGTCCCAGAGAACAGTGCTTTCAGTGTATTTTTATATTGGTTAATTATTTTATCATAGTAGCTATAACTAGAGAAACGATAGCCATAAGCTTAAGTAAGATATTGATAGATGGTCCACTCGTATCTTTGAGAGGATCTCCCACCGTGTCACCCACTACCGCAGCCTTGTGAGAATCAGATCATTTATAATGGATTTGCCCATCAATAGTAACTCCTCCTTCGAAAAGTTTTTTTGCGTTATCCCAAGCTCAACCTGCGTTGGATTGGAAGATAGCCATAAGCACTCATGTCACTGTAGCTCCTACTAAGAACCCAGCCAATACTTCTGCTCCACCGATAAACCCCATGATAATAGGCGATAAGATCGCTAACGCTCCAGGCAAAATCATTTGTGAAAGTGCAGCTTTTGTAGATATCTGGATACATTTGTCATAATCCGCTTCTACTCATTTCTTTCATGCAAGGAGTCCAGGAATCTCTTTGAATTGTCTTCTCACTTCTTTGACCATATCACCCGCAGCTTTACTTACCGCTCTGATAGCTAATGAAGAGAATAAGAAAGGAATCATTCCTCAGATCATGACTCATGCTAAGATATTTGCATTTGAAACATCAACAATCTCGATTCATGCCAATCTCTTGAATGCGGCGAAAAGAGCTAGTGCGGTCAACGCAGCTGAAGCGATAGCAAATCATTTTCCGATAGCAGCAGTCGTATTTCCTGTAGCATCTAATATATCTGTTCTTTCTCTGACTTCTTTTGGAAGGTGTGCCATCTCAGCGATACCTCAAGCGTTGTCAGCTATAGGTCCGAATGCATCTATAGCAAGTTGGATACCGGTAGTAGCCATCATTCATGTTGCAGCCAATGCAACTCCGTATACTCATGCGATAGAGAACGCAAGCGCGATACCAAGAGCAAGGATGATAACAGGAAGAGCGGTTGACATCATACCTACGCTCAAACCAGAAATAACGTTTGTTCAAGCTCAAGTGATAGAATTTTTAGCGATAGATCTGACGGGAGATTTATGTTGAGAACAGTAGAATTCTGTAACCAAGCTCATCAACGTACCGACAGCAAGTCCTACAAGTATAGTATAGAACAGACTCATCTGATTTAATGCTAGATCTCAAATAGAGAAGGTAGCAGGGACTAGATATCTGATAGCAAAGAATGTCGCGATAGCAGTCAAGATAATAGCACCAAAGTTTCCTATATTAAGAGCCATTTGCGGACTTCATTTTTCTTTTATCTTTACGAATCTTCATCAGATGATAGAGAAGATGGTTCAGATAGTACAGATGATAAGAGGAAGAAGAACTAATGAAAGTCATCCTACACTATCAGTCATTGTCGTACTCACTACTGCACCAAGCACCATAGTAGCAAGGATAGTACTTACATATGATCCGAAAAGATCAGCACCCATTCCCGCAACATCACCTACATTATCTCCTACGTTATCAGCGATAACAGCAGGATTTCTCGGATCGTCTTCTGGGATTCATGCTTCAAGTTTACCTACCAAGTCAGCTCCTACATCTGCTGCCTTAGTGAATATCCCTCATCCCACTCTCGCAAACAATGCGATGGATTCAGCTCCAAGAGAGAATCAAGTAAGGATTTCAAGCACTCTTGTCAAAGCGTCTCCGTTCATTCCTTCTTTGTTGAACAAGAATTGGAACACGATGAACAATGTAGTGAGTCAGATAAGTCCTAATGATACCACACTGATACCCATCACGGTTCATCAGTTGAAAGATATCTTGAGGGCTTTTGATAGACTTGTTTTGGCAGCATGAGTAGTCCTTACATTAGCTTTTGTAGCTATCTTCATACCTATGAATCAAGCCAAAGCAGATAATATGGATCCGATGACGAAAGCGATAGCGATCAAAGGACTTGAGCTTTGTTTGTCAGCAGTGAACCATAATATTACAGCCACGATGATAACGAAAAATATCAATACCTTATACTCTGCCTTCAAAAAAGACATCGCTCATTCTGAGATATGCCTAGCAATCTTTTTCATCTTTGCATCTCAAGCGCTTTGTTTAACAACAGACTTGGAGATAAAACCGACATATACCAATGCCAATACACAAATTCACAAGATAATCCGCAACAACGACATAATAAAAAATTTTTACAAGCTAAAAAAAATGTTTGAATAGAACAAGCTTTTGTATATTTTTCAACTTTTTTTTCAACCAAAAATTCACTTTTTTATTTTTTCTTGTTTTCCTTCCCAGCTTCGTTACGATATTTCAATAACAAACAGATTTAAAACCTAATATACATACATGAGAATAGTCTTGGTATGAGCGTGATGAACAGGAATGTCATGAGTAGCATGAATACTCCATGATTTGTGATATACCAACATTGTCTGCATAGACGCTACACAAAGCGAGCTTACAGACAAATTGAAAGCAAAAGGGCTCAAAGTCATCATAGGACACGGAAAATTCAAGATAGAATTTTGAGATGTGGTCATCTACTCTGAAGCAGTCGCAGAATGCGAGGAAGTCATCGAAGCCAGAAAAGTCATGAAAACATGCAAAAGGGTGATGGTGATCCTAAATTATTTTCAGTTTCTGTGAGAGATATCCAAATATTTTACGAGCATAGGATTTACCGGTACCAACGGCAAAAGTTCATCTACAGCACTCGCTATCCATACTGCAAAAAAGATATTGCCGGAATTTGGATTAGGGATCTTGTGAGCACTCGTACCAGGGTTTAACACCCAAAGCTATGTGGTCAACAAAAAAGCTGCACCGGCAATCAAGAATATCTTCAATTATATATTTACGGGTAAAGACCTCGATTATAGCAATGTAAAAAAATATCTCTTCTTCGTAGAAGCCTGCGAATATAGAAGACACTTCCTCTACCTAGAATTGGATTATGCGATAATTACGAGTTTAGAACTGGATCATACAGACTATTACAAAGATATGAAAGATTATCTTTCTGCATTTCAGACACTTATCTCCAAAGTCAGAAATAAGGTATTCATCCCCAAATGATTGACAACTATCGTTCCATATTTCCATCGTTCCATCGTTCCATGAATGATTAAGGAGGTTCCTATCAAAGAGATCCCATTCAACCACATCCGAGGAAAACATAACGACGTAAATGGTTCGCTCATCCTTGAGCTTATGACAAGATTGACCAAAGAACCCAAGACAAAAATACTCAGCACGATGAAGACCTTTGGAGGATTGCGAAGAAGATTGGAATATCTGGCAAACAACGAAAACGGAGCAAAGATATTTACGGATTATGGGCATATGGCCTCCTCTATCGAGTTCGGGTATATGGCGCTCAAACACAAATTTCCCGGAAAAAAATTATTCGTCATCTTTCAACCGCATCAGATCAATAGGATTGTCACGGGACGAAAAGATTTTGAAAAGACATTAAACAAATACGATAAAATAATGATTTATGACATCTACGCAGCAAGAGAGAACATCAAAGACTTCATCGACAATCACGCATTCATCAAAGACTTGAAAATCAAGACACTTGAAGATCTAGGAAATCAATTCGCTAGTACATGCGGAGGAAAATACACTACAGACTTTTCAGTCATCACCAAAACTATCCAGCAGACAGAAAAAGACACGGTTATCGTCATCTACAGTGCAGGTGATATAGATTATAAGTTAAGAAAGTTTTTTGGGAAATAAAAGAATTTTATCCAGCGATATATAATGAAGCAGAAAAATATGCGAAATACGATAACACAATTTGCGTTACCATTTTTTACGATAATAAGCTTTGCAGCGATTTCTTTGAAATTACCGCAACGATGAGTAATCCTCAATTTGTTAGCACAACCTTTTTGGCTATATTCATCTTGGAAAGGATACAAACAAGCAGGTCAGATAGGAATGTTCATCAACACAGTAATTATAACACTTATCCTAATATGAGGCATAGTGAATTATTGGGTATTATAAATTAGCCAAAAAAATCAAAAAAAAATCCAAGAAACACATTTCTTGACTTTTTTAGATATATCTCTATCATACACAAAAAAAAATCCAAATATAAAACAAACAAATAAAAAAAATATATGAAACAGATCATCAAAAGAATTGTATTCACAGGAGGTCCCGGTGGAGGAAAAACATTAGGAGTAAACCCTATAAAAAGAAAAGCAAAAAAATTAGGATGGAAAGTATTCATCTGTAGAGAAACAGCAACAGATCTCTTAAATGCAGGTTTTGAAATTTCTGATAAAGGAATCTGTGTCAAAACATTTCAAGAACAAATCGTTCTTGATCAAATACACAAAGAGGATATGATTTACAATATTGCCAAACAGCATAAGTATCCAAAAATACTGATCATACATGATCGTGCTATCATGGATGGAATGGCATATCTCTCTCGAAAGGATTTCATAGATATCCTCAAAAAGCACAAGCTAACTATTACATCTATCAGAAAAAGATATGATGCAATATTTCATCTTGTAAGTGCAGCTATTGGAGCAGAAGCTTCTTATGGGTCAAAAACCAACAAAATACGAAGTGAAGATCTTCCAAAAGCACAAATCGTAGATGAAAAAACAAAAAAAGCATGGAAACCTCATCGTCACATACGAGTTATTGACAATAGTACCGCATTCAAAGCAAAACTCAAACGTCTAAGCGATGAAGTTATCACATATTTAAAAAGTATCCCTACTTAACCCTGTTTTCAGGGTTATTTTTTTTATGAAAAATATTTTATTGCCTCTTATATAAACTTACAATCTGAGTTTGCCCGACTATCTTTCCTCACATCAATTCTATCAATCTTTCTTTAGAAAAACCTGAAGAGATTTCTAGTTTCTGTGATAATGCGTATAATTTGAAAATATATCTATGCGTACCGCTTGGAGGACAAGGAGCTCACCATGCTTGTTCTCACCAACCATTTTGACCGAGGACTCAGAGATTAAAACTGTCCTGTGAAATGACGACATACGGATCTTCCGTCAATGGGATATTCGCAAGCAACAAATGATCTCGCACGCCGGATGGTGCATCAGGATCATCAACAACAAGCGCCAAGGTTTTGACACCCGCAGGGATATCTTTTACTTTTAAGGTAGGAAAACGACCGTCCCCATCGCAGGTATACACAGGAGGAAGAAGCCCATTGTCGATAAAGTCAGAAGTGATTTTCATTTGAGTATCTTGAGAGAATAAAAGTGACGGAGTCAAAAGCTTTCATCAAGAACCAAAAAACCGTATACCTATAAGCGTAAGTATACAAGCAACAATCAAAAATAGCCATATACGCTTTCTCATAGCATGAATATACATTTCCGGCTTTTTTTTTCAAATCAAATTACTATTATATAGGACATAAAGACAACCTGCTACCTTTTACCTGCTACCTGCCACCCAAATTAATGTTATTAATTTGAGACATCCATATCAACACCCGTTACCAAGAAAAGATCCTGGGAGAGCTCAGGACTATTTTTTCTGCATATCCGGACGAAAAGACTATCGTGTTTTTTGGAGACTACGTCTACCATTTCGCCTACGATAGAAATGCATTGCTTCACCTCTATAACCTTTTTCTAGAACTTTTTGAACAAGGAAAAAACGTATATATCGTCGCAGGTAACCATGATCGATTGGGCAGTTCATTCGTGTTTGAAGAAGCGCAAAGAGCGTTTAATATAATTCAGAATTCGGAATTTATAATGCAGAATAAAGAATGAGGGAAAATAAAATTCGTTACCAAGCCATTACTAGAAACCATAGAAGGCGAAGAGATTTTATTCATGCCATTTTTCTTGTCGGAAGAACATGAAATAAATAATTATACTCCAAAAAACGAAAGACTCAAAGCTATCAGCGATTTCAGTACCTTACTAGAGAAAGCGACCCATAAACACGAACAATTCTCATGATATATCAATAAATTTCTCGCTGAACAGATAGACAAGAATCCGAATCTCACGATTTTTCACCACTACTACATCAACGGAACAGCTTTTCCAGGACAGAAATCAAAATTCAATTACAAAGACATCGCACTCAACGAATTATTTCTAGAGATACCAAGCATCAAACTTATTTCTGGACACTTACATCAACCTTTCACCCACAACAATTATCTCTGTCTGGGAAGCGTACGATCTACCAGTTCGCTGGAGACCAATCAAAATAAATACGTCTACCAGTACACTACAGCGAACAAAAAAATCACCGCCATCCCGCTGATGATCAACCCGCAAGTGACTATCAGAAGCCAAGAAGCGCTCACAGAGACAGCGCTCCTCACAGAGTTGCAAGCGATCAACGAAGCGAACAAAAACTATTTCAGCTCCCCTGCACGAGACATCACCTTCAAAGAAGATTTCAAACCCAACCTCACAAATATTTCACTGACCCTCAACGTAGAGCATATCGATTACGACAAGATAGACGAAATGATAGACCCAGAACTCCGCAAATCATGTAAAGATATCAGACTCAAGAAAGACATAGAAAACGTAGATAACCTGCTCAAGAGCTTCAAAGTCTCCTCAGACGATCTCAGCGGTTTCTCTGATCGAAAAAACATCCTGCAGACCTATATGCAGCAAAAATTTGGTAACGATTATCCTAAGTATGAAAAAGTTTTAAAAGAGTTGAAGTTACTTTAACTTCATTAAGGATAAATATTGATTTAAAAAAAATGGTACAGAATACTATACCATCAAATATTTTAAAAAATCAATGATTATTGAATAAATTCGGAAATGAGGGCGATTATAACTTCATAATTTTCATTATCCTTTTTATCACTTTCATTAAAGTCGAAAGGTTTACCGAGACCATTCATTTCGATATAAAGACGATCCTCACCTACTGTTGTTATTGTTAATTGTTTGAAACTTTTAAATTTTTCAAGCATTTTAGCAGAAGTATCATCTTTTTCAAAATAATTGCCTTGTGTGAATTTCCAGGTACATATACAATGGGTACAGATACCTTTTTTTGAATATTCATCAAGTTTTGCAATAATTGTTTTAATTGTTTTCATTTTTATACAAGTTTTGTTTATAACACATATATTATATATTATTACAAGTAAGTCAACACATAAAAATAAAAAATGTAGTAGGAATTCTTCTACATATCGATAATTTAAAAAATGAAAGGGAATCGTAAATGAAGAAGCGGTCAATGCTCTTTGGTTCTTTGCAAATTGTTTGAGCTGGAAACATTCTTAAAAAACGAACTAAACGATGTAGCGAGTCTTGCAAAGAACTAGACCTTTTGCTGACTTTT
>AMFJ01024860.1_pt1 | contig 13739 bp, 16 predicted proteins | sample 427208 | NCBI WGS metagenome assembly AMFJ01 (sample SAMN02954298, study PRJNA114691) | groundwater metagenome | biome: aquatic; feature: subsurface aquifer; material: sediment; isolation source: subsurface aquifer sediment | place: USA: Rifle, CO | collected 2008-08
GGATCGTCTAATGGTAGGACAGCAGCCTTTGAAGCTGTGAATCCAGGTTCGAATCCTGGTCCCCGAGCCTTGTACTGGAAAGCCGTCAATCTTGGCTTACCCCACCTTTACCCCGCCTTGAAAAAAGGACGGGGCAAGATAGGCGGTGTGAAAATCCAAGTCCCGAAGCCAAAAAACACCCTAAGCAAAGTTGAATGGGGTGTTTTATTAAATATGGGTTGATTTTATTAATATATTTTGATATAGTGTTAATAAATCCTACAATAATAACAATAAAATGGAAGTTTATGAGAGAATTAGACGAAATTATTAAACAAGCTCAAAAGATTCTCTCTTGCCCAATTTGCCACCGCAAATACCAAATACCCGAGATAAAACTAAAAGGATTTTGGGGTAATATATTTTTTTTGGGGGTGAATTGTCAAAATGGCCATGAGTTAACAAATATGAATGTGGTTATTAGCCAAAACTCAACAAAAAGCAAAATGCATAACCAATTTAATAATAATGATATAAAAGAATTAGCAAAAGTCTTATCAGACTTTAACGGAGATTTTGAAAACATATGGAAAAAATAAACTTACAAGCAAAAACTCGCTCAATTTTGGGCAAAAAAGTTAAGCAGTTAAGAAGCAATGGATTTATACCAGTTGCTCTTTATGGTCAAGGTAAGGGTGCAGAGAATATTAGTGTTCTAGCTAAAGACTTTCGTAAAGCATATAAAAAAGCTGGTAAAAGTGCTTTAGTTGATCTAAAAATTGAAGAAAAAAATCCAATCAAAATTATAATAAAGGATGTCCAAAGACATGTTGTAAGTGAAGATATCTTACATGCAGATTTTTATAAAATCAAAATGGATGAAGAAATTACAGCAAATATCCCATTGGTTTTTATTGGTGAAGCTCCAGCTGTAAAGGAGCTTGAGGGTAACTTAATCACTAATAAGGATGAGGTTGAGGTTGAGTGTCTTCCTGGTGATCTAATCCACGAGATTCAAGTTGATATATCAGGTCTTCATACATTTGATGATGCAATACTAATTAAAGATCTAGTAGTTCCGGCAAATGTTAAAATTCTTGATGAACCAGAAGAAACTGTAGTACTTGTTACCCCACCTAGAAGCGAGGAAGAATTAGAGGCTATGGAAACCGAAGCTGTGGCTGATAGTGAAAAAGCTCAAATCGAAAAGATGGAAGCTGAGGCAGAAGCTGAAAAGGTAACTGAAGGTGAAGAAAAATCAGAAAAAAGTGATGACAATAAAAAAGATGAGAAATAATTAATTAGAATAATTAGGTTATCTCTGTCGCAAAAACTCAACACAGAAGCTCGCAGAAAATTCAGTGCGATTATGCGTAACAATTCTGCGATAGGAGTATTAATGAATTACCACATATTTATCCTAGGTTGCCAATACAATTACTACGACGCTAAACGCATAACCCATCTACTTGAAAAGATGGGTTATGTTTTAGGTACCGAGAAGGATGCCGATTTAATTATAGTTCTTGCTTGTTCGGTAAAACAAAAAAGTGTTGATAGAATTTATGGTAAAATTCATAATTGGAATAAATTACCACAAAAACCGAAAATAATTGTTTCTGCTTGCATACTAGAAAATGATAAAAAAAGGTTAAAAGATAGAGTAATGGCAATCGTTGATATTAATCAACTGTTAAATGGTAAATTAGTTAATTTATTAGTTAGGGTTTCGAATAAACAAAGTAGTAATATCCAACTTTACTCTGAAGGACTGTCCTTCAGAGTAAAGTCCGAAATGAATAATTCATATTTACCAAAGGGTGAATCCAAAAAAACTGTCTACATTCCAATAATGCAAGGGTGCGACAATTATTGTACTTATTGCGCAGTCCCCTACACTCGCGGAAGAGAAGTTTCAAGACCAGAAAAAGAAATTATTAAAGAAATTAATACTCAACTCAAAAGTGGTTATAAAAAAATTCTTTTATTAGGACAGAATGTGAATAGTTGGAACAAGAAGTCATTAATAACATATCCTATTTGTCATTCTGACGGAGCTAATGCGACTGAAGAATTCCGAATAGGAGATACTTCGCTATCGCTCAGTATGACAACAGAATTACCATTTGCAAAATTATTACAAAAAATTGATCGGATCCCTGGTGATTTTTCCTTTAATTTTATGAGTTCAAACCCACATGATTTTACTAATGATTTGATAGAAAAGTTATCAAAACTTACCAAGTGGGAAAAAGTACTTCATTTACCTATGCAATCTGGTGATAACAAAATTTTAAAAAAAATGAATCGTAAGTACAACGCGAATCAATACTGCGAATTAATAACTAATCTCAAATCACGAATATCAAACCTCCAACTATCAACTGACGTAATCGTTGGTTTTCCATCAGAAACCAAAGTTCAATTTCAAAACACTGTCAAAATTTGTAAAAAAATTGGATTTTGTAAAGTTTTTGTTTCACAATATTCTCCCCGCCCAAACACAGTTTCTGCCACCACTATGGTTGATAATATAACAAAAGAAGAAAAAAAGCGCAGGTGGGACATTCTAAATAATTTGATAAATAAAAAATAGCTATAAAAAAACTGCCTGGTTGCCCAAGCAGTTCGACTCGTTCTCAATATGAGAAGATCTTAGAATTCTTCTTCATTTTCCTTCGCTTCACCTTCGTGATGGTGGACGTTCAGACTTGCTCCATGAGGAACGATGATGGTTTTACCACCACTTCCAGAGAGCCCTAAGGCCATAGCCTTGGCCTCTTCTATCTTTACTACGCCCGTAGGGGTCAGAATTGCAGCCAAGTCCTCAAGACGCTGTTTCTCAACTTCGTTAATAGCGTTCAAATGCTTGGCTTCAGCATCGGTCTCAATCCTCTTTGCAGCAGCGTCTGCTTTGGCCTGTGCGGTCTTCTCCGCCATTTCGTTTTCTGCCTGCAGTGCCAAAAATTCCTTCTTTTTTTCCTCATTCTGCATTACTTGCAAGTGAGTAGCGGAATCAAGCCTTATTTGGTCTTCGATAGCCTTTTCCTTCGCTCTTGCTTGCGCCGCGGCCTTTTTGGCATCAAGCTCGATCGAGATGTTTGTCTTTACAGCTTCTTTGAGATTCTCGGCGATTTTAGCATCTACTGGATTTACTTCTTTGACGTCAATGCCAATGATCTCCATACCGTTTTGCTTGAGTGTATATACCTTCTGATCCCCAAGTACCGCGTTTTTGATGATCTCCGCAGCCTTGCTGTGGAATTCGTCAAAGGTATACCCCGCAGCAACCTCACGAATGATTGCAGCTATCTCGTCTGTCGCATAGCCAATACAGTCAAGCATTCCGAAAATCTTTTTCGTTGCTTCGTGATTCTTGGAATCATGAGCCTCAGGGAATTCCCATTTATAGCTCAAGACAACATCGACTTTGGCATGGTCCTTGGTACTTACCGAAACGACATCATGCATGAAGTCGGGACCAAGAGTTTTGTAAGCTACGAGCAGTTCTTTTGGCCTTTTAGGCGTCCCTCCGGAAAGTTCAAGAATTGTTACTTCTTCCCACGGCTCAAGCATAGTCATATCGAAACCATGAATATATCTTGTTTTGCCGGTGGGATAGTCAGTTATTTCTGCAATCGCATTATTGGGAACTCGCAAAACTATGGCGCGCCACTGTTGCTTTTCGCTACGGAGAAAGGCTTTCGCCTTTTCATTCACTTGCTGGGTGTAAGATTCATCTTTGTCAAACCTGGAAAAACTCAGCGAACCCATACCGATGGTAAGTTCAGTAACCTTCGGTAAGCGCTTTTCCCATAGTTCCTCCCATGGCTCGAGGATTATATGACTCTGATCTGAACCACTCGCGAGCCTTATACTCTTCTTGGGATCAGGCTCTTTGAGGTTCTTGATGTAAACGCCCTCACCAGCTCCCATTGTAATAGCCTTAACTGGTTCATCCTTAACTCTTACGCGATTATCAGGGACATACGTCAATGGCCCACGAACCGTCCATGATGTACCCTCAATTCTCTCGATCTCTGTCGGAATGCCCTTAACAGGGATTGTTTCCATAAAAGTTTCAAGAGCTTGCACATAGATTCCATCGAATGACCCAAGACGGTGTTTGGACCAGAAGTTGTCTACTTCTTCACTGTTTACCAACTCTTCACCAGGCTCAAGGAAGAATTCTTCTGACCCTGACACGATCTTGTACTTTCCGGATCTGTTCCTTCTCGTCGTCGGATCAATTGGATTAAGAATAATCGCGTATTTGTCGTCGGGAACGACCGCTACATTCTTAATACCGATAGTCTTCGTTTCTATCGACGGAATATAGTTACAGTTCCCCTTTACCAGCCACTCATCACCGGCATGACGCTGAATTTCTTGTCCCTCGAACATATCGAGAAAGTCAATTTTGGCTTGCAGATGTAATGCCTGGCGGATGTTCAGCACATGCTCATCCTTAACCGTACCCACTTCCTCGCCATGATAAACTGGGAATGAATCTGGCCCCTTGCGCCTTTCTTCGTAGCCGATTTTCAGGACTGCCTGGCCAAATTCGTCTTTGACGATAATGATCCCGTCAGATCCGTCCGCCTTCATCACAGGATTTTTTACATCGCAATATTGTCCCGGCCCAAGCTTTACATATGGCCGAGGCGGGAAAAATGCAAAGTTCTGATGTGCTTGAAGAGTAAGTTTTTGTGGTCCTTCGATGGTAGTCACAGTTGAGAGATTCTGGTCCCTCACACCGATATACCATCCTTTATCAAGATTCGCGACCGATTCCGTACAACGTGCTTTTTCTTCTGGCATTTAATCATCTCCTTAATTCTAATTAGATTCCCAATTTACCCCAGAAACCACAAACCATCCTACCACCTCCTATTTTTTCCATGTAAAAAAACAAAGGGACAAAGCCCCTTAATTTTGTTAAATTTATTGTAACACAAAAAATATTAAAATAAAACATAGTCAGGTAACTGGTGGTAACAAGATGAAATTATCGATAGTACTCAACTATTTATCTAAATTTTTACTCATCCTGCTATGCATTAAATACAACAAAGTACCAACTAACAAGAATACTATAGCGTTAGTTAAATCCTGAACTTGTTTTGATTGACGAAAATCCTCATTTTTTTGTTTTTCTTCATCAGTTAAGGCATTTTTTGTATTTGATTCTTTACCATCAACAGCAACAATAGCTCTATCGGGTGGGTATGGATATTCATAAGTATTTATTGGATACTCATTAAGCGTAACCTTTTTGACTACGTAGTTAGTTGTGTTAAAAATTCCCGTAATTATCAGCGCAATCCCAACAATCATCATAATATAAACATAAATTGCCTTAATTAATCTAATTTTTTCCATAAATTGCCTCCGCTCCGTGAATTTCGTTTCATGGCAGAAAGAAATTCCGGAAGTCCGCCGGCTATGAAATCTATTTGCAAATTTCTTAGACCTGCCCGACAGTGCCAGTCATGGCAGGCGGGGTAAGAATATTGCAAGAGATTGAATTTAGGCGGGTATTCATTAATTTTTACTTTTTCTTATCTATTTCTTCTTTTATTATCTCAACAAATTTCTTTACACTCATTACTCCCAAATCTTTGCCATTACGGGCACGAACGGCGACCTTATTAACCTTGGCCTCCTTCTCACCCACAACTAACATATAAGGTATTTTTTCTAACTGAGCTTGGCGAATCTTTTTACCTAGTGATTCGTTTTCTACATTAATATTAACTCTCACATTTACCTCTAATAAACTTTTTTGGATTTCGCTAGCAAATTTGTTTTGGTGCTCAGATATTGGCAAAACAACTGCTTGAACTGGTGCTAACCATGTTGGAAAGGCACCAGCATAATGCTCAGTTATAATGCCAATAAATCTTTCAAGTGATCCAAAAATTGCCGCGTGAATCATCACAGGAACTTTACTAGACCCATCTTTATCGGTGTATTCAAGGTTAAATCTACCAGGTAATTGAAAATCTAATTGGATTGTGGCCAGTTGCCAAGGTCTACCTAAGGCATCCTCGATATCAATATCAATTTTAGGTCCATAAAAAGCACCATCGGCTTCTTTAATTTTATAATCTACTTTTTGTTTTAACAAAGCGTTTTCCAAGTCTTTTTCAGCTTTTTGCCATGTTTCTACCTCACCCATATGATCTTCTGGCATTGTTGAAAGGTAGAAGATTGGTTTAATATTAAATATTTTATAATATTCTTTAGCCATTTTAATTAATGTGCCAATTTCTTTTTCTACCTGATCCTCGGTTAAGAATACATGAGAATCATCTTGAGTAATATGTCTAACTCTAAAGAGCCCATTTAATTCCCCTGATTTTTCGTTTCTTAGTACTCTACCAATCTCAGTATATCTAATTGGCAAATCACGGTATGATCTCATTTTTGTTTGATATATTTTAATATTAAATGGACAATCCATCGGCTTAAGACAATAGGTATCTTTTTCATTCTTAAAATAAAACATACTATCTTTATAATGATCCCAGTGCCCCGATGTAATCCAAAGAACTTGCTTAGCAAGTATTGGAGTTTGAATCTCTAAATAATCATTCTTTTTGCGAATATTCTTGCCAAGTGCTTCGAGTTGATTCCAAATAACCATACCGTTTGGATGCCAAAAAGCTGACCCAGGTGATTCCTGATGAAATGAAAATAAATCTAAGCTAACTCCTAACTTTTTGTGATCACGTTTCTTGGCTTCTTCAAGCATTAATAAATAATTGTCTAATTCATCCTGAGTATTAAAACATGTTCCGTAAATTCTTTGAAGCATTTTATTCTTCTCATCTCCATGCCAGTATGCCCCTGCAAGAGATAATAGTTTAAAAGGACCAATTTTTTTAGTAGACTCAACATGTGGACCAGCGCAAATATCTGCAAAAGTTTTTGGTATATCCTCACCTTTTTTACCCATCCAATATACACTTACCTTTTCCCCTCGACCTTCAATCTCCTCAATCCATTCATGTTTATACTCATTACCTTTATAAGTATTATTACTAAAAAACTTTTTAGCTTTAATTGCTGTCATTTCGTCATGAATAATTGGTAAATCTTCTTTTATAATTTTTGCCATCTCTTTTTCGATCCTACCAAAATGATCTGCAGATATTTTAATATCTGAGTCAAAGTCAAAATAAAAACCGTCATCCGTAGATGGACCCATAGCAGCCTTAATCTTATCTGACCACAACCTCATCATCGCCATCGTTAGTACATGTTCGCAACTGTGTCGCATTTTTTCTAAATCGTTTATTTGTTTATTCATTTTAACCTCCAATCATTTTTTATAATAGTTTCTTGTTTGATTATCTAATCCGTATGAATTATGTATATTTATTAAATATTTTCTAGTAGATTCTAAACTACCTTTATCATGTCCAAAAGCACCCATCAGCCCATCAAAGCCACAAGCCATAGTAACGTGGACTTGCTCTGCCCAAAATTTTATTTCTTTATCCATTAAATAAGTTTTAGGTGATTCAAAAACCTTTTTTAAATTTACAAAACAGCTACATAATTCTTGCTCAGCATAGTTAGCTCGACTATATAATTGTCCATTGCTTTTCTTTTGCCTACTAAATTGTGCGAGGTATTTACAATTCTCTATATAAGTATGGCCAAGTGCAACATTCATCCCACTTCCTTGTAATATTAATGGGGATAATTGATTGACAACATCTATTGATCTCATATACGCATCTGCTTCTCTTGACTCGACCTGGCGTCGTTTTTCCCATTCTTCTTTATCACGTTTTTCTTTACCAGACAATTTTTCTGCTATTCCTCGAAAAAATTCCATTTTTCCTCCTATAAAATAAAAATCCTAATTAGACTCTCTGAATTCCGCATAAAGCGGAAGGTTCCATTCAGATTACCCTTTTAGGATCACTTTTGTGACTGTATCGCCGTCACTGGCGTAAAAGCTCGACGGGTGGTTAATCCGTGTCAACACTTTTATTATGTTAAGTATATTATCTATCTTTGTTCGTCATTTGTCAAATTGTCTGATCGTGAGTGAAGAATCGCCAGTATTTTTTTGCTTATAATATGGTTTACTATGGCTGCAATCGTTGCTGAATCAACCCATATGTAATAAATAGCTGCATCTGGGTTGACTATGCCATAAAGTAATAACCCATAATAACCTAGACTCACAGCAGCCAACGCACCAATATACAGGGCAATAATTGTCTTAAGAGACGGCACATTCATCACCTTCTTCAAGCTCAAGCGGTAACTCAAAGGGATCAACTGTTCTTTCACTTTCGTGAATTTGTGGAATATCTTCTATTATTGCAGATATATCATCTTTATTATATCCATTACTTGATCTGTTGCCCATTCTGCCAAATTTTGCGGCTGATATTTCTTGAGTCGGATGTTCACAGACATCAAATCTATAAAGATTGGGGTCTAAGTCATCAACCCAAAGAAATTTACCAGTCTTAGCACATACGTGTTCTTCTGACCTACAACATGATATTATCTGTGCTATCTCGTCGGACTCGTACAACAATTTTCCTACAAATGCTTTTTTTACCGTATTTGCTGGAAAACCGCTAAGTATCACGTAACATTCACCAAGTTGATTCCTCCAAAAGTCAGCTCTAAAATTAATCGGGATTAAATATCCCTCGATTTCATCGCTTCCAAGTTTCTTCCTTGTTCTCGATAGAGCCACTCGGAAGGTCATTTGGTGCGTAAGCTCAAACACTTTTGTATTTGGATCCATTATTACAGATATATTACTGATCACTTTTCCACCTCCTGAAAGGATTTTGCATTGATAATTTTTTCAAACAACTGTCTGAAATAGACCTTTGTTTTTTCTAAAACTTCTGAAGATTCAATTATCCGCATCTCATTATCGAGATAATCTTTAACACCAGATCTTATAACATCTTCATCTGCATCATTAACTATATCTTCAATCGTTTTTGTTTGAATTCCAGCATTCTGCAGAAGAAGCAAGTTACCCATATATCTCCTGTGATCAAAACGCGTTGTTCCATCCAGTATGGACATAACAAATCCCTCCGCTTTTCTATTTTTTTGTTAATCCCAAATGGGTACGATCAAATCTATTATATTAAAACACTATCTTGCACTTTAGTCAAGACAAGTGGTTGGCATCATTTATTGATTTTGGATTCTATTTTATTTTTACAACGTTTATGTATTTAGCAAGTAGTGGATGGACTTTAGCAAGTTCATCATAGACTTGATTAGCAATTAAGCGATATGAGACGTGACCAGCTGGGCGACTGCGAAGAGATATAAAATGGTGTAGTTCTCTTAAATTCCATGTGAATAGAGTGCGTTTTTTATAAGCAAATGCTACAATATATTGAGCCTCTTGGGGAAAATCTTTTTTTATCTTTTCGTAAGCCTCTCGTGATGTGTCCATAGCAGAAATATATTTTTTCTCAACACCCAATTCTCGAATCTTGTCTGGTATTTCATAACCATGATCGCATGTTACAAGTTGATTAGTTTGCGAGCACATCCTATGCCGCTGAATATCACGGAATGCCCCATAATCCATTAAAATATCAAAGGTATAATAAATATGCTCGAGTTCGCGAAGTGGTTGATCCATAGCTGAGCGGTTTTTAAGCGCCTGATCAATAATATCCTCTTTTTGAATTTGGCTCATTTTACTTACTTTATTTTTAATTGATTCATACGATTGTGATAAAAACCTATAAATTAATGCTGTAACTAATTTATCATCAGCATTAACATCATAATCTACTAGAGTAACTGGTTCTTGCTTAATATCTGTTTGATTAAATGATATCCGACTAACTGTTTTCTGTAATTCTGGCAAGGTTTCAGCTAGATATTTAATTGGTTTAATCATGTTAGCAATTGTAGGAATAGACTTTTCGGCAATCTTTTTTAGATCATTACCGATATCTTGCATCTCACCAAGCGGGCTGGTTATCATTTTGTTAATTGCGTAAATTAAATTGCGAGCATTGAGCGTCATACCTAGACTTGTTAGAGTTGCTACAGGTAGAATATATCTTACTACATCACATGTTTTACCTTTAATCATTGTGTCGTAGGTTTTAATATTATCATTAGTTTTTGGGTAGTTTTTTTTCATATCCTCGCATACTATCGGATAAAGTTTTTCGTAAATTTCAAAAAGATAATTACCAGCTTTTCCATAGACATCAGCATATTTTGAATTCATAATACTATCTGGTTTATAATAACTATTTTTATCATAAACTTGATAACGGGTGGAACGCTCGGTAAACGATCCCAAGCGATTATCCTCAATTATCTTTGTCGCCAATATCGAAACGTCTTCCATAGCGATATTAAAAGCAGCATGCTCGGCCACTGACAGGTGACCAAAAGCTACAACATAACGTTGATTAAATTTGGCTGCTTTTTCGTCGGTTAGTTCTTTGGCGATTTTATCAAATGGTTCAGCACTACGCGAGCACTTAGCAAAAGTAACAATCCTTTGCTCGGGTGTTAAATTTTGATCTAATTGGTAGATTCTTCTTGTATTATTTGCCATATTTCTCCCCATATTTTACTCACATAAATTTCATTGCCTACCTTATATCACCCTCAAGGTGATTTCAGGTTAAGTTTGATATTTTTATTCTAATATAATTTTTTTAATTCTTGTTAATTCTCGCTGATAACTAATTCTATTTTCAACAAATCTTTTATATATTTTTGGTCTGACATCAATTAAATTATTATAACTACAAATTTTAGTTTGTTTTTTCCCTATATATTCTTTATAAGATGAATATTCCCACTCAATAGGATCCTCTACCAAACCAGCAGATACTGGATTTATGTGTTGGTAGCGAGTTAAATGCAAAAGTTGTTCATCTGTATCTACTAATACATTTTTAAAATACCCTTGCCATAATGGGCCATTTCGATCGTGTTTTATGTTAAAATATTTTGCATAGCTGTTTTGGATTAAATTGATATATTTTGAAATACCACCTTTCAATAACTGTTTTAAAATAAGATGATAATGGGTAGGCATAAGGCAATAGGAAATTATATCAACAAGTTTATCATTTTTTATCTGTAAATATCTAAATACTTCATCTTGCTCTTGTGGATCAAGCTTAATAAAATAAGAATATCTTACTGGTACATTGGCATATTGATAGTAAACTAATAATTGCATCATTCTTCTAAAGTGAAAATTATTACTAAAAATTTTATACTCTGCGATACTCTTATTCAGAATATGATAGATTCCTTCATTAACTAATGGTTGTTTTCTATAATTCATATAAACAAAATATCGTAGATAACCTGTTATCACCTTGAGGGTGATAACAGGTTACTGATGAAATTTTATATCTGGGTGGTCCATTCTTTTTTAAATTCTTTAACAAAACTTTTCATTACCTTTAGGCGATATTTAAACAATTTTTTACCAAGCTTTGTAGTACAAATTTCACCAGCATATTTAATCACTGCCTCGATGTTATGGATTATACTTATATTTTCATAAATTATCTTTGGTTCTTTTTTGTAACTGGGAATCCAAAGAGGCATATTAGTTGAGCCAGCGAATTGGAAAAATCTTGATAGCCCAACAGCTCCAAAGCCATCAATTGCATCAGCATCTTGGACTATTCTAGTTTCTAGATTAGGCTGGTATTTTATGCCAAATTTGCTATCTTCGTGATGTAATACTATTTCGCATATTTTATCAATTTTGTCTTGTGAGTAACCAATTTTTTCTAGAATATCTTGAGCAATTTTAACTCCAGCCACGCAATGCGGGTGACCATAAGATGCTTTGGTATAACCTACGTCATGTAAATAACACCCTGCAATAATAATCTCCGTATCGGCTTTGTTATAGTCTTTGGCAACCTCACGGGCTATTTTAGCCACACGATGACAATGCTCAATATCGTGCGAATCACTCCGCCCTTTTAGGTATTTTTCTACTTCTTTAATTATTTGATTGATCATTTCTTACATTCCTCGTCACTGGTCACTGGTTACTTGTTACTAGATTAGAATCTTCCACTACTTCCAGCCCAGCCGTCGCCGCGATTAGTATTATCTAACTGGTCCACCTCCTCAACTTCAGCTTGAGATATTTTATGGAAAACTATTTGGCAGATTTTTTCACCTTTTTCGATTTTATACGGCTTGGAGCCAATATTTTTGATAGTTATTTGCCATTCGCCACGATAGTTTGGGTCCATTACACCGCCAAGAGTGATTAATTCATGCTTACATGAAAGTCCACTTTTGTCATAAATATAAGCCAAATGATCATCAGGATATTCCACAGCAATGCCCGAGCCAAAAATATGCTTTTCACCCGGCATTAGCTCGTACTCCTCACAACCAAAAATATCCATCCCCGCATCACCCACTCTGGAATATTCTGGGATTTTTGCAACACTATTGATTTTTTTAACTTTAATTTTCATTTTACTTTTTAGCTTCCTGCCTAGAGCGATGTCGAGAGGTGACTTTTGGTTTGCACTCATCTATATGTAACATTTCAATTCCTGCCTTTTTCGCTAGTTCCAAAACCTTGCTACTCATTCCATAACGACTATCGTAAAATTGTCCATAAACAACCCTTTTTATCCCAGCATTAACTGATAATTTAAAGCAGTCATAGCAACTTGACCCAGTTGTGTACAAGGTTGCGCCATCAATTGCTACACCATTTTTTGCAGCTTGAGCAATTGCATTTGCCTCGCCATGCACTGTCCTGATACAATGCCCTTCTACCATCTCGTGATTAGTATGTCCACAATGTTCCATTCCTCTTGGTGCGCCGTTGTAGCCGGTTGAAAGCAACACTTTATCTTTGGCAATAACTACTCCACAACCTTTAAATCCTGGGCGATATTTTAAATCAACATTTCTATTACATGTTGCGCGTGTTGCTACCACATGAGCAATTTCCATAAAATACTCATCCCAACTTGGGCGCTTTTCATACTCCTCGTGGATTTTTTGATCATCACTTTTCATAGTACTCCTTGTTACTGGTTACTTTGTCACTTGTTACCTATTTCTTCTATTATTTCTTTAGTCTTTTTAATAACTTCGTCCATATCACCAATATTTACTATAGTATAATCAGCCATGGCGATGGGACCACCTTTTTCGATATTTTCGATCTCGGCAAAATCTCGTGATTTTGCTTCTTCCAGAGTAAAAGACCGGTACCTTAGTTTGGGATCATCTTTTACATCTTTTGATCTATTAACTAACCTTTGATATCGCAAAGCTGGCGGAGCATAAACTGCAATAACAAAAAATTTGTCTCGATACTTTTCTTTTAAAATTTTATATTCTGTCCAACTATATAAACCATCGCCTAAGGCGTTGCCTTTTTCTAACAACTCATCAAATTTGGGAATATTCAAAGTGGCAAAAGCTCCCATGCCATATTTAGCACGAAACCCTTCACGAATCTCTTTTTCTACTTTTTCAAAACCTTCTGGAGGGTTATTACCATATCTTTTTTTAACCTCATCAAGTGTTAATTGCCCAAATCGTAGATATCCGTATCTGGCTTTAACAAATTCATCAGCCACCACTGATTTCCCCGATCCAGTCATACCAACAATACAAACTAATTTATTCATCATCCCACTCCTTATTTATTAAAAGTTATGTTATTTTGAACCTGTACCAACCTCCGCCCATTCGACAAGCTCTCGTTCGAGTCTGAG
>AMFJ01008167.1_pt1 | contig 13732 bp, 9 predicted proteins | sample 427208 | NCBI WGS metagenome assembly AMFJ01 (sample SAMN02954298, study PRJNA114691) | groundwater metagenome | biome: aquatic; feature: subsurface aquifer; material: sediment; isolation source: subsurface aquifer sediment | place: USA: Rifle, CO | collected 2008-08
ATAGTTCAGATTGGATGCCCAACCGGCGCTTTTGTGGTTGTTGTGTATACTGTGATTGCCCAGCATGGCTATGACGGATTAATCATGGCAACTTTGTTGGCTGGGTTGATTCTGATCGTTGCGGGATACACAAGACTTGGACAGCTAATTAAATTTGTTCCCCACCCGGTAATTATCGGTTTTACGGCAGGAATAGCCGTTATCATCGCTTCATCACAGGTGAAAGATTTTTTTGGGCTTGAATTGACCAAGGTGCCGGCAGATTTTATTCCCAAGTGGCATAGTTATGTTGAGGCATGGCATACGTTTTGTCCAACAACAATCATGCTTGGGGTTTTGGCCCTTGGAATTATTATTTTACTGCGTCGTTATGCTCCGAAATTGCCAGGTTATTTGATTGCTGTTGCCGTCTGTGCGCTTATTGTGGCTATTTTCCATCTGCCCATTGAGACTATTGGCTCACAGTTTCCTGTGTTGCCACGGGGTTTGCATTTGCCAAAATTCCCTGTGTGGAGTTTGACAAAATTTCAAGAAGTTATCCCTTCGGCGTTTACCATAGCTTTTCTTGCAGGTATCGAATCTCTGCTTTCTGCTGTTGTGGCTGATGGTATGACTGGGTTCAAGCACCGACCTAATCAAGAGCTAGTTGGAGAGGGGGTTGCGAATATTGCTTCAGCATTATTTGGCGGACTTCCTGCAACTGGGGCCGTTGCTCGTACTGCAACCAATATCAAAGCTGGTGGCAAAACGCCCATGGCTGGTATTTTCCATGCGCTTTTTCTGTTGCTGTTTATGTTTTTTGCTATGGATGCAATAGCATTTATTCCTATGGCGGCACTTGCTGCGATACTGTTTATTGTGGCGTGGGGCATGAGTGAAACCCATCACTTTATCCATGTTTTGCGGTTATCTGCTTCTGATCGCCTTGTTATGCTTTTGACTTTTGGGCTGACTGTTTTTGTTAGTTTAACTGCAGCAATTGGTGTGGGTATCACTTTGGCATCGCTTTTGTTTATGCGCCATATGTCACAAACTGTAGAAATTCGCAGTCAAGGCCGACATTTGGCTGATATCTACGACACGAAATACGAGGAAGAAAATCAACGTGTTGATCTACCCGATGGGGTTGAAGTTTTTCAAATTACTGGGCCCGTTTTCTTTGGTGTCGCAGGCGATTTGCTAGAGACACTAAAATTGATGGGGCACATGCCCCGAGTTCTTATTTTACGAATGCGTTTGGTGCCATATTTGGATGCTAGCGGCGAAAGCGTTATTCAGAATATTATTCAGCAGTGTCGTAAAAGTAACACAACTGTCATTTTAAGTGCCGTGCAAAAACAACCCGCAGAGGTTCTTTTGAAGGGGCATATTAGAGATGGTAAAGATGGAGTTTTGTTTAGCCGGGATTACAGCGCAGCGATTAATATGGCAGAGCGCATAATCAAAAATAAATGATTTTTATACTATTATGATTCAAGTCTACTGAATCTCTTTATAGTGGGGTTTATATAATTAGGGTATTTTTAAGTATCAAATTTTAGTCAAATTAGTAGAAAAGCGATTCCCGAAATTAGAGCCATTATACTGCCATGATAAAAACATTTTTCGATAGCTTTGGGTTGATGTTTAGTGGTGGTTTTTTAACTGCGGTAGTTTCCATATCCTTGTTGAAAGTACGGCGACATGTTATCCATGTCACTTTAAATTAGGGTAAATTTTTTCTTCAGCTTTTTTCTAAGAGGGATATTTTTTAGGCGCACATACTGTGGCAAGCCATTTTTAAATGGAGGGAAGTCTTCCCCTTTGATCAGAGGGGAGAGGTACTTACGACAGAGATTGGTTATGTGATAGCCATCAGGTGTGATAAAGTCGCGCGGCATTTTCTTTTCGACATTAGCAACTTTTTCAAGTTCTACGCTACCTATTGCCCAGCGATAGGGTTTATCTGATTTGCGCTCGACGGTTACCATGATGTTACCTTTGCCGGCCAGAGCGAATTCAACCGCGGCCTTGCCTAAGGCATAGGCTTGTTCTACATCGACTTTAGATGCGATATGGCGTGCAGCGCGTTGGAGATAATCAACCACAGCCCAGTGGTATTTGTAACCAAGCTTGTGTTTAATTAATTTGGCAATTAGTGGTGCGGTACCGCCTAACTGTTTGTGGCCAAAAACGTCACGGCACTCAGAGGTAGACAAAAACTTCCCATTTTGATCCCGCAATCCTTCAGAAACCACAATTGCGCAACAGCCATGTTTTTTGACACAAGTATCGACCTTTTTTAGGAATTTTTCTTCATGAAAAATTACTTCAGGGAATAAAATAATGTGAGGTGGTTCACCAGTCTTTTCACTAGCCAAGCCAGCTGCAGCTGCAGTCCATCCAGCATGCCTGCCCATCACTTCCATCACGAAAATTTTGGTTGAGGTTGCGGCCATAGAGGCAAGATCGTATCCTGTTTCTCGTATTGAAGTAGCGATGTATTTAGCTACCGAGCCAAAACCTGGGCAGGTGTCGGTGAATGGTAAATCGTTGTCCATGGTTTTGGGTATACCAACACAAGCAAGAGGATAACCCATAATTTGACTCATTTGGGAGATTTTGTGGGTGGTATCCTGAGAGTCGCCGCCACCATTATAAAAGAAATAGCCGATGTTGTGGGCAGCAAACACTTCAATTAAACGCTCATATTCGATACAGTTTTGTTTGAAGCACTGTAATTTATAACGACAAGAACCAAAAGCGCCTCCTGGGGTGTGACGTAAGGCAGCAATATCTTTTGCGGTTTCTTTGTTAGTATCGATTAGTTCTTCAGCTAATGCTCCAACTATGCCGTTTCTACCAGCATAGACCTTGATTCCATGTTTTCTTGAGGTTTCGATTATGCCGCAGGCAGTTGAATTGATGACGGCGGTGACGCCGCCAGATTGTGCATAAAATGCATTTTTTTTATGAGTGGTCATTTCATCTCCTGTTTCTATCCGGCAACGTAATCTTAGCTAATTCCATGAGGCTATTAAATAGTACTAATCTCTAGAATCCTATCGATACGAAAACACCTAGATTCTTTTCTTAAAGTACAAAACCCATCAATACCAATAAATTTCTTATCTTGATAAATCATCTCGCCAACAGAGCGAGGTTCTATAATGCGCCTGGATTTTTCATCCTGGGCTGTTAAATAAGTTATTTCTAACGATTTTTTGTTAGTAATAGCATTTTTTATAACGGCAATTTTTTCTTCAAGCGGCAATTCTTTTGCGGCTTGTTGGTACTGAAATTTGGTCAAAAAGTTCACAATGCGATAATCGATAAAAACATTTTTGGTTGTTATCCTTTTTTTAAGAACCAAACCTTCCAGGCTGGTGCATCTGCTTAATGCCACATACATTTGTCCTGGTGAAAAAGTTGTACCCAAATCAACAATAACATTATCAAAGGTTTTACCCTGGCTTTTGTGAACGGTTAATGCCCAAGCAAGCCGCATTGGGTATTGAGTAAAACCACCAATTTTCAGCGTATTCAAGCCATTGGTTTCTTCATTGATTTCGTATTTAAACACATCCCAGCTGTATGGATGTATGTCAACAATCTCTCTGTTTGATAATTGTACCATTATTATATCAGTATTATTTTTTTTATCACGTCCAAAAGCAGTGATATGACCAATTGAGCCGTTAACCCAGCGGCCATCTGGATCATTATTAACCAACATTACTTGGGCACCAATTTTTAGCTTTAACTCTTGGTCTGTTGGGAAGGCGTTTGGTTGGATATCTCCGGAGGTTTCAGCCGTATAGACCTTTTCTTTTTCTTTAATACGTCCCAGCATGGTGTCGTTGATTCTTTTTACGGCGTCATTGGTGCCGGTAAGGTATACCCAAAATTCATCGTCCAGTGTTTTGAAATCAGGTTGTAGGCGTTCATTTAAAGCTTGAAGGTGTTTGTCGGTGATGGTGTTGTTGCGGATCGCATTAAGCAGGTTAATAAAAGCAGTATCTGTTTGGCGATAAATTTTTTCAAACTCAACAAACTCAAATGTTGCTTCATGTTCAATAAAAGATTTAGCTGAGAAAAAATAAGGACTTTGATAGAAATTCTTAAAAAAATGGGCAACGTCGCTTTTTACTACTGGAGGAATTTGATAAAGATCCCCGATAAAAATCATTTGGATGCCGCCAAATGGTTCAAGTGGGTAAGGGCCATTTAAGGTTAAAAATCTATTTATACAATCCAGGAGATCTGCTCTTACCATCGAAATTTCATCAATGATAATAGTGTCCAGGTTTTTTAAGAGTTTTTTAATTTTGTTATTCTTAGAAACTCTCTTTACTTTTTCTACGGTGATATCGATGGAAAAGCCGAAAAAAGAGTGGATTGTTGCGCCGTTTACGTTAATAGCAGCGACGCCAGTTGGGGCTAATACCGCAATATTTTTTTTAGCATGGCTACGACAATGGTGTAAGAAAGTTGATTTGCCAGTACCTGCTTTGCCAAATATTAATAAATTGTGCTTAGATTTTTCAACGAGATTTAAGGCTTTTTTAAACTGATCGTTAATTTCGATAGTGCGCATGGCATACAAAACTTATTATTTCTTGTTAATGCAGCGGAGGCTATTATGCCATTTTTTTTATCTTGGCATTTAAACGACTTTTGTGGCGCGCAGCTTTATTTTTTTCGAGAATTTTTTTTGCGGCCATTTTGTCTAGTACGGGAATGGCTTCTTTTAATGCCGTTATGGCCTCTTCTTTTTTATTTGCTACGACAGCTGCGTCAACTTTTTTGATGTAGGTGCGATATGTTGATTTTAAGCTTGTATTATGTTTGCGACGTTGTTCGTTTTGAACTGCTCGTTTTTTTGCTGATTTGGTGTTAGCCACTTTTTATTCCCCTAAGAAATTTTACTTTGTTGCTAATATGCCTTGATCTTGTTTGGCTGTCAATGGGGGTGGGGAAGCATGAAAATTGAGTAATGATCGTGGCAGTATGCTATAATGGCCGCGGTGTTTTGTATAAAACATGTTGATTAATAAAGAAAAACTTTGGTTGTTTTCTATTGTTTGACAATGGTTAAATGTTAAAGTTATAAGGATCTTGTTTGTTTCTATATTTAAACTGTGAAAATGAAAAAAAGCCTACTTAAATCTACATTTGCTTTTTCTTGTATGACTGTCATTTCACGCATCACTGGATTTGTGCGTGAGTTGATTTTTGCCTATGTTTTTGGGGCAACAGCCGGGCTAGATGCTTTTTTTGTTGCTTATCGTATCCCCAATTTTTTACGGAGTTTGTTTGCCGAAGGGGCATTTTCTCAAAGTTTTGTTCCAGTGCTGTCGGAATACCGGCAGCGGCGTGACGAAGCAGACGTTAAAGCTTTTCTGGGAGCCATGGCTGGGGTAATGCTTTTGGTGTTGTTTGTTTTTACTTTGATTGCGATTCTAGTTACACCATGGTTGGTTTATATTTTTGCTCCTGGGTATATTCATGATCCTGGTCGCTTTGATCTAACAACAGCGATGTTGCGCATAACCTTTCCTTATATTTTATTTATTTCATTGACTGCGTATGTCAGTGCAATTTTAAATGCTTATGGCAAATTTGGCGTTCCCGCGTTTGCGCCTAATTTTCTAAACTTGGCCTTAATTGGTGCGGCTATTTTTATGGCGCCATATTTTGCCCAGCCAGTTGTGGCTTTGGCTTGGGGGATTTTTATTGGTGGTGCGGCACAGCTTTTATTTCAACTCCCATTTTTATACAAACTTAATCTAATGCCGAGGCCGCATATTTTATGGCGTGATTCAGGGGTAAGGCGCGTATTAAAATTAATGGTGCCAGCTATATTTGGCGTTTCGGTAGCGCAAGTAAGCTTTTTGATTGATAACATGCTGGGATCATTTTTGCGTGTAGGTAGTATATCGTGGTTGAATTTTTCTAATCGTTTAACTTTGTTTCCTCTGGGGGTTTTTGGTGTGGCAATTGCTACTGTAGTGTTGCCATATTTGTCACGCAAACATGCTTCACAATCGCACGAGGAATTCTCAAGGGCGATTGATTGGGGGCTGAAATTTGTATTAATTATTGCATTGCCGGCAGTGGTTGGTATTGCTGTGCTCGCTGGCCCAATTGTGATGACATTGTTTCAGCATGGAAAATTTACTGACTTCGACGTGATAATGGTACGGCGTAGTTTGTGGGGTTTTACCGTTGGTATTCCTGCTTTTATGCTAGTTAAGGTGCTGGCTTCGGGTTTTTATTCGCGGCAGAATATTAAAACACCGGTGAAAATAGCGGTTACCGCAGTATTGGCTAATATCGTACTTGCTACCATTTTGGTTTTTCCGCTAAAACACGCGGGGCTTGCGCTTGCTACTTCATTAACATCCAGCCTCAATGCTGGTTTGCTATTTTGGACAATTAGGCGCGAAAAACACTATGAGCCTGGCAAGGATTGGAAGATATTTTGGTTGCGATTGATTTTTGCCAATGTCGTTTTAGCATTATTTCTGTGGCTTGTTACTGCTGATTTAGCAGTGTGGTTTAGTTGGAGCGCCTTTGCTCGAGTATGGCATTTGGCTCTTTTATGTGTTGGCGCAGTTGTATCTTATTTTGTGTGTTTATGGTTGAGTGGAATGAGGTGGCAAGATTTTGTTTTGCGGGATGAATAGAAGAAGGCTACATAACCTTTATAACCCAGGTAGTACAGCCAGAGAAGATCATCTGCATTGCTACCGCAGTGACTATCAATCCGGTAATGCGTATGAGAGTTTCAGTAGCATTTAGTTTGTCAATTAACCGATTGATTTGAAAAGAGAATAACATACAAGCGAAGTTGATTAACATGGCAATAGTGATGCAGATTATAGTTACTATTGCTCCATTCATCGAAGCAAAAGAGACAGCAGCTGTCATTGTTCCGGGTCCAGCAATTAGAGGGGCTGCAAGCGGTACTATAGATATGTCTCTAGATCTATCATTTTCTTCGTTTTCTTCAAAAAACTTACCTTTTCTGACCGCAGTTAAGCCAATAATGAAAAGAATAATACCGCCAGCCACGCTTAATGAATAAATCTCCACATGAAAAATCTTTATCAACAAAAAATCGCCAATACTGGCCAAGATTACTAATATTAAAAGGGCTGCAATTGTTGAGCGTACCGCTATTTTAGTTAGCTCTTTGCGCAAATATGTGGGGTGTCTTGAAGTGATAAACAGTATTTTGGTTACTGGGTTTATTAAGACTAGAAAATATAAAGAGTTTTCGATTATTTGTGCTAAATTCATAACAAGCATTTTCCTCGATCATATTGTTTTGTCAACAAATTTTTTGGGAGTTGCCTGGCTCCCTGGTGCTTGAAGACCACTTTTTTATCCGGCCTTTGTTACAAGTGACATCAGGTCAATACGCTTCACCAAGCGATTAAATCTAACGAAAAGTATTATTCCGGTGACAAAAAGGCCAATTATAATTCCCCACCATATTCCTGCACCACCAAAGTTAAATTTAAATGCCAATAAATAAGCACATGGAAACGCAATACACCAAAAGCAGATGATACTGACAAACATTGGTAACCTTGTGTCTTTTAATCCTCTTAATGCTCCTATACTGATCATGCGTAAACAATCTACCAGAATTAAAATCCCAACTAGCAATAAAAAGGTTGAAGCTTCTTTTACTAATTTTTGCAGATGCGGAGAGTGTATATCTATATCTAAGCCAATCGCCAAATTAGGAAAGAAAATATAGAAGGCGCTGAACAGCAGTATAACTCCAATACTAATTCCCATGTTAACTATAGCTGTTAGCTTTAATGATCCTCTGTTGTTTCTACCAACTTCATTTCCAACTCTCGCAGTTGTTGTTTGGGTCAAAGCAAAAATGAAAGCTAATGAAAGCATGAGATATTGGTTGGCAATTTGATACGCTGCTAAAGTAGTTGTACCCAAAACCCCCATCATGATGGCAACAACGGCAAACAAAGCAAAGTCGGCGCCGTACATAAAGCCAAGTGGGAAGCCAACGCGCATAAGTTCCAGCAAGAATTTTTTATTAATCGCCCACCATTTATGAAATAAACGATAGTCGCGTAGGTGTTTAGAAAGATGTATGTAATAAAAGAATAGCAAAGCCACCAAGCAATAAGAGGTGGTGAGGGCGTAACCGATGCCAGCAAGTCCTGATTTTGGGAAGCCGAACTTACCAAACAAAAAAGCATAAAAAAAGAAAATTTGTATTGGCACCGTTAAAAGATTCATCAAGGTTACTATTCTGGGTTTGTTAATTCCGATTAAAAATTGTTCTACTACAAATATTATGGTTAAAGGTAACATCGGCCAAATTAACGCTTGAAAAAAAGGTTTTGCTATCTTAATAACGACCGGGTCTTGTCCAGTCCAAACTAAGATAATAGGCGCAAACCACATGATTAGCATCATTAATGGTGCAAATATAATTGCCATAATTATTCCCTGTTTAAAGCATACGCTAATACTATGAGTATCTTCTGCCCCAAAACTTTGGGAAACCATGATACATACAGAACAAAGAATGTTGATAAAAAACACAACAACTGAAATATAAATCTCCCACACCAGTGCGTTGGCGGCTAAGTGGTCTTCTCCTAAATGTGCGACCATGATTGTGGCAATAAAAACGCCTAATGCAATGATCGCTTCAGATGCAATTAATGGCAAAGCTAATCTTATTGAATATTTAAATTCAGAAAGGATATTTGATAAAGAAAAAGTGGAATTCACATCGTGTCTCATAAATTTAAAGCGCTTTACTATAATAGTAACTTACGTCAAAATCATTGTATATTTATATTTCGTTAGTAATTTATGCGCCTAATTCGTGGTTTGTACAATTTAAACACAAAATTTGCCAATGGTTGTGTAGCTACTATCGGTAATTACGATGGCGTGCATCTGGGTCACCAACAAATATTGACTCATCTTAAAGAAAAATCAGAAGAACTTAAAGTACCCGCAGTTGTTATAATTTTTGAGCCACAGCCAGAAGAGTTTTTTACTGGCGATAAATCTTTGCGTCTGACGAGTTTGCGGGAAAAAATGCAGTTGTTTTTCAAATATGGTATCGATGCGGTTTTGGTTTTGGCTTTTAACCCTCATTTGGCTGGTATTTCTGCTACCAACTTTGTGGAAAAAATTTTAGTTGCTGCGTTGCATGTTCGTTATTTAATAATCGGTGATGATTTTTCTTTTGGTCATAAGCGTGAGGGTGATTTTGCATTCTTGAATCGATGCGCAAGTTCTTTGGGGTTAAGGATTGAAAGGGTTTCATCGTTTAAGATTGAGGGAATGCGAGTCAGTAGTTCATTTATTCGCATTGCTTTGTTGCAAGGGAATTTAAAAGTTGCAACCAGATTTTTAGGCAGGCCATACCGAGTCAGTGGGCGAGTGATTCATGGTAATAGTTTTGGTCGGGATTTAGGTTTTCCGACGGCCAATATTCATCTGGCGCGGCGCGAATTGCCGCTTGAAGGCGTGTATGCTGTAAAAATTTATGGCGTTGAAGAAAAATATTTATATGGTGTGGCCAATATCGGTTTTTGTCCGACAGTTTCGGGAAAGTGTAAATCGTTTGAGGTTTATATTTTTAATTTTAATGCTGATATTTATGGTAAAAGAATTGCCATAGAATTTTGTGAAAAAATCAGAGATGAGCAAAAATTTGGCTCAATTGAAGAATTGACGCTGCAAATTAAAAAAGATATAGAAAGAACTAAAGAAGTTTTAGGTGCAGAATAAAACCATGCAAAAGAAAAATGCCATACTTGCTAATATTGAAATGTTGATTGTATCAATTATTTGGGGTTCAACTTTCATTATTGTTAAAAAAAGCCTAATAGATGTTAATGCGATTACTCTTAATTGTTATCGTTTTTTGTTGGCCGCATTAATGATTGGTTTGGCGTTAGTGTTTCTGCGCAGAAACCCATGGCGGCATTTAAAAGAGGGGATGGTTCTTGGTTTTTTGTTATTCGCCTCTTTTGCTGCGCAGACTTTGGGTTTATATAGTATTTCTGCAGCTAATTCAGGTTTTATTGTGGGGTTGTTTGTGGTTTTTGTACCTATTCTAAGTATTTTGTTGGGCTATGAGAAATTACGTTTAAATATTTTTATAGCAGTGGTCTTAGTGTGTGTGGGTTTATGGAGTATTACTGGTGGGATTAGTGGTTTTAATGGGGGCGCGTTTTTAACATTGATAAGTGCGATAATTTTTGCTTTATATATTTTGTATGCAGATAGGGTTGTTAAGCGGTGTGATGTTTGGGTGCTTAATTTTCAGCAATTTTTTATTGTCGCATTTATGAGTTTGGTTAGTGTCTTGGCTTTTAAGCTGCCACTTAATGTTGCTTCGCATCAGACCGCTTTTTGGATTTTATATCTCGCATTGTTTGCCACTATTTTGGCTTTTGCGATTCAGTTGCGAGCGCAGAAAACTATTTCACCGATTGCTTGTGCTATTATTTTGTCTTTAGAGCCGGTTTTTGCTGCTATTTTTGCTTGGACTGTTGGGGGCGAGCAATTTACGGCTAAAAGTGTAATTGGGGGAGCGTTAATAGTTATTGCTATTATTGTTTCGCAGGTTTCAGGTATAAAAAAAATTGCTTAAAAAGCATGAATGTGGCTTTTTTCAATTGCAAAGAGCTGCTGCTTTGACTAAGATTTATCAATAATTTAACTATTGGCTCTATCGCTATGACCGACTACACAGTTAACCTTCCAAAAACAGACTTTCCGATGAAAGCAGACCTGCCTAAGCGCGAGCCTAAAATGCTCGAATTTTGGCAAACAATTGATTTATATATGAATTTTGCTAATGCAAAAAATGCACGTGGCAAGTTTATTCTTCATGATGGCCCCCCATATGCTAATGGAGAGATTCATTTGGGCCACGCTTTTAATAAAATCCTCAAAGATATTATTAATAAGTCGAAGTTATTGGATGGGTACAGTGTGCCTTATGTTCCTGGTTGGGACTGCCATGGCCTGCCGATTGAATTAAATGTTGAAAAAAAGATCGGTAAGCCCGGGGTGAAGGTTTCAGTGGAGAAATTTGTTGATGAGTGCCGTAAATACGCCAGTTCGCAGATTCAATTGCAGATGACGGCGTTTAAACGTTTGGGAGTTGTAGGCGATTGGGACAATCCCTATTACTCGATGGAGTTTAAGCATGAAGCCAATATTGTACGTGCCCTGGCGCGGATTATAGAAAATAATTACGTGGTTCGTGGTTATAAGCCGGTGCATTGGTGTGTCGCTTGTGGTTCGGCTCTGGCGGAGGCTGAAGTTGAATATCAAGATAAGACTTCTCCAGCGATTGATGTGCGATTTCGTGTTGTTGATCCAGCTAAATTTAAAGTCGAAAGTTTAAGTATTCCTATTTGGACAACCACCCCCTGGACCTTGCCTGCTAATGAAGCGGTTTGTTTGCACCCGGAATTAAAATATGCGCTGGTAAAGTGTGTTGATTTAAATGAAAATTTCATAGTTTTAGAAGATTTATTAAGCGTGATAATGCAGCGTTATGGTGAAGCCAATTATCAAATTATCGCGACATATTCGGGTAGTGAGCTCCAGGATGTTGTGTTACAACATCCATTTTTAAGCGATAAGACTGTGCCCGTGATTTTGGGTGAGCATGTTACGGTTGATGCGGGAACCGGCGCTGTTCACACCGCCCCAGCGCATGGCCAAGAGGATTACAAAATTGGGCTGCATTACAAGTTGCCTATAAAAAACCCAGTTGGCCCTGACGGCAAGTTTTTAAGCTCGACACCATTTTTTGCTGGTGAAAATGTTTTTACCGCAAATGACCATGTTGTTGCGGTGCTTAAAGAGCACGGCAATCTAATTCATGCTGAAACGTTGCAACATAGCTATCCACATTGTTGGCGTCATAAAACCCCATTAATTTTCCGTGCGACTCAGCAGTGGTTTATTAGCATGGATCATGTTGCCAAAGCTGGTCAAAGTTTACGGCAGCAGACCAACGATGAAATTGAAAAGGTAAATTGGATTCCAGCGCAGGGCAAAGAGCGCATTACCAGCATGGCAAATCAGCGCCCTGATTGGTGTATTTCGCGGCAGCGTTTATGGGGTGTGCCAATAGCTTTGTTTGTCCATAAATCAAGCGGGGAGATTTATCCCAAGATGCAACAATTAATCGGCGATGTTATTGCGCCAGCTATTGAAAGAGAGGGGATTATTTATTGGCATAATCTTGATGCGCAAAAATTTTTATCTGAACAGGTTGGGAATAAAGATGCAGAGGATTATGAAAAAATTACCGATACCCTTGACGTTTGGTTTGATTCTGGGGTGACGCATTATTGTGTATTGCAGCAGCGTGACGAACAACAGGTTCCTGCAGATCTCTATATTGAAGGCATAGACCAATATCGTGGCTGGTTCCAGTCATCTCTGTTAACGGCAGTGGCTATATATGGGCATGCGCCATATAAGGCCGTAGTGAGTCACGGTTTTACGGTTGATGCCAAGGGCCATAAAATGTCGAAATCGCTGGGTAATGTGATTTCACCGCAGCAAGTGATTGATAAATATGGCGCCGATGTTTTACGTTTGTGGGTGGCCTCGACTTATTTGCATGGTGATTTGGCTGCTTCGGATGAGATTTTTGCTCGTACGGTAGACGCTTATCGTATGCTGCGCAATACCGCAAGATTTTTACTGGGGAATTTGTCTGATTTTAATTCACAGCAAGATTTAGTTTTACCAGAAAAAATGCTCAGTTTAGATCGTTGGGCGGTAGCGAAAATTCTGAGTTTAGAAGGAAGCTGTCGCGAGCACTATAATTTATATCAATACCATTCAGCCAGCGCGAATTTGCAAGGAATGTTTGCAACAGAAATCAGCAGTTTTTATTTTAGTATAATTAAAGATCGCCTTTATACGATGGCTCCGAATAGTTTGGGACGACGTTCAGCACAAACTGCGCTTTTTCATATTTTAGAGATTTTAGTGCGTTTAATTGCGCCAACTTTGAGTTTTACTGCTGAAGAAATTTGGCAGGAAACAAAGAAAATGGAACAGGCCAAAGGAATCAACACAAGGGAAGAATCAGTTTTTATGGCGCGTTGGTATGAGGCAATTGATAAAGATGGTTTTGATTTGTCCAAAGACCAAATAACTGCCGGTGATTGGCATGAGATTCAAAATCTTAGGACAGCAGTCAATAAGGAATTAGAGAAGCTGCGCGTTGCTGGTTCCATCGGTTCAAGTCTCGCCGCGGAAGTAACATTGTATTGTGATGAAAAGATTTTTTCAGTACTTGCGAAATTAAAAAATGACTTGCGTTTTGTGTTAATTACCTCAACTGCGGCGGTGAAAGATATTGCCGCTGCGCCGGCGAGTGTTATAACAACGGAAATACCCGGTTTAAAGTTTGAGGTTGTACCGACCAAGCACAAAAAATGTTCTCGTTGTTGGCATTATTGTGTTGATGTGGGTGCAAATAAAGATCATCCGGAGTTATGTGGCAGGTGTGTGGAGAATTTGTTTGGTAGTGGTGAAGGGCGATATTGTGCATAATCCTTTTAATTTATTTTATTTGGTGGCTGCAGGTTTTGATCCGCGTTTTCAAGATAGCTGCCAAACTTAGGACTAACAAATCGCGCAGCCATGTTGCATCTCTCGATGATGTTGTTTTAGGGACGCCATGAATGTACTTCCCTGTAGGCTC
>AMFJ01000404.1_pt1 | contig 13703 bp, 15 predicted proteins | sample 427208 | NCBI WGS metagenome assembly AMFJ01 (sample SAMN02954298, study PRJNA114691) | groundwater metagenome | biome: aquatic; feature: subsurface aquifer; material: sediment; isolation source: subsurface aquifer sediment | place: USA: Rifle, CO | collected 2008-08
ATTCTTTTTGCATTGTTCCATATGATCATTGCCTCTTCTTTGCTGACTTTTTTTCATTCAAGAAGAAAAGTTTTCCTTTTTATCATCTTATTGTAGATGCATTCGAATGCTGCTTCTTTATTTATCTTACCCTCATCTTCTAATTTATTTGTTAGGATGAGAAGATTCCAATATATATCTCAAATCTCTTTTTCCAGTTCAGTGTAATCTTTTTTATCATACTCTTCTTTTGCTTCATTGATTTCTCAGATGACAAGATCAAAGCTTTCTTCAGACTTGACTCATTCATAATAGGGATCAAGTTTTCTATTAAGTTCTGTCAATTCAATGAGTTTATATAGAGCGGACATTGGGAAGAGTTAAAAATATAAAATAGAAAATAGAAAATAGAAAATAGAAAATAGAAAATAGAAAATAGAAAATAGAATATGTGAGGCTATAAGAGTCTGAATTTAATCACTTTCAGTTCGGTTTTTGGATTTGCTGTAACATTATAATATCTGGAATAAGTTTCATACATTTCTGTCTCAGAGTTGAATTTTTCATGTCAATCCCAATCCTCAGGAGTCAGATTCTCAAATGTTGTCATATTTATCGAAACTATCCCAACTTTTGTGAATTCTTCCAAATCAGGACGACCCAAAAGTGAAATCATATCTCAAACCTTAAAGTCCTTGTCATCATTTATCCGCCATGTGGTGGTTTTTTCTCAGCTCATAATCAATTTCGGCAGAGGAGGGGAGAATTTCAATGTTTTCATCATTTATTTTATTGTGATTGTTTTCATTATCATCTCATTTCACTCCCTATCAAAGCTGTAATTGACATTTCAAATTCCAGTTGTCGATAACCATCACATTCTTCCTGTTGTGTATGATGTCCTCGGTATTATAACTATATCATTATTTGAAGAATTTTTCACTGGTATGTCAGCAAGAAATTTCATTTCGGCTGTTGCTCAGGATTTAATGACTTTTTGAATATCATTGAATTGATAGATACACATTGTGGGATTCGTATCTGATGATTCGCTGATATCAGGATTAGTATATTCGGTATTTCAGATAATAATTTTCGAATTTTGCAAACATTTTCAATATGGATCTTTGGTTGAAATGAATAAGTACCTGTTGATGATTACATAATCATTTTTTTTGCTGACTGAAAGCTTTAAGTTAATAAGTTCACCGTTTTTTGTACCTCCAGAGATGTTATCGGTTTCTTTATAATCGCTTTTTGTTCATATCAATAGGTTGCTCTCTGTATATCCTGAAGGCTGCAAATCTTTATAATATTCATTATTTTCAGATAGTTCCTTCCATTCATATTTATCAGTCGGATATTTCTTATTTTTAGTTCAAAATGATAATAATATCTTTGTACGGAATATGGTTTTTAAGAAATCTTTGTCAGATTTTGTCGGAATTATCTTCGAATTTTTAAGATAATATTCATTTATTTCATTATCAACGGTTTTATTTATGTTTTTTGTTCAATAAACAACAAAATTAGTATATATTTTCAGATTATCATCATCAACCCTATTATGAAAAGTGACTCTTAAGAATTCCTTTATCTTATTTTCTTTTATCTTATCTTCAGTAGCTCAGGAATACTTTATCAGATAATTCTTATTTGTAAGGCTTTTCATTAAGATAAGCGCTTCTAGCCTTCAATTACGAGCCGTTGCGGCATTTGCCGAACCAAATATCAAGAACAAGATTATAACAATAATTTTTTTCATACTACATTATTAATTAATAATTTAATTATAATTGTATATTAGAAATTTTATATATCTGACAAAAAATTAAGCACCAGTCTTCTCTTTTTCATAAGCCTCTATGACTTCTTCAATCTTACCTTTATACATGAAGAATTTTTCATTGATATGGTCAAATTCTCAAGCGGCGATTCTGTTGAATCATTTGATTGTATCCTCTAGTTTTACATAAGAACCTGGAGTTCCTGTAAACTGTTCTGCAACATAGAAAGGCTGAGAAAAGAATCTCTGGATTTTACGTGCGCGAGTAACTGCCAATTTATCTTCTTCCGATAATTCATCCATTCATAATATCGCGATGATATCTTGAAGTTCTTTATATCTTTGTAGGATTTTCTGTACATTTCTAGCAGTATTGTAATGTTCGTCTCAGACAACTTTTGGGATAAGTACGGTTGATGTTGAATCCAGAGGATCAACAGCAGGGTAGATACCTAGTTCGGCAATACCACGAGCCAGTACTACAGTTGAATCTAGATGGGCGAAAGTATTTGCAGGAGCAGGATCAGTCAGATCATCCGCTGGCACGTAAACTGCCTGAACTGAAGTGATTGAACCGTTTTTAGTCGAGGCTATTCTTTCTTGAAGCGTACCCATTTCTGTTGCTAGAGTAGGTTGGTATCATACTGCAGATGGGATACGTCATAGTAATGCTGAAATCTCAGATCATGCTTGTGTGAAACGGAATATATTGTCCACGAATAATAGAACATCTCTTTTTTCGACATCACGGAAGTATTCGGCCATTGTAAGCCCAGTTAACGCAACTCTGGCTCTTGGTCCTGGAGACTCGTTCATTTGTCCATAAACCATGGCAGTCTTATCTATAACTCCTGATTCTTTCATTTCATGATATAGGTCATTTCATTCTCTCGTCCTTTCTCCGACTCATGCAACTACAGAATATCATCCATGTTCACTTGCGATATTATGGATAAGTTCCTGCATGATTACAGTCTTACCGACTCAAGCTCATCCGAAAAGTCATACTTTTCAACCTTTTAGCATTGGGCATATAAGGTCTACTACTTTGATTCAAGTTTCAAATACCTCTGTTTGTGTTGAAAGATCCTGAAAAGCAGGAGAAGCTCTATGTATCGGCCAAACCGCATCCGTTTTTGGAGCTTCTTTCTCGTCTATAGGATCACCTAGAACATTAAACATTCTTCCAAGAACATTCGGTCAAACTGGTATGCTTATGGCTTTGCCAGTTGCAACAACCTCAAGTCACCTCTTAAGTCATTCAACTGGATTCATTGCAATAGTACGAACTATGCTATCTCATAATTGCTGTTGAACTTCTAGAATAAGTTTTTCTGGTGATCAGATAACTTCAAGCGCGTCATAAATGCTAGGCACTTGACCGTTCTTGAATTCTACGTCGATAACAACTCAGATTATTTTAATTATTGTTCACTTATTCATAAATATTTAGGTTAAAAAATTATTTTAAATATGACTTATTTCTCATCTATCCTGATGAATTCAATGTTTATAATTAATTTCTAATTGCTAATTCATTCTATCCATCGCCACATTGCTTAATCTGTCGGCTTCTTTATTCTTGGCTCTTGGAATGTGGCTTATTATAAGTTTTCAATTCCATTTAAGCAGCATTTCTTGGATTCAAAGTTGTATTTCTTTCAATTCTGGATTTTTTGTTTTATATTCTCATTTCAGTTGTTTCACAATAAGTTCGGAGTCCATATATAATTCTATCTCATCTGCTCATAACTCTATTGCTCTTTCTATTCAATTATGGGCTCACAGGTATTCCGCTTGATTATTCGTCTTTATTCAGAGCGATTTATATCTTTTTTCAACAGGATTTCAGTTTACATCTGTTATGTATACTCAGATTCAAGCTATTCATGGATTTCATCTTGCTCATCCATCAGTGTATACCTTTAAAGTCATCATATGGCATGGATTGCATTAAGAGTAAGTTCACTCACTTTAGCTATAAGCACATGTAATTTGTTATCCGCTAATTCTTCTTCTCCAGCTTCTAGTACCTCATCTACTCATTTATCAGGATCTTTGTAATATCAGCTATTTACAGTTCATCTGTAGACTGTTCATTCCTCTTCAGGATATATTGTTCAAAAATGAGCGTGCTTCATATTTATACTTATAATTTATAACTTCTAACTTAATTTAGTCTTTCATACTTTCAACTCAGCTCACGATTTCTGAAATCTCCTTCGTTATCGACGCTTGTCGGGCTTTATTATAAGTAAGTGTCAGCTCAAATACTTTTTTACCGGCAGAATCTTTGGCATTTTTCATTGCCACCATTCTAGATGCGTGTTCTGAAGCTTTTGCTTCAAGAAGAATCTCATAAAACATCATGTCAAGTATCATCGGAATCACTTCATTTGCTATCGTTTCTTTATTCGGTTCTATTTTATATTCCTTTGCTTCTCATTTATCTTCAACTTTAACTCATACTATATCCTCGAGATATTCTATTATATCAGCCTTGTCTATCATCAAAAATTGCTTCGCAAGAGCCTTTTGAGTTATTGCTGAATAATAGTAACTATAGATCACAATTATCTTGTCATATTCTCAGCTCGCATATTTTGTTATCAAATTCTTGCTCACTAGCTTTGAATCTGATATTTCTATATTATCCTTTATGGCTTCACTGAAATCTTCAATCAGATTTCATCATGTTTTGACTACAAAATCCTGAGATTTCTTTCATACAGTTATGAAATCAAATTGCTTATCCTTGTTTTCTTTGATATAAGAAGCAGCTTTTTTAAATACATTAACATTATATCCTCAGCATAATCATTTATTTGAAGAAATTATAACCATAAGCTCTTTTTTTGTCTTTTTCTTAGGTCATGCTAGATATACGGATTCTTTTAGACTATCTCAAACTTCTTTAAGGATTTTTATCGCCTCAATAGCAAAGGGGCGGCTCGACAAAACAGAGTCTTGGGCTTTTTTCATTTTAACTGTTGAAATAAGCTCCATTGCCTTTGTAATCTTGGCAGTGTTTTTAACTGTTTTTATTCTTCATTTTATTTCTTTTCCAGATGCCATATATAATTAATATGAAATAATGTTTATTGATTTAATCTTAATTATTCTTCTCAATCTACTTCGGCTTCAAGCTTATTTAAGAAAATTTTATTGAATTCAAGCCTTTCTTTTGCTATGTCTCTTGCTTTCTCAGTATAAAGATAATCCAGTATAAATTTGTCTTTTGTTTCATACATCAGATGAAAACTATGTTTTCTCTTGTCTTGTATCTTTCAGTTTAACTTTCCTCAAAGATTCTCATTTATATATTCTTCAGTAGCCATTTTCCCATATATGATTGCATTATTCTTTCATATCCAGGAAAATGCTCTCGCAATTCATATGGCACCGACTGATTCAAGCTTATCTGCATCAAATACGATTTCTGCTTCTGATGATGCAGGCTTATTTCAAGTCCTATATCTGTGCGTAACGATGCAATCTTGAATATGCTTTATTCTTTTGTCATCGAAGCCAAATCATTTTAATATTGGTTCAGCCATTTTTGAGCTCTCTATTGCATGATCGGTATTTCATGACGGATCATTCATCTCTTTCATTCAGCCGATATCATGAAGCAGACAAGCAATTTTAATCACCTCGATATCAACATTTTGATTTTTTGCTAATCTAAGTGCCATATTATAGACCCTCATAACATGCTCAAAATTATGCGCTGGACAATCAGTAAGTTCTTTTTTGGCAATTTCTTTAATCTCTTCGATGATATCCATGATTTGCAGTTAAAGAATTTTATAAATACTAATATATATTCACAACCTCCTTCACTAATTCTTTTAGCTTTTCAACACTATCATCACTTAATGCTTTTTCTTTCTGAATCGTTTCAAGCAGATTTTTATCTTTATCTAGGAAAGCATAAAGATCTTTTTCAAAACTTTTGATTTTAGATACCTCTATCTTATCAAGGTAACCATTGATTCCGGCATAAATCGCACAAACTTGCTTTTCGAATGTGATAGGGGAGTAGATATCTTGTTTCAGAAGCTCTACCATTCTCTTACCTCTTTCTAATTGTTGTCTTGTTTCTTCATCAAGGTCAGAAGCAAATTGTGAAAATGCTTCAAGCTCACGATATTGAGCAAGGCTTAATTTAAGCGTTCAAGCAACTTTCTTCATTGCCTTTGTCTGGGCTGCTCATCATACGCGAGATACAGATAATCAGACATTGATTGCTGGTTTTACTCATGCATTGAAAAGACTTGTTTCTAGGAATATCTGTCAATCAGTAATTGATATGACGTTAGTCGGCACATATGCAGAAACGTCTCAGGCTTGAGTTTCGATAATAGGTAGTGCAGTAATTGATCAAGCTCAAAGGGAATCATTCAATTTTGCAGATCTTTCGAGCAGTCTTGAGTGAAGATAAAAGACATCTCATGGATAAGCTTCTCTTCCTGGCGGACGCCTTAGAAGCAGTGACATTTCACGATATGCATTTGCATGTTTTGATAAGTCATCATAGATGATAAGAACATGTTCTCATTTGAACATGAAAAATTCACCCATCGCAACTCCAGAAAATGGTGATAACCATTGCATGGCAGCTGGAGCAGATGATCAAGCAGAAACGATTATCGTATAATCCATTGCTCACGCTTTCTTCAGTTCTTCTGATATTGCAACCACTTTAGAATCTTTTTGTCAGATAGAAACGTAGATGCATTTAACACCTTTTCATTTTTGATTCAAGATCGTATCAATTGCTATTTGTGTCTTACCGGTTTGTCTGTCTCAGATGATAAGTTCTCTTTGTCCTCTACCGATAGGTACAAGTGCATCAAGTGCCTTGATACCGGTTTCAAGCGGCTCATGAACTGATTTACGGCTCATTACTCAAGTTGCAACCCTTTCTGTAGGATAATATTCTGTTGCTTTGATTTCCCCTAATCAATCGATCGGATTGCCGAGAGCATCTACAACACGTCCAAGCAGTCATTCTCAGACTGGAACTTCAAGCACTTTACCTGTTTTTTTAGCAATCATTCATTCTTTGATTGTCGAAAATCAAGATAGGATTACTATTCAAACAAAGCTTTCTTCAAGATTCAAGGCGACTCACATTGCTCAGGACTCGAATTCTACCAGTTCATTATATGAAATATCACGAAGTCATACGACTTTTGCAATTCAGTCTCAAAGATAGATAACCTCTCAAAGATTGACTCTCTCAGGATTTATGTCTTTAGAATCGAGACGTGTCTCGATATCTTTTATTATTCCATCTAAAATGTTTGTATTAGCCATGGGTAGATGTAAATGGTTAAAAATTATTCTTGGTAGAGACAAGGCAATGCCTTGTCTCTACATATTTTATTTTGTTTGTCGGGCGTGTAAGAATGACATGAATGCCTATATCTTCCCCAATTTATTCCTCACACTTTCAAAAGACAGGTCTACCATATCGTCTCAGAAAAACAATCGCATTCATCAAGCTAGAATCTCATTTTCTTTCCAAGTGATATCTTGAGAATTTATTTCAATTCAAAAGAAATCTTTAAAAATATTCTGAGCCTCTGTTTGCACTTCTTCTTTATTAAGAGAAGGGAAGTATTCAACTAATATCTTCTGAGTTCCTGTTAATTCGTAATGAAGGATTTCAGATGATTTCTTGCCTATGTTTTTTCTTAAACTCCTGAATTTCTTCAGGATTTTTGATAATTCAAGGAGTTCTGCCTTAGAATATTTTTCTAGATTCATAAGTGGTTGTTATTATTTCTTTTTAGTTCATTCTGGACTTTTGCCTAAGGCGTACTTTTCAATAATCCAGAATCTGTTAAATGTTTTTAATCCTAATTTATTTAACAAGTTATTTTATTCTTATAGATTCCAGTTCAAGCCTGGAATGACATTAGACATTATTATAAACTTTCTAAATTTTCTTGAGATCAACCAAGCATTTCCGGTTCAATTCCTAGCTTCGTAACCCATCCTCATCATCAATCGGGGCTGAAATGAGATTTATCGCTTATTGTCATTCTTATGAGATTTCTTACGGCTTCAGCTCTCTCAGACATTGCACATTCGAGAATTGCATTCAGGTCTCAATTGAATTCCCTATGATCTCTTCAGGTAATTTCTTCAAATATTCTTCAATTCAGTGCCATAATAGTTAAATTATATCTTGTTTGTGACCCTCTAGTGAAGTCGAATGGGTCGCTTTTGACTAATGAATATTGATTTCTGAAAAGGGATTTTTCGATTTCGCTACACTACACTGGAGAATGACATGGACCATTTAAACCTTCTCGTTTTCTAATGTTTTCTTGATGAAATCTTTATTAGCATCACTTTTTGTAAACATTTTTTCATTAACCTTTAGGGCCACGTCAAGCACTTTGCCTTTCAGTTCCGCATATAGGGTTTTTCTTTCATTTTCTATGTCAAGTTCAGCCTTTTTCTTTATCTTAGTCGCCTCACCCTTAGCCTCTTCGACTATTCATGTGGCTTCCTGCTTTGCAATTATTTCGGCATCTTTTTTGATAGAAACCGCATCTTTTTTTGCTGATTCAAGAATCACTTTTGCTTCATCCTTTGCTTCCTTCTTTATTTCTTCCATCTCTTTGTGAGCTACTTCAAGTTCCTTCCTTTTCTTTTCTTCTTTTTGAAGATAAGCTAGGTATGGTTTGACTAGGAATTTGTTCATCACAAAAATTATTATACAAATGTTAATGAACTGTATAATGAATGAACCAAGATTTACGAATGCATCCATGGTAAGAATTAGGATTTAAGAATTAAGTAGAGATACAGGCATTGCCTTATCTAAAGGTTAGTTTAGATTTGTCATTCCTGCAGAGGCAGGAATCTTCCTAATATCAAAATTAGCAACAAACCATATTATTATATCATTTTTTCCTCTATCATTATTTAAAATATAAATGATGAGTATAATCTGTAGATTCCTGCCTCTACCCCAAGAGCACTTCCTTCGGACGGCAGGAATGACAGTAAATTTATTATAAGAATTTAAGGATCATTGCAATAACGAAAGCGAATATTCAAAGCGCTTCAGCAAAGGCGATAGCAAGAATCATTGTTGATTTGATTTCTCCGCTAGAAGCCGGATTTCTTCCGATTGCACTAAGAGCAGCAAAACCAATAAGACCGATAGCGATAGCTGGTCAGAATGCACCAAGTCAAAATGATAGTGCAATAGCAATTTCTTTCATAAGTATTAATTTTAAAAAAGTAAAAAGGAAAACTTTGAGCGATTCTCAAAATCTCTACTTCTTATTTTTTAGCTTATTTCTTTCGTCATCCTGAGTGTAGCGAAGGATCCAGGATTAGAAAGGTTTACTTGTCTATTAGCTTCTTATTAATAAGTATTGATCAACACTGGATTCTTCGTTTCTCTCAGAATGACACCGAATATCCTCCATTCACTCAACTCTTAACTCTCAATTCTTTCTAATGATGTTCTTCGATGGCTCATCTGAAATACATAGACGACAGGATGAAAAATACGACAGCCTGAATAAGCGCCACGAATAATTCAAAGAACCAGAATGGCAGAACTATAAGCTCTCAGATTCTTAGTCCATATATATGAAGCATTCATCCAAGAAATGCCAGCATTGATATGAGTACTGCTCAGGCAAAGATATTTCAGAATAGACGAAGAGAAAGTGAGAGTGCTTTAACTATTTCTCAGATTGCATGAAGCCATCAAACAAATACATATACGCATTTTTCCATTATGTTCTCTCCCGTGAAGTTGAACAAGTATCACTTGATATATTTCGGCAATCATCTTTTGAAGACTGCAACAAAATGAGAAATTATTATTATGCTAAGAGACAATGCAAATGTGGTATTAGGATCTGAATTTATAGGCCTAAGATATTCATGGAGACCTAATGAAGGGCCGGCAAATAGAAGTATCCAATCAAGAAATAGAGAGAAGACATTTGAAAGGAAGATAAAAATGAATAATCATCAGATCAGAAACAAGGATCTTCTTGCAAATTTTTTATCTCAAATGAAGTCAGCTGCCATATCATACAGCAAACCAATAATTATAAGTCAAGTTGTCTTGAAGAATCATCCTTTCTTTTTGATTGAAATCTTAAAGAAATACAAAATAATAAAAAAAACAATCATGAAAATCCAGGTCGATAGGATTGTATTTGTAATTCAAAAGTGTATTCCGAGAATACTAAATTCGGTTCATTCGATGATTTGTCCCTGTATTGTGGGAATATGTGGTCAGGCTTTTTCTAGTATAGACATCAAAAATGATTTTTAATATGTAACTTTCTTAACAAACAATGCAGTATTATAGTAAAGATAAGTAAATATCAAAATTATTTTAAAATAATTTTTTATTGCTAATTATCTTTTGAAATTTTATTTTGATGCATTATAAAGATTTGTGATTTCCGTGTCAGAAAGGGCTCTTTTATATAATCTTGTTGCTCCGATATTTCAAAGGAATTGCTTATTTCATGACGCTTCTCTTCAGATAGCCAGATTTAAGTTTGTAACTTGATTATTATTAACATTTCATGATTTTACCATTACTCAATCTATATATAATTTACTATTCGGATTTGAATTTTCATCGTAAACAACTCATACATGATAAATCTTATTCAAATCCAATGCTTTGTCGGCAACAATAAATGAGCTTCATGATGATGTGTTATACGTTTCAAATAAAAGCTTATTAACTCAGCCAGAAAGATATAACCTGAATCAATAAGATGCATTTCAAGCTCACCCTCATCACCATTGATTCACAATTGTCTGGCTACCAAGGACAGAAGAGCTTATTTTTGATATAATAGTTTTTTTAGTTAGATTTTGCTTATACGAAGTTGTTATATTTCAATTCGTATTCATATTAAGCATTTTATTTGACATGCTTATATTTCAGCTTAATGTTCAGTGGTTTCAATTTCAGCTAATATCAGCCAAATATCAATCAGATATAATTGTTTCCATATCCCAATATCATACTAAAGATGTATCATATTTGTAGGAGGCGTCTTCTAGGCCTTTTAAAATTATTAATTTGCTTCAACTTCATGTTATGCTATCCGTATTATTGAAATGAACTTTATATTCGGTGTTTGTTGTTGCAACGTCAATAGTTGTTCAGCTGAGCACTCATGGCATTTGTACAGGAATCGATGAAGAGCTGCTCAATATTATTCCCAATTCATCTCATCTTACAATTGCATACCTTCAAGAAAATGAACTGGAGTCTGCATTGGTAGGATTTCATATTCATGGGGCAAAAGATAAAGCCAAATTGCTACGGTCTTCTAAAAATCAAAGCAATTGAAATTTGCTCTGACTTTTGTTAGATGAATATGTGTAATAAGTAATTTTATCCAATGGGTCTTTTCATCCTTCTGACAATTTTATGATTTTTAATACATTTGCTCATGCGTATCATTGAAATCATATATGAATTCATGAGGCTGTAATTGATATTGAATCATCAGGCTTTGGGTATTTTCAAGCCATTGCATTGAATATTCATAGTCATTTGGAAATATTCGTCATATCTGATAATCGAGTTGAATCCCTAGCGCTAGCCGATTGACTCGAATATGATAGGAATGCAATAGTGGCGAGTATTGCCAACATTACTACTACTATTATAAGTTCTATTAAAGTAAATGCATTGTTCATAGAGTTAATGGTTCCTCTATGGGTCATAAATGTTATTATAAATTAAAATCAAATTGATTTGGCATGTTGTTTGATTTCCGAATCAGATAAAGCCCTATTATAAACTTTAACATCATCGATTAATCCTATCGTTCAATTCCCTATATCCGATCATCTTTTTCAAATATGTAAGACATAATCTTTTATCGCTGTATTTACCGCCTCGGATATAGGCTTGGTGGAATTACCTGAGTTAGGGTATGTCTTCATTTTATTTCAATTCAAGAATATTGTGATGTACGGTTTTGATGAATCAAATATCATAGTGACGAATTTTGGTTTCCCTTCAGATTTATCGTATGGACAATAAGTTATCCTTCACCAAGCCAAATCAGGTTTTAATAACGGAACCAACATGGCTTTCGATCAATCACAACTTGTTGTAGTATAGTAATCTGTAATAAACCAAGATCAAGTATTTGAATTTGCATTAGCCGATGATTCCGCCAATATTGTAAATATTCACACAGTTGGAGCTCTTGTGTCAGCAATAATCTCGATTGTTGCAGTGCTGCTTGATCAGTATTTTACGACTTGAGCAGTGTAAATCATGCTTGATCAACTGAAATATAACCCTTTTCAATTAATGCCTCAAGTGCTAACAGGTAAGATATTACCGCTGAATACACCACTGTTTCCATTCCCGCTCAAATCCTTCAATTTTCAATCAGCAGTCAGTGTCTCCATATCCCAATATCATACCAAAGAATTGTCATAATCCTTTAGGCTCATATCTTTCTTCGCCACGCAATTATCCTTACTGGAGAAATTATTCGTAGCAGATCAATCAAGCACGAAGCACACATCAGGATTATATATTCATCAGCTTGCTGAACTTGTAGAACCTGACAATATGAACAAGGATGGCAAACTAGGATCGAGCATATAATTTCATTTTAATTGGACTATCTTGGAAGTTGTATCATCAGCACTTGCAATGATCTCGCTCATAGCAATGAAAGGATTGAAATTATCCTCTCTCATGCTCGTCGGATTCTCCAATTCAAGGGCCAGCTGATAATACAGTGGCTGTCATCATTGTGATATGGTGGAATACCTGTATTCGCTTCAAGAAGGGTCTTTGATTCAGGCAGACAGAGTCGATAAAATTGAATTGTTAACCGTTCATTCCGTTATCATGACTCCAGACACTCCAGTCGCGGTAGCTCATCATGTGTATACCTTGGGATTTGCAGGAAGTGGGATAGTTCATCCTATTGCCTGACGCAGCTCAAGTCATTTCTTTATATTCGTGGTATCCGATAACCTTGCAGAATCCCTTGCAGAACCTGACTGTGAAGAGAAAGAAAGGAATGCGATGGTAGCAAGTATTGCCAAAATAACAATTACTACTATGAGCTCTACGAGAGTGAATGCGTTGTTGTTTTTGATTTTATTCATAATATTTGTGGTTAAAAGCATTTAAAAATTTATTGTTTAAATCAAAGTGATTTTGCTCTTTGGCGGATTTCTAAATCCGAAGCTGCACGGTTGTATATTTTAATTTCATCTAATACTCAATTTAAAGAATATTCCTTGTCTCATAAATATCTTCAGAGTATCAAGGGCATATTATTATTGTTCGGATTTCATATATATTTTAAAGTTCATTTCTTTATTCAATTTTCATAAACCGAAAGATTTTCTCAATCATAAACTCAAACCATATGAATAAAATTTCAAGCCTTATATTTATCCATGCTTCGTGCAATTCTCTGTTCTCAATCCATTCCAATGATAAACTCATAATTTCATGCAATATATAAATCTAGCTTATAATTATAATTTGGCCATAATCATTTGCTTAAGAATATGCAACTATGAATACTGTTATCTAAAAATATTGCCTCAATTGTCATGTTTTTAGTGATATCTAAGCTACTTCATGTTCAATCATCGTCCACAACAATTGAATATCAACTATTACTGAAACTCAACCCCTTGCTTATAATTCATCCAGTTGAAGCTGCAGAATAATTCATACCTCAGCTAAATGTTCAATCATTTCCATTCCCGCTCAGATCCTTCAACTTTCAATCGGCAGTCAAGGTCTCCATATCCCAATATCATACCAAAGAATTGTCATAATCCTTAAGGCTCATGTCTTTCTTTGTTACACAGTTATCCTTGCTGGAGAAATTATTCGTAGCCGATCAATCAAGCACGAAGCATATGTCAGGAT
>AMFJ01007876.1_pt1 | contig 13677 bp, 10 predicted proteins | sample 427208 | NCBI WGS metagenome assembly AMFJ01 (sample SAMN02954298, study PRJNA114691) | groundwater metagenome | biome: aquatic; feature: subsurface aquifer; material: sediment; isolation source: subsurface aquifer sediment | place: USA: Rifle, CO | collected 2008-08
CATTTTCAAGGTTCCTCCTAAAACATAACACCTTAAAAGTCACCATAATTTTGGGGACGAAGTACTAGTTTTATTTCTCTTTATGAGTAATTTTAGTTAGCAATGCCGGGCATGGTGCCTCATATATCACTCTTCTGAGAATAGTGGCATGAGGTGGTGCCAATTTACCATGCCATGCAATTGCTATCAAATCGTTATTATGTTCTTTAGAAAAATTTATTATATGCTCTGCAGGGTCTCCTGTAGATACGAAGAACTCTACTTTAAAGTTATTTTTTAGTTTTGGGCCAAATCGTCTAAGAAATTCTTTGGTCCAGGTTGGCCATTCATGCTGTGGGTGATCTTCATAATAAGGGACAGTAAACATTCCAGACTCAGCCTGTTTTTTTTGTTCTGATACCGGTATATGCAATAGGTCTATTTCTGCATTAATTTTGGATAAAATCCTCATTGTGGGTTCTAAAGCCTGTGCAGCACAAGGACATCCATTTAATGGAATTAAAACATTTTTAGTTTGCCATAAATTATTCTGAGTTGGCAATTCAATATCTGGCCTTACTAATAAAACTGGTGTGGATGTGTTTTCTATAACCTTTGTAGCAACGCTCCCGCTTATTTTATCAGGATCATATCCCTGTCCATGAGTACACATAACAACATATTCTGATAATTTAGCTTCTTCGATTATGACTTCTATAGGGTTACCTTTTTTATGACTGATAATGCACCTTGGAAAATCCTCTTTACGTATTTTTGCTTTTTTTATAACTTCTTCTCTAGATAGCTCTTCATCAGATACATATAAAATATGAACTATCATATTCAGAAGAACAGCAATGCTTTTAGCCGGTAATACAGCTTTTAACGAAATATCTGAACCATCTAGCGGTAAAAGTATCATTTTTCCCTGTTCCATTTTATTTATCTCCAAAACCATTTATGAGTTTTATAAGCAGAGTATTTATTATCAGGTTCCAGCTTTCTCCAGTTATCAGGGCCTATACTTAGATTCACAGCTTTATTTCCAATAATTTCAAAAGTTATTTCTTCTTTTTTGATCTTTAAATTAACCTTTTGTTTATGCCAGTATACTGAAAATTCAAGCCCCGCCCACTGATCAGGTACATGAGGATCAAACATTAAACCCTGATCATAAATATACATTCCGCCAAATCCCATCACAATTGCTTGCCAAAGTCCGCCCATTGCGGCCATATGGATTCCGCCTGATGCATTACCCATATTATTGTATAAATCTATTTCAGCAGCTTGCTTGAAATAATTATATGCTTGATCCATTTTCCCAAGTCTTGCAGCCATAATGCTGTGGATACTGGGACTTAATGAGCTTCCATGTCCTGTCCTTGGTTCATAAAAATCATAATTAGCCTCAATTGTTTCCTTAGAATACTTATTAGCTAGTAGGTACAAGAACATTATTACGTCAGGTTGTTTAATAACCTGAGATTCTCTGGTTCTTTCCCTGCCTAAAATCACGTCCATTGGAGTAATTCTGTTTTCATCATATTCATGAATATTTATAAACTCAAGGTCAAAATATCCTGTAAACTGTTCATAAACTTTGGTTTCAGGATCCTGCTTTATATAAATTTTATCCTTTATTTCTGACCAAAATTCTAATTCTTTATCCTCTAATCGTATTTTCTCTTGTAGCCTTTCATATTTATCTTTATATTTGGTTTTCATAAATTTAGCCAATTTCAAGGCTATTTCAAAGTTATGTCTGACGATTATGTTTGTATAAGCGTTATCATCAACTAATTCATGGTACTCATCCGGACCTACAGCGTCATAAATATGATAATAACCGTCTTCGCTTTGAGACATTAAGCTTTCGCAAAACCTTGCTGTTTCAAGGATAATTTCGCTGCCAAAATTGACAAGAAAATCATCATCCCCTGTCACCTGCCAGTATTGCCAGATAGCATATGCAATATCTGGAGAAATATGGTTTTCATATTCACTTGTATATATATTTATTTTTTCTCCAAAAGGAGAGATCACCTCTGTTGGGGCTTCTTCAAGACCGTTGTCCGTAGATTCCCAAGCGAATGATGCGCCTTTGAATTCTTCCAGTTCAGCATTTTTCCTTGCACCCGGTAAGGTATTATATCTGTACATCAATAATTGTCTTGCAATTTCTGGATAAGTCAAAATGAAAAAAGGCAGCATATATATCTCAGTATCCCAGAAGATATGACCCTTGTATGCTTCACCGGACAAGTTTCTGGCGGGAATAGAAATATAATTTCCGCTGTATTTGCCTGAATTGATTAAGTGATACATGGCAAAATTTATACATTTTTGGGCATGAGAATCTCCGGTTATAATTAAATTGGCGTTATTCCAATGGTTATTCCAGCATTGAATATGTGATTCTTGAAAAGAAGTATAAAAATTATTATCACCTTGAAGAATATTTTCCATGTATTCTTTGCTAGTATTTATAGTTATTTCATTATTTATGCCCGAAAAAATTGTTATAAGACTGCATATAGAGTATTCACAATCATATTCTGCTATCCATTCCCATTCTTCATAGTTTATTTGATCTTTATAGTAAGTATTATGGTTAATATGCTCCATTAAAGGTTCAGGGATCTTATTATTCTGGGATTTTGGAGATTGTTGATCGCAAGAAAATTTGCTTGTCTGATTGACTATAACTAATTGATTTGTGCCTTTAGGTATCATCCCAAGTGAAATACCATTACCGGACTTATTAATTTCTGGTAATGGAAAGACTAGTTCCATATCTTGCCCGTCAATTCCTGAAATAACCTTTATTTTGTCTGTATAGTTTTCCGGTTTAATAGTTAAACTCTTAAAGGCCAAGTGCTTATCGGCTAGTGAAATAAATTTTGTTATTTCAATATTGGTTATTCTGTCATTTGCATCTTTTACTTTCCATTTTCTGCTTAATATGCCTTTTTTCATATCAAGATATCTTTTATGATCTAATAATTCTGTAGTATTCAGGTCAATTAACTCATTTCCGATATATATCTGTATTCTAGTCCAATCAGGAATTATTGCCAGTTCCTCATTGCTATTAACATCTGTTGGCTTGTATACTCCAGCCAAAAATGTAGCTGGATTACAGGGTTCGTAAAGTTCTTCCAGGCTATTTCGTGTTCCTATATATCCATTGCCAAATGACTGAAGTGATTCCATTTCACGTTCTGTCATGGGATCAAATCCCTCAATAATAACAAACCATGGATTATCATCAGCTATATTAGAGTAATTTTCTGTTATCTGCTTTAAAAACATTTATTTAATTTTTCCTGATTTTGAACAAAATATAAAACCAGTTTAAATTGTAATTTAAACTGGTCCATTGATAATTTGTATAGTCTTTTAGTTAAAAAATTATCCAAAAATATTTTATAATAACTTATTACAGTTGCTTGGTTTCAATTTCATTTAACTTTTGTTGTATATGTTTTCTTGTTTTTACTGATATTATATTCAGGCAGGAATTCCAGATATAGGAGTATTCCCAGGCTTTTGAACCTTTATTGATGTTGTCAAACAAACAATATCCTTGTTCTCCTCCAAGCTTTGAGGCAATACTCTCGTTTAACTTGAAATATCCGCAGTTCATGCATACTTTTAAATTAAAGCCATGTGTTCTTAGCTTTTCTGTTATCTCTTCAATTGCATAATCTATTCTCGGGTGCTTTGAAGAAGATAGTTTCTTTCCGTTAAATATAAATAATAATTGTGAATGAGTATCATTTTGTCTGATTTCTAGCTGGCATGGCAGCTCTTTTTTGCCGTCAGAAACTGTTGTCTCTATGATTTGCTTATGAAAATCCTTATTAATCAGAAATTTCTTAGGCAAAGTAAACTTAAAAGACATATTGATTTTAATTCCCTGTAATAATGACAGAGAAAATATAAGCGGAGCAAAAAATGCCAAGAAAACACTATTTTTATATTCTTTAAAAGAACATCTTGCAACCAGCATTGCGAAAAGCTTGCCTGTAAAATAACCAAATAATAACAATAAAACAGCATTAGTACTTATAGCATTTGCAAAGCTGGTATTTGTAAATAGAGAAACATTGAATAAAAAGAAAGACAAAATTAGAAAAACCATACTCGATGGGTATATTAGAGATAGTATTAATTCTTTTGCTTTTATATTTCTTTTATTTGTAAACAGGAATAATATATTATTCTTGAAAGTTATAAGGGATTTATATCTTTTTTTATAATCATCTAGCGCTATGCTGTTTATATCTTCTGAAAATTGTTTGTAGCAGTATAGATAATATGAATTTGAAACAGGTATACCTGCATTAGCCAATTTAATAGAGAATTCATACTCTTCAAATCCATAATCGGTAATGGAAAAAGTCAATTTTTCAAGAATATCCTGTCTAATTGCATATATATCTTCATCCAAAAGGGTGCTTAAAGATGCATAATACCTGCCATGATTTATTACTTTATTTTTAATTTTATTTCTTAAATATGCCATAGCAGACATTAAATCAAGATCCGAATTTAAAGGTAATGTCTCACCAAGTAAAACCGGATTATCATATATTGCAGCATTAACTCTGGCTAGAAAATCAGGTTTGACTATGCAATCTGCGTTCAAAAACACAAATGCATTTGTATTTTCACTTGATAATATTCTCTCTAGCAGCCAGGCTATTGCTTTATTTCTGCCAATAGGTTTTATATCAGTATTAATTCGCCATAATCTTGTTCCGCCAAGGATTTCAAGTAGCTTTGCGCTATTATCATCACAATTATCCATAATGACATTGATTGAATATCTCTCAGGATTATATTCCTGCCTTTTTAAGGATTCAATAAGATCTATTATTGTCGATGCATTATTATGCGAATAGACTATTATATTTATATTTTGCTGAAACTTTACGGCATAATTCTTTTTTTCTATATCAGCAATTTTTCCTCTTGAAGAGCAACTGATAATGTACAGCTGATTCAATACATAAAAAGCGAGGAATATGAACAGGATCCAGGATATAAGATCAAAAAATAACATATAAATCTTTCATATTATAACTAGCTATTCACTATCGTGGGATATAATCTAATATTAATATAGTTTTACCATAATAAATAATATTATTTAACAGGCAAATAATATTATTTAGCATATCTTAAAAACAGTTACTACTATGATTTGAAAATAAGTTTTTCTGTTATATAAACAATTAGATATTTAAGTAGAGTCATGGCTTCAATGAAAGTTTTAGTATTATGCTTTATAAAATATGATTTTTAAGGTATGCTATTGCCTAAAAGAGATAATTTTAGGAGGAAAATAAAGTGTCTGAATCTTCTCAATCTATTTTAAGTTCAAATAATGAAAATACAGAGAAAATTAATTATGTTTTTATGGATGGAGAATACATTCCATATGAAAATGCAAAAATCAGTGTAAGAACTCATGCGTTTTTATATGGAACCTCGGTATTCGAAGGAATAAGGGGTTATTGGAACGAGGAAGAAAAGCAAGTCTATATTTTCAGAATGAAAGAGCATTATGAAAGAATTCATAACAGCTGCAAAATAATGCACATGGACCCTAAATATTCTGTAGATGAGATGTGCAATATTACAGTAGAACTTATGAAAAGAAATGCACCTGAAACAGATACTTATATGAGACCTACTATTTATAAAAGCGCGGAGACAGTGGGTCCTAAGCTAATAAATAATCCTGATTCTTTTTTGATTTTCACTACTCCGTTAGGCAATTATGTCGATATCACAAAAGGCCTAAGTGTGTGCGTATCCAGTTGGAGAAGAGCTGATGATAATGCAATTCCACCAAGAGCAAAAATAGGCGGTTGCTATGCTAATACAGCTCTCATTATAACAGACGCTATTAAAGCCGGATTTGATGAAGCTATAGTGCTTTCTCATGATGGGCATGTTAGTGAAGGTAGTGCTATGAATTTATATCTGGTCGAAAATGGTAAGCTCATAACATCAAAGACCACTGACAATATCCTCGTTGGTGTGACTCGAAATACAATCAAAGAAATTGCTTTAAGAGAACTTGGTATTGAAGTAGTGGAAAGAGAAATTGACAGGACTGAATTATATACCGCCGATGAGTCCTTTTTCTGTGGAACAGGCGCACAGGTAAGTCCTATAACCAAAATTGATCATAGACCTGTAGGAAATGGACAGGTAGGCCCTATTACCAAAAAGCTGCAGGATCTCTATTTTGACATAGTAAAGGGTAAAATGGAAAAGTATAAACATTGGTGCACGCCTGTTTATGATAATTAATTTTATTGGGCAATGTATAATAGTTTTGTTTAAATCCGCTAAATATATATTTAGCGGCAGGATTCATATAAAAAATACTATTATTCAAGCTTCAATTATAGGTTTTGATTCAGCCGCTATAGCAGTTGTAATTACTCTTATTAGCGGCTCGGTGCTTGCTCTTCAGGTAGCAAAACAATTTGTATTATCAGGAGCTGAAGCCTATGTTGGAGGACTTGTATCGATTGCAATGATTAGAGAAATGGCTCCGGTGTTTGCTAGTCTTGCGATTGGGGCCAGGGCTGGAACAGCTATTGCAGCAGAACTTGGAAATATGAAAGTAACCGAGCAAATTGATGCTTTGCAAGTGCTAAAAGTAGACCCAATTGCTCATCTTGTAGTGCCAAGGCTTATTGCAGGAGTGTTAATGGTGCCGCTTATTACTATATTATCTCAGGCTATTGGCATCTTAGGTGGCATGTTTGTAGCAAAATCTATGGTAAATATTCATCCTAACATATATATAAATTCTGTATGGTTATATTTAGGTATCTATGATATTAAAGTGAGTATGGTAAAAGCAGCTGTATTTGGACTTTTAATAACATTAATCTGTTGTACTCATGGATTAGCAACAAAAGGTGGAGCTAAAGAAGTGGGAATTGCAACAACAAGAGCAGCTGTATGGTCAGCACTCTCAATTCTTGTTTTTGATTATTTTTTAACATGGATCTTTTACGGTTAATTATATTGAAACGGTCATCCTGAACGAAGTGAAGGATCTATGAGATTCTTCGGGCTAAAGCCCTCAGAATGACAATATATTTAAATGTTTAATTACTTTAAACTAAAGGATTTTTCTTTGGAATTCCTGCTTTTCTCGGATAATTAGGTGGGGTTGGTTTTATCTTTCTTATTATAATTAAATTTCTTTCAACCGATTCCTCATCAGGCAGGTCGTAACGGGTTATATTCGTAACTTCCCCTCCTAGTGCTGCAAATGCTTTTTGTGCCTGATTAAGTTCTATCTCGATACCCCTGGCTTTATATGCAATAAAGAATCCTTCCTGCTTGACAAAAGGCAGGCAATATTCAGATAAAATATTTAATTGACTTACTGCACGGGCCACTACGATATCAAAATTTTCTCTTTTATCTTTTTCACGTACTAAATCTTCAGCTCGGGCGTTAATAACTTTTATTCTATCGATTAACCCTAATCTTTCAGCTAGCAATTCAATAAATTTAGTCTTTTTACCAATAGAATCAACAGCGGTTAAGCTCCAGTTCGGATTAACAATAATAATTGGAACCCCAGGAAATCCACCGCCAATGCCAATATCAATTACAGTTTTAGTCTCATCCCAACCAATTTGATCTTTTATTAATCCTATTGAGATGGAATCTATAAAATGTTTTCTGATTGCAATATCCTGATCAGTATTACTGACCAGATTTGTATGTTTATTATATTCATCAAGAAGCCGCCAGTACTCTTTAAATTGATTTATTTGATCATCATTCAGGTTTAAGTTAAAATTTTCGGCTTTTTCTTGTAATAATTCCCAATTTTTATCCATATTTTCTTTTTATATTCTCTATTAGTATATTAAACTTGATTTCACCAATTTCAGACATTATTCTTTTAAATCGCCGGTCAATTTTTTCCTTGCTATCAGTTGATATTGTTTTACCCACAGCCTTCTTAGCCAGAATAAATGATCTGAGGGCATTCTCGAATTGACTTTCAATAAAATAAAAATCTCCAATATCAATATGGCTCATTGCAATAGTATATAAATCACTTGTTGATTTTGCAGCTAGAACTCCTTCACGAAAATATGCCAGTGCCTTATCCTTGACATCTAATCCTGAGTATATATTACCAAGTCTGGATAAGTTTTTACATTGCCCTTCGTAGTTATTTGTAAGTTTATCAATTTCAAGTGATTTAGCATAGTTAATAATTGCGTTATTAGTATCTTTCATATCCTCATAAAGTGCGCCCATATTAGAATAGGAGGCTGCTAGATAGGAATTTACAGCAGGATTATTGGAAATTTGTATATTCTTCTGGTAATATTCAATTGCTCTGTCAAAATCATCGTAATCGTCATAAATTATAGCTATTTTAAAACATAATATTGATGCATTTCTTGTGTCATTAAGCTTTTTAGCTCTTTCAAAAGCTTCAAGATAGTATCTTAGAGCTACATCTAAATCTTCTTTGTAATCATATATATCACCAAGACCGCTTAAAACACCCATCATTGTAGTATCTTGAATAGTTTCAGGGTCATACTTTAATATTTGATTGTAATAACTCAAAGCATCATTGTGCTTAGAGTTATCTTTATACATATCTGCGATTTTTAACAGTATTAACTGTATATTAGCTGTGTCATTTAATCTGGTATATAAGTCTAAAGTCTTATTTAAGTAATTCAAAGACTTTTCATACTGCTTTAGGGCTTCAAATATATTAGCAATAGCTTTAGAAACTCTGGCAGAACTTACTGTATCTCGTATTTCTTCAGTTATATTAAGGGCTTTCTTATAATAACTTAAAGTCAGGCTTAGATTTCCTTTTTTCTTGCATATAACTGCATTTTTGATATATTTATCACGTATTTGCTCAGGTGTTTCCTGTTCTATTCGTTCTTCTTCAGGCTGTTGTCCATAATTATTATTCTGTAAATCCTGAACTTCTTCGGAGTCATCTGCTTGTGCCAACAATTTCTTTTCTTCATCAGATAAATCAATTTTTAGATCCCCTATATCTATTGATTTTGTCTGAGTATTTTCACCGGTTTTTTGCTCTTTTAGCATTTCTTCTTTGACTTCTTCTTTTCCTGTATCGATTTTTTGCTCTGCAATAACGTTTACATCAACTAGTGCAGCTGATTCAATTTCGCTGCCCAGATTGTTTAGATCGTATTTGCTGGAATATGATGATACAAGCGGGTCTGAATTATATTTGTCAGGGTGGTTAGAGCCGGAATTTTCTTTATATTTATCTGAACTTAGCCGATGATAATGAATTTCACTATTTAGTGATTTTCGAGATATTGCAAAAATTCTGTTTTCAAGTTTATTTGATAATTGTTCCGTATAGAAATCATACAAGAATTGGTGAATTTTGACTTTTTCATTTACCGGGATATTATTGTAAATAAAGTGTCTTAAGAAATCTTTTAAGCAGTATGCATTATTATTAAAGCTAAGTAATTTATTTGATGTTAAATACTTTAAATGATCATCGATATCTCTGCCTAGATTTAATCTGCCAATAGTATCAGGATTCACACAATGGCGTATAGTTGCAAAGAACCAGAGAGCTTTTTTTGCTAATAAAGGGATTTTAGAGTAAATTTTCCTGACTATGAAATCCTCAAAATTCTCCTTATGAATTGAATATTCTTTGATAATGTCAAAAGGAGATAGTTTAAGTATATTGACTGCTGTGATAAACAAATATAAGCTTTCAGGATATCCTCGGGCTGTTTGAAAAGCCTGATATAGAACATTCTCTGATCCGGCTAATTTGTGATCATTTAATATTCTAATGGCATCAGACTCATCAAGACCTGACAACTTTAGCTGATGAATTTTCTCTTGATCAACATTAAAGCTATCAGCAGAGATTCTGCTGCCTGAGATTATAAGTTTTATTGAGGGAATAGATAGTAAATAATTCAAAAAACGGGATAATTCTTTATCAGAAATAGACAGTTCATCATTAATGCAGTTTTCAAATCCATCAATTGTTATTAATAGTGGTCTATTTAAGTTTTTTAGATAGCTAACTAATTTTTTATCAATTGATTTAACTGTTGAATCATTTTTAAGTCTGATATATTCTTCATCTTTTCCTAATTCTTTATCTAAATATTGATAAAGAGAGAGTATTATATCATCAAGGTTTGAAGATGAGTTGTATTCATAATAAAAGTCCAGAATGTTATCTTCTAATGCTAATAAGGCTGATTTTATTAGTTGGGTTTTTCCTGTGCCTTGAAAACCACCAAGTAAAACCAACTTATACTCAGCTGAATTTAAAGCAGTAAAAAGATCATTTAAATATTCTCGCCTATTAATGTAGGTATATAGAGTTTCTTTAGGAATAAAATCAAGATTTAAGAAATCTTTAAGTTGGCTCTCTACATTTTCAAGTGAATTTATAGAGAACATTAACTTATTAATTATATTATTTTTAACGTAAATTGCTTGATTCATACTTTATTCCAGATTCATATTTGGGTTTTACAAGAATATGTCTTGGATAATTCAACAATACTTACAGCAGGTATCTTATTTTAAATTGTGATTGATATAAATTGTACAATAAATTTTAGGTTTTATGACCCCTTAATTTTTAGTAAAAACAATATTCTCCATATAACACTTAACTTAATATTCCATTAAAATGTCAGAAAATATAATGGAAAAAAACCATTTATATGAGATAATCACTAAAAATATAGTTAGTATATGATGAATTTAATAGAGGAAGTACATACATGGCAACGGAGAATAAGAAAATCAGAGTAGCAGTATGTGGGGCCTGCGGCAAAATGGGCCAGGAAGTAGTTAAAACTGTTAATAAAGAAAATGATATGGAGATAGTTGCAGCTATAGATGTAGCTAATGTAGGTAAAGATATTGGTGAAATTGTTGATAATAAACCGCAGGGTGTTATTATATCAGAATCATTAAAAGATACACTTACTCAAAATCAGGTTGATGCAGTTGTTGATTTTACAAGCCCTGAGTGTATTTTTGAGAATGCTAAAATTGCTCTAAATTGTGGAATTAGACCTGTCATTGGTACAACCGGTCTATCCAGTGAGCAATTGAAAGAAATCGAAAATTTATCACGTGAAAAAAATCTTGGGACACTGGTTGCTCCAAATTTCGCAATAGGTGCAGTGTTAATGATGATGTTTGCAGCAACTTCATCAAAATACTTCGATCACGCTGAAATCATAGAACTTCATCACAATAGAAAAAAAGATGCACCATCAGGAACAGCCATTAAAACTGCACAACTTATGACACAACAAAAATCACAGTTTGGAGTAGATAATATTCCTGAAACTGAAACTTATAAAGGATCACGAGGTGGAATTACCGAATCTAATATCCATATTCACAGTGTTAGACTGCCAGGTTTTGTAGCTCATCAGGAGGTTATCTTTGGAGCACCGGGGCAGGCACTTACTATACGGCATGATTCATTTGATAGAGCCAGTTTTATGCCCGGAGTCGCTCTTTCAATCAGATATGTAATGGAACATTCTGATTTTGTCTATGGCTTAGAGAATATTTTATAGCGAGGAAAGTATCATGAAAAAACCTAATATTGCTGTTTTAGGGGCAACTGGAGTAGTTGGCAGCGAGATTCTAAGCATACTTGCAGAACATAATTTTCCTTTTAACAGTATAAAATTTCTGGCCAGTGCCCGAAGTGCAGGAAAAGATATTAAATTTCAGGATAAAATTTACCAGATAGAAGAAGCGACCCCTGAAGCATTTGAAGGAGTTGATATAGTTCTATCATCAGCGGGAGCGTCCACAAGCAAAGCTTTAGCTCATGAAGCAATTAAAAGAGGAGCTGTTGTTGTAGATAATACCAGCGCATTTAGAATGGAAAAAGAAGTTCCGCTCGTAATAGCAGGTGTTAATGATGAAGACTTGAAATGGCATAAAGGCCTTATATCCAATCCAAATTGTTCTACATCACAATTAATGCTGGTTCTAAAACCATTACATGAATATGCTAATATTAAAAAATTAGTAGTAAGCACATATCAGTCAGTCAGCGGTGCAGGAAAAAGTGCTATAGATGAATTAATGGATAATGCAAAAGCAGACTTGAATGATCAACCATTTGAGAATAAGGTTTTCAAGAAAAGAATTGCCTTTAACCTGATCCCTCAGATAGACGTATTCTGCGACAACGGATACACAAAAGAAGAGATGAAACTCGTCAATGAAACTAAGAAAATATTGCATCTCCCAGAAGAAACTCCAATTGCAGCAACTGCTGTCAGAGTTCCGGTGGTAATTAGTCACAGCGAATCTGTAAATGTTGAGTTTGAAAAACCAATAACTCCTGAAAAAGCTAGAGAAATTTTATCAAAGGCATACGGAGTTGTTGTCGAAGATAATCCTGCTAATTTTGAATTCCCTACCCCAATTGAAACAGCTGGCAAAGATCCTGTATATGTCGGCCGAATCAGAAAAGACCTTGCAAGTGATAATGGCATTGCAATGTGGGTTGTAGCAGATAACCTCAGAATCGGGGCTGCTCTTAATACAGTTAGAATTGCAGAAAAGTTGGTAGAAATGGATCTCGTTAGAGTTCCTGCACAAATATAAAATAACTTAATCTTAATAATAAGGAGTGTTTTTATGAATATGAGATTTAACTGCGGTGAAGTTGTAACAGCTATGGCTACACCTTTCAATGAGAGATTAGAAGTTGATTATGTAGCTGCTGAAAAATTAGCCCAACACTTAGTTAGTAATGGCTCAGATGCTATTTTAGTTGCAGGTACTACAGGCGAGTCTCCGACATTAACACATGAAGAAGAATTAAATCTTTTAACAGTAGTAAAAGAAGCTGTTGGAAGTAAAGCTAAAATTGTTATGGGGGCTGGATCAAACAGCACAGCAACAGCGGTTGAAATGTCCAAGAAAGTTCAAGCAGCAGGTGCTGATGCAATTTTATCTGTTGTCCCATATTACAATAAACCATCCCAAAGAGGATTACTTGAGCATTTTGGGCAAATTGCAAAAGCTACTGATCTTCCTATTATACTTTATAATATTCCTGGAAGAACAGGTATTAATATGCTTCCAGAGACCATAGCAACTCTGGCAAAGCAACACAGCAATATATTTGCTGTAAAACAAAGTAATCCGGATCTCGATCTGGTTACCGAAATAGTCTCTTGTTCTCCTGATGATTTCGTTGTTTACAGCGGTGATGATAGTTTAACATTACCTATGCTTTCGCTAGGAGCTCATGGTGTAGTTAGCGTTGCATCACATCTAATTGGCAGCGATATTAAAGAAATGATTCAAAAATTCAAATCAGGAGATGTAAAAGGTGCACAATCATTGCATCATAAATGCTTTCCGTTATTTAAAGCATTATTTACAGCACCAAATCCAACCCCATTAAAAACTTCTTTACAGGAATGGGGTGTTATAGAAGATCACGTAAGACCTCCACTTGTAACATTAACAAGTGACGAGAAAGATAAATTGTTTAAAGTCTTATCCTCATATCAAAAAGCCAAAGTATAATTCCTTAATTATACATATGAGAAATCTCCTGCTTTTTAAAGTACAACAATAATAGTAAAAACCCTCCTACCAAGG
>AMFJ01026044.1_pt1 | contig 13669 bp, 10 predicted proteins | sample 427208 | NCBI WGS metagenome assembly AMFJ01 (sample SAMN02954298, study PRJNA114691) | groundwater metagenome | biome: aquatic; feature: subsurface aquifer; material: sediment; isolation source: subsurface aquifer sediment | place: USA: Rifle, CO | collected 2008-08
AACGGTTTGATCCCCAATTATCTCTCCGTCAACGGAGAGGAGCCTGCCTACAATTCGGTGGATGCGTCTCTGTGGTTTTTTTGGGCCGTACAGATGTACCTGCAGAAAACACGCAAAATCAAACTGGTTTCAAAATATCTTTTTGAGACGCTGACCCGCATTCTGTCGGCCTTCTCTGGTGGTCAGGTCCCCCAGGTGTTTTTGCACGACAACGGATTGATCTGGGCTGGCAACGAAAACACGCAACTCACCTGGATGGACGCGCAGGTGCAGGGCAAACCCGTGACGCCGCGGTATGGGTATGTGGTGGAGCTTAACGCCTTGTGGATCAACGCCCTGAGTTTCTACAAAGAGTTGTGTGAGGCGCAAAAAGTTCCTTTTCCTCCTCATCTGCAAACGACTTTAGTCCGCGCGCGCGAAAGTTTTATCATGACCTTTTGGCGTGACGATCTGGGTTATCTGGTTGATGTGGTGAACGAGCAGGGGGCGGACGATTCCATCAGACCCAATCAGATCATCGCCGTGTCGCTGTCCGGCACGGTACTGGACGAGGCGCAACAGAGACAAGTGGTCGCCTGTGTGCAACAGCATTTGCTCACGCCCTATGGTCTGAGAACTTTGTCTCCTCGTAATCCGCAATATCACGCGGAATATTCAGGATCTCCAGAACAGAGGGATTCTGCTTATCATCAGGGGACTGTCTGGCCCTGGTTGCTGGGGCATTTCGTGGAAGCTTCCCTCAAGTGCGCGACTGATCCCCAACAGACGGCGGAGGTCCTGCTCAAAAGATTATCTCCTTTGTGGCACAGTCATTTGCGTGTGGCCTGTGTTGGTGGTGTGTCCGAGATTTTTAATGGCGATCCTCCCCACACACAGAAGGGCGCCATGCATCAGGCTTGGAGCGTGGCTGAAGTGATTCGTGCCATCACCTTGTTAGAAAACGTTGGTAACAGCTTATGAAAGTGTTGATGTTTGGCTGGGAGTTTCCTCCCTATATCAGTGGTGGGTTGGGTACGGTCTGCAAGGCGATGACTGAACACTTGGCCAGGCTGGGTGTGAAGGTGTGTTTTGTGATGCCTCGCGTGATTGGCGATAAGCCTCAAGTTCCCAATTTTGAACTGCTGGGTGCCAACGAACTCACGTTTCGCCAGACGATCCAGAGCGTGTATAAAAAATTGTCGCAGGAGACCATTCAATTTCTGGAAGTCGATGCTTTTTTGAATCCTTATTTCAACGAAGAGACCTATCAGGAGAAAATGGGGTCTTACCTCAAGGAACGGATTGATCTCGTCCGCGAGATGGAAAAACAGGGCGTGCACCGCATGGATTTCCACGGTGGTTATGGTCGTGATCTGTTGTCCGAGGTCTCTCGGTACGCGTTGGTGGGGTCACTTTTGGGCATGCAACACGATTTCGATCTGATCCACGCGCATGACTGGATCTGTTACCCCGCGGGAGTCGAGGCCAAGCGGGCCAGCGGCAAGCCCCTCATTTGTCACGTGCACGCGACGGAGTTCGATCGCACGGGTGGGAATCCCAATCAGGAAATTTACAACATCGAGCGCTATGGTCTGGAGAACGCGGATCGCATTTTCACAGTTAGCCAGCGCACGAAGGACACTGTGTCTTTTCATTATGGCATCGATCCCGAAAAAATTCATGTGGTGTACAACGCCGTGAGCAAGGAAAAACTGGTTGAACGACACCAGATCAAAAAACACCTCAAGGAAAAAATTGTCTTGTTTTTGGGTCGGGTGACTATCCAGAAGGGCCCCGATTATTTCGTGGAAGCGGCTCACGAGGTGCTCAAAAAAGTGAAGGATGTGCGTTTCGTGCTGGCGGGTTCCGGCGACATGCTCACGCGTTTGATCGAGAGGGTGGCTCATTACCGCATGCAGAAAAATTTTCACTTCACCGGTTTTTTGCGCGGTCGTGAGGTCGAGGAGATGTTTGCCCTCAGCGACCTCTACGTGATGCCTTCCGTGTCCGAACCGTTCGGTGTCACACCGTTCGAGGCCATGCTGTATCACGTGCCGGTCATCATTTCCAAGCAATCGGGTATCGCCGAGATCCTCAAGAGTGCTGTCAAAATTGATTTTTGGGATGTTCAGAAACTGGCTGATGCCATTGTGGAGCTGTTGACTGATTCCAAACTGGTCGATCAGCTTGTGGCACAGGGCGCGCAGGAACTCGACCATGTGAGCTGGGACACCGCGGCGCAGAAGATCAAGTGGCATTACCGCGAGGTGATCAAATCATGATCAATGTGTGTTTTTATTTTCAGGTGCATCAGCCATTTCGCTTGAGGAAGGATTACAGCTTTTTCAAGATAGGGAGAGACCATCATTACGACGATGATGCCACCAATCGGGCGGTCATGCGCAAAGTGGCCGAAAAATGTTATCTGCCCACCAACGCCCTCATGCTGGAACTCATCAAAAAGCATCAGGGAAACTTCAGGATCAGTTACTCCCTCAGCGGGGTGGCCCTGGAGCAGTTCGAACTTTATGCCAGAGACGTGCTGGAGTCGTTTCAAGAACTGGTGGCCACAGGTTGCGTGGAGCTCATCGATGAGACCTATTATCACTCTCTGGCGTTTCTGTATTCGCATACCGAATTTCGGGCACAGGTTGAGGCGCACACCAAAAAAATCAAGGAGCTTTTTCACGGGTATCAACCCACAGCGTTTCGTAACACAGAGTTGATCTACAACAACGACTTGGCCAAGGTCGTGGAGGACATGGGGTATCAAGTCATTCTGACGGAAGGGGCCAATCAGATTCTGGGTTGGAGAAGCCCGAATTTCGTGTATCAGCCGGAGCCGTGCTACCGCATGAAGCTCCTGCTCAAAAACTACAAGCTCAGTGACGATGTGGCGTTCCGATTTTCCGACAAGGGCTGGTCGGAACATCCCCTGGACGTTCGTAAGTATGCCCACTGGATTCACGAGGTGGCGGGCAATGGCGAGGTGGTTGGGTTGTTTATGGATTACGAAACCTTTGGTGAGCACCAGTGGGCCGACACGGGGATTTTTGAGTTCATGAAGGTCTTGCCCGACGCGGTTTTTGAGCACCCGGATTTTTGTTTCAAAACGCCTTCAGAGGTGGCTCTCAACTGTCAACCTGTGGCCAAGGTGGATGTGCCTTATTTCATCTCCTGGGCCGACCTGGAACGCGACACGACAGCGTGGTTGGGCAATTCGTTGCAGGATTCATCGGCTGAGTACCTTTATTCCCTGGAGGACGCTGTTCTGCGATCCGGTGACATCGGACTGATTCACCAGTGGCGCAAGCTTCAGACCTCGGATCATTTTTATTACATGTGCACCAAGTGGTTCAGCGATGGAGACGTGCACAAATATTTTAACCCTTACAACACACCACACGACGCTTTCATCACGTTCAATAACGCCCTGAACGATTTGCGTGAACAGTTGCGAGCCCGCGGGGTGTCTGATTAACAACGGATACTGGCATGACGATGAACAGAAAAATCACAACCTTCACAGTGTTGCCCGATACACCTCCCAAACTCAAGCATTTGCGGGAATTGGCTTACAATCTTTATTTTTCCTGGAATCACGAAGTACTGGAGCTGTTTCAAAAGATCGACCCCGAGGCCTGGAAGTTCGCTCACGACAATCCTGTGAGGATGTTGTGTCTGGTCAGTCAGGAAAAACTTGAGGTCGCTGCCAAAGACAAAAATTTTCAGGCTGAGATGGGGGCCATCCATGATCGTTTCAAAAGATACATGGAGGGCACCACCTGGTTCGATCGAGAATTTGGAGAGCGCGCTACCCCCACGATCGCGTACTTTTCGGCCGAGTACGGGATTCACGAATGTCTGCCCATCTATTCCGGCGGTCTGGGCGCCTTGTCGGGCGATCACATCAAATCAGCGAGCGATTTGGGTATCCCTTTGGTGGCTGTGGGACTCTTGTATTCCCAGGGATATTTCCGGCAGTACCTCAACGCGGGAGGCATGCAGCAGGAGAGTTACCCCTTAAACGACTGGTACAGCAAACCTGTGCACGTGGTCAAAGACCCGGAAGGCAAACCTCTCACGGGTCAGGTGGAGATGCTTGGTGAGCCTGTCTATTACCATGTCTGGCGCGTGGACGTGGGCCGCGTGGCCTTGTATCTGCTCGATACGAACATCAAGGAAAATAAAAAAGAACATCGTCAGATCACAAAAAACCTGTATGATCCCGATCGCGAGCTTCGTCTGCAACAGGAAATATTATTGGGCATTGGCGGCTTTCGCGCCCTGCAACTCATGGGGATCAACCCTTATACCTTCCATGTCAATGAAGGTCATTCCGCGTTTTTGTTGTTGGAGCGGATTCGCCAGTTGGTTGTGAACAAAGGGCTGACATACCGCCAGGCCAAGAGTCTGGTGTGGACTACTTCGGTGTTTACCACGCACACACCCGTTCCGGCCGGCAATGAGACCTTCAGCCGCAGTCTGATCGAGAAATATTTTACGAGTTACATCGGGGAGATCGGAATCACCTGGGAGAAGTTCATGTCCTTGAGCTCGATTGATCCCAAAAATGACAAGGAAAATTTTAGCATGACCATTCTGGCGCTCAAGTTATCCGCGTATGCCAATGGCGTTTCCAGACTGCATGGTGAGGTGTCTCGCAAAATGTGGAGGGATTTGTATGCCGGGGTGCCCAGCCACGAAATTCCGATCGGGGCTGTTGTGAACGGGGTGCATTCGCGTACCTGGTTGTCTCCTCATCTGTACAATCTGTTTTTGCGTTACGGTGGTCCCAGCCTGATCAACGAATTGGCTGATTTCAGCATCTGGCAGACCGTGCGTCGTATCCCCGACGAAGAATTGTGGGCGGTGCGCGAGCAAGATCGGCGCAGGATGGTTGAATACATGCGCAAAAAATTCAAACTGCAACTCAAGAGCAAGGGCCTGCACGCGACTGACTATGGCAAGATCGAGGACTTGTTGGATCCCAAAGCCCTGACGATTGGGTTCGCGCGGCGCTTTGCCACGTACAAGCGGGGTCACCTCATCTTCAAGGATCTGGAGCGACTCAAAAAAATCTTTTCCAACGAAAAATACAAGGTTCAGATGATCATTGCCGGCAAGGCTCATCCCGCTGATCAGGCGGGCAAGGACATCATCAAACAGATTTACGAAATCGCCAACAAATCCGATTTCAGAGGCAAGATTGTTTTTATCGAGAATTACGATCTCGATATCGCCAGCTACCTGGTGCAGGGCGTCGATATCTGGTTGAACAACCCCATCCGACCCATGGAGGCTTGCGGGACTTCCGGTATGAAGGCCGCCATCAATGGCGGTTTGAACCTGTCTGTACTGGATGGCTGGTGGGACGAAGCCTACACGCAGGATGTGGGTTGGGCGATCGGCGAGCGCGAGGAATACGACGATCAGAAAAATCAGGATCGTATCGAGAGCGATCTGATCTACGGGATCCTCGAAAAAGACATCATTCCCCTGTTCTACAAACGAGATGCGCTGGGTGTCCCCAAGGAATGGGTGGGGATGATGAAGAACGCCATTGCTGAATTGGGGACTGGATTTAATTCGCACAGGATGCTCAGGGATTACGTCGAAAATTATTATGTGCCCGCGGAAAAATCCTATGTGCGGCTTTCACAGAACGATTGTGCCGAGGCCAAGGAACTTGCTCAATGGCGCACAGACATCATCTCACATTGGAGCGATATCGAGATTGCCAAGGTCGAATCCATCACCGATGATTTCATCTACAAGGGTAGTCAGCTCGATGTGAAGGCCAGTGTCAAGCTGGGCGCGATCAAGGCCGAAAATATTCTGGTGGAATGTTACTATGGGTCGCTGGACAATCAGGATAAATTTGAGGAGACCAAGACCATCAGGATGCAGATGGTTGGGCAGGAGAACGGGTTTTCGGTATTTCAGGCGGCCATTCCCTGCGAACGTGGGGGTCGGTTTGGTTACACGGTACGTGTGCTTCCCGGACACCCACAGTTGACTATCAATACGTTGCCCGGTTTCATCAAGTGGCATGAATGATGATAAAATTCGACGAATCATTTTACAGGCGCAGTGTTATTCCCGGCGGGCAGGCCGTGGTGGAGCGTTCGTATCCCGTTGGCAGGAAGAATTTTTTTCGGCAATCAAAAACCAGCCTGTTGAGCGTTCGTGTCTGTTTCGATGAGCAAGTCACAGCCCCCGACAAAGTTTGTCTTCATTTTGAGAATTTCGCCCACAATAAATCGCGGGTGTACACCGAGCGTCTGCAAGGTCACAGCAGGGAGTTCACGTGTCGCGTGTTTCCCAGGTTTCATGGGGTGACGCGTTTCAAAATCAAATACCGACTGCGACGCAGATGGTATTGGGACAATAGGCCCTTTTCCTATTTCATCGTTGACCCTCATCGCTTGCGGGATATCAGAATGTACACGCTGATTCCCAATGTGAGTGGTCACGTGGGGGATTGGAGTCAGGACCTGGAACGCATTCAGGCGCTGGGTTTCAACACCGTGCACATTCTTCCCGTGACACAAATGGGCATCTCGGAGAGCCCTTACGCGGCGCGTGATTTGTTCAATCTGGATACTGCCTTTGTCAACCCTTCGGATGCCATGCCGGCAGAGCAACAGATCGAGAGCTTTGTTGAACGCGCGTGCAGTTTGAATATGCGTTTGTGTTTTGATCTCGTCTTCAACAACATTGGGGTCGACAGCCTCATTTGTCGCATGAAGCCTGAATGGCTGACAGAAGATCCCGACGAAGAAGATGGTATCCGGAGGGGCGGTTGGGATGATGGGAGGCAGTGGCATAAATGGCAGGATTTGGCGTTCATCAATTACGACATTCCCTGCTCTTACACACGCGATGCCCTGTGGGATCACATGCGGGCTTACGCTCTGTACTGGTCTGGTCTGGCGGCGAGAACCAATGGGATGATCAGACTCGATAATCTTCACTCGAGTCACCCCCTGTTTATTCGTTGGGTGCTGGGGGAGATCCGCAAAGCATTTCCTGAACTCATCATTTTTGGTGAACTCTTTGATTTCGAAGACAGAATCGAAGACATGGTTCTGGATTATGGACTCAATTTTTTACTCGCGACCCCTTGGGAACATAAGTTTGTCCCTCAACTCAGGGATTACATTAAATATCTTCACCGAAAGCATGATAAAATAAGGTATTTATTTCCAATTAATTCTCACGATTCCTTATCACTTGCGCAGGAATTTGGTGATGTGCGGGCCACTTTGTCGCGTTTGGCAGTTTCTGCTTTAATGGGGCCAGGTCCATCTGGTTTAACGCAGGGTGTAGAGTTTGGAGTGGTTGATAAACTCAAATTCATTGGGCGGCAGGGTAAGGTTGCGATTAAAGGACAGCAGGATTATTCTGGTGTTGTCAAATCCCTGAATGAGCTGGTTTCTTCGCAGGATGTTCTGGGTGTGGCGGGCAATCTCAAATTTTTTGACGATTTCCACAATGCCATTTTGGCGGCAAGCCGCTCAGATGCCGAGGGCAATCCATGTTTATTGATATTCATCAATCTCGATATTCATCATGAACACCATGTCCGGGTTTCGCTCGCTGGACTTCCTATCAAAGAGGATTCGCTGTCCCTGCTTCTGGGAGAAGGTACCTGGCACCTTGATGACACCAATCTCTTTGTCTCAATCAGGGCTGGCGATTTTCTGGTTATTGGCATCGATCAAAGGAATTAATGTGTCCCAGTGTGTGTGTCACAGTACCATTGTGGGACGGCGGGTGAGACTGTTTCTGAGAGATCAAAAATTCCTATCTATTTGAAAAATCATAAAAATAAAAAATTTCAAGATTGGCACGCTATCTGCTTAGACAATGGTCATGAGACAAGAAATATCCCAACAAACAAATCTGGAATTGACCAACAACGCACACTTAAACACCCATACCGAAGACACCGGTGCTTTGTCATGGTTGATTGGCGATATGGTGAGTCATGTGCTGGGTGATGGCTTGCCGCCGAGACCCCGGCAAGATTGGCGAAATAGCGATATTTTATCATGCATGCTGGAGGAATTTCTTAAGGATATGGGAGAAGTCCCCTCGCTCGTGGCCGGGCAATCCAGGACCAAAGGTACAGGGGAGGCGGTCGATGCAAAACCAAAGTTTGTTGTGCCGTATTCCCCCAACGATGACTATGCCAAGTTCAAACCCCTGCCTTTCATTGATGGCCTGCGTAAGGCTCAGGCTCTGGATTTGCCCGATCCGGACATGCAGGAAGACGACAAGAATCTGTCCAACCTGTCTTACGACAAGCGCGTTGGTTCGTTGATCCTTAATGGAATCGAGGGTGACGATGTGCATCAGGGGCAGGTGGGAGATTGTTATTTTCTGGCCGCTCTGTCATCGCTGGCCGAGACACATCCCGAATTTCTCGAAAAAAACATCCAAAAAAATTGCGATGGCACCTACACCGTTGGCTTTCACAAAATTACCCATCCCGACGGATGCATTAAATATGATGAAGACGGTGCCTACACACTGGGTATTCGCACAACAAAAAAAATCACGGTCGACACGGAACTTCCCAAGTATGGGACACAGAATCTGTATGCCAGAGGAGAGTCCAACAATGAGCTTTGGGTAGCCCTGTATGAAAAGGCCTACGCGGTGTACAAGGGCAACGATTACGATGCTATTCATCGTGGTAATCCCGCACAGGCCTTCTATGAGCTGGTTGGTGTGACGTCTAAAACAACCACCACATCTTCGTGCGACGCGGATGAACTGTACGAATGTCTCGCAACTGCTGTAAAGGAAGGCAACCCTATCGTGGCCTCTTCAAATGACAGCGCGGATGGGACCTTAGTGACAGCTCAGAATATTCTCTGCGATCACGCGTATTCCGTGCTGGGCGTGAAGGAACGAAATGGCACCAAATATGTTCAGCTCCGTAACCCTTGGGGTTACAAGGAATGGACGGGGGATGGAAGTGACGCTGTTGACGACGGCACCTTCTGGATGCCTCTGACTGATTTCAAAAGTGATTTTCACTGTGTGAATGTGCTGGACGATCAAGGTTATGAAAATCTGTATGAACCGCATAGTCACCCGAAGAAGAGGGTGTGAGGGGAACGGGGAACGAAAACAAGAAAACACGAAAACACGAGGGACGAGGGACGGGGGGATTTGGGAAGTGAACAATGCAAAATGAAAAGTGAAAAGTGCAAAATAAAAAATGTCAGCCTCAGGACTGATTCCGCATTGCGGGACGCTTCACGCTTTACGCTTCACGCTTCACGTATTAATCATCCAAACACCTTTCCCTTGGGTTTGCGGAGATTTTTGATATCGAAGGATTTTTCCGGAATTGGTTCGGAAGTGGCGGGGGGAAGGCTGGATTTGATGCCTTCCAAATGTTGCAATGAGGCTGTGGTGGTCTCGTTGATTTTTTCTCCCACACTGAACCCACTGCGATCACGATAGACCTGATTGCCGATGAGTTCTTTTTCCTGCGCGTTCTTGATTCGTTTGATTTCGCGATCGAGTTGCACGCGCGGGGAAGGGTAGGTTTCGACCAGTTCTTGCAGGGCCTTTTTTGATGCCTCGTCCAGAACCAGCAGGCCCTTGGCGTCAACCTTGCCATGTTCCTTGAGTGTGTCGACAAACACGGTAAAACTCTCCGGTCTCAGCTCCGAACTGGGAACGATAGCCTCGTGGTAGAGCGTTCTGAGTTCCTCATCCGTCCAGGGGCCGTCCTTGATTTTTGAGGCATCAAATATTTTGAGCGGTGACACCTCACGGAAAACGCACAAGGCGATGAACTGATTTTTTTTAATGCGGTACGTGCCATCGGGACGAGCGTAGGCGCGAAACGCGCTCTTCCATTGTTCCCGAGAGTATTTTCGAGAATTCACAAAACCGTTATTGTAGAGATAATCGAGATCCCCAGGCTGGTAGCGAATGGTGCCGTCATCCTGTTTTGGGATCTTGTTCCAGATGTACTCCATGGCTTGTTGCGGTGTGGGCATAAAGGAACGTGGATCGTGAATCGTGGATCGTCGATCGGTTTTTTTATCCACGATCCACAATCCACAATCCACGATCAACGCTGTGACTATCCAAATAACTTTCCCTTGGGTTTGCGCAGTTTTTTAATGTCGACTTCCTCCTGGGTTGCAGTCTGTGTCGTGTCAACCTGTGATGCCTTGGGAGCAGAGGATTGCAGTTTTTGCAGGGAAGCCAAAGTGGTTTCGACAGCGGTGGTTCCCACTGAGAATTGACTCTTTGTTTTCTTTTGTTCCAGTGCCTTTAAGCCTTCTTCTCCTTTTTCTCTCAGAGTTTTGACCTTATACTCAAGCCGGGTCCTGGGCGAGGGGAATTGGGCAACCACGTAAGAAAGGCCCTTTTTAATATCGGCATCGAAAATCATATTGCCGTTTTCATCGGAATAGCCGTTTTTTTTGAGATCGTTGATCAACTTCCAGAACATTTCCTCGGGCATCTCTGATGCTTGGCGTACAGAGCGTCTATAAAAGACAGTCAGTTGGGCATCTGTCCACGCCCCTTCGCGAATACGACTGCAATCAAACATCTCGTCGCTGGGGCCGTTGTAGCGGTATTTTCTGATCGCAAGAAACTGGTTGCGGTTGAGGGTGTACTTCTGATCCTTTCCCAGGTAGGGAACAAAGGCCTTCTTCCAATCCTTCATTGAAAACTTGCGGGTGTTTACAAAACCTTCGTGATAAAGATAAATCAAGTCGGCATCCGAATAGGTGATGGTGTGGTTATCCGGGTTTTTGGGGATTTTGTCCCAAATGTACAACATGGTTTCGTAAGGTGTGGCCATAAAGGTCCTCCGTTTTCTGGGAACATTGTAGCACGCGCAACCCCATCAGATCAAAGAGAAACTCACCAAGTCATTATTCAGGGTCTGCTACCCAAAATACAAGTCGGGTCTGATTTTTTTAAGAATTGTGTGTGTTTTTTCGTCCAGGAAACTCAGACGCGGGCAGGTTCCTATTTTGTTGAACTTCTGGTACAGCGACAGGTATTTCAAAAAAGTTTCGCCGCGTGAGGCGTATTTTTGCAGGTCCTCATCCCACGAGGTAAAATCAGTGTAGACTGTCCTGATCGGAGGGATATCAACTGCGTACATGAAAAAATCCTGCAAAGTGAATTGATAATCGAGTTTGTTGATTTTGAATTCGTCACTGTGTTCACTGATCTTCAGACCGTCGTTAAATAAAAAAAACGAGGTCATGAGGCGAAAAATGTTGTTATACTGTTTTTCAATGAAGCGTTCATGATGAGCAATGTTTTTTTGCGTGATTGTGGGTAGTCCCAACAATATATAGACATCGTTAACGGTGCCATATTTTGGAAAAAAATCGAGGGCCGTATCGATCTGTGCCAGCGAGGTTCCTTTTTTAAAACGGTCCAGAATTTCTTGATCATAAAACTCAACACCCCAGGCGATGCCGTCGATTGTTGCCTTTGGCCACTTTTGCAGAATGGGATTCAATGCCTTGAGGTTTCCATCCACGCGAATCCCAAAAACGTAAAACTGCGGATGAAACTTTGCATAACCACGGTGGAACAGGATCTCCAAAAACTCAGCCAGCGTTTCGGGCTCCATGTGATTGTCGAAAAAATAAAAGTAGCGAGTGCCAAAAGCATCGATGTAATGCATGACCTCATGTGCCACATCGGCCGCGTTTTTATTGGGATACATGCATCGAGTTTGATGGTGACAGAACAGGCACTTGCCCCAGGAGCATCGGCTGTCCCTGAAGGTGAGCATCACTACGTCTTTCACGGCGAATTCTGGTATCAGCAGGTATTTCTGGACTCTGTCGAAATTTTGCGCGCTGTAGACGCCACGGGGCAGGTTTTTTTCGATGATGGCCTTGAGGACCTCTTCGCCCTTGCCCACGCAGATGTGGGTGATCTCGGGATAGTGTTTTAAAACATCCTGATGATTCAAAATATAAAAGACTGCACCGCCTACGATAATTTTGCATTTGATGTGGCGAAATGTTTTACGGAGCATCATGAGCAGATGGTGAAATTTATAAAATGGGGAAAGTGATGTGACCGACAAAAGGATGTAGTTGTCCTCAGAGTTTTCCAGCTCGCTCATGTTTTGCGGCGTGAGGGTGTGTGTCGAAAAGGCAATGTCGGAATGAGATCGAAGATAGCTGAGCAGGTACAGGGGATTTTCGTTGGGACGTTTTCCCTCGTAGATGATGGGGTAGTATATCTTCATGTCTTCTGGCCCCTTTGAATTTTTTTACAGGCAACCTGTCTGACGGTTTTTTCGAGTCGACGGCGATTTGAGGGGAATTGTTCCATGAATTCTCTCAAACCAACCTTGACGCCCTTATCAAGGAAAAAACCATCTTGCTCGCTGGCATCGTTTTTGGGTTGGCACCCTTCAATAAATTTCCAAAAGACCTCTTCCGAAATCGCTGAGCAGGGTTTGATGGATCTCTCAAAAAGCATACGCAGTTGTTCTTTGGTCCAGATGCCATCGCGCAGTTTGATGGGGTCAAAAATTTCCTTTACAACTCCCTCATAGCGAAAGGGGGCCAATGAGGCGAATTGTTGCTGGTTCATGACAAAGGTTTTGCCATCTTGCGAGAAGGGCATGAAGGCTTTTTGCCAGTCCTCAATTGTGCATCTTTTTTCATCCACAAAACCGCTATAGTATAAATAATCCACATCGGCCTGTTTGAAAACAACGTTTTTTCCATCGGCCTTTTTCATTGTGGCCCAGATATGCTCCATGACTTCTTTTGATGATGACATGATTACCCCTGAAATAATGCAAAATGTAAAATGTAAAATGCAAAGTGTTAAGTAAAAAAGCCCCGCTTTGCGAGGCAAAAAACACAAATAACAATGTCTATACGGATGTCAATTGACTGCCGGATGCTGTGACCGATGCCTGTGCCTCTGAACTGGCGGATTTCAGACCGACCGGATTGAGGTCGTTTTTGGTGACCCCTGCTTCAAAGCTTTTGAGTTTTTTGTTCGCGGGTGGTTGAAGCTCGGTCGAGGCGACGGACTGATCGTCTATGTTCAGGATGTTGTTGCTCTCGAAGTTGTTGAAAGACCGGCTCTCGCCGGCTTCCTTCATGCCGCGAGACTCATCGTAATAAGACCCTTCTTGTGCGACTGTACCTGTTGCAGAAGCGGTGGATTCTGTTCTTTGTTGGGTAGTTTGTTCAATCAGCGAAGGGTCGGCTTCGGGATGATCTTCGTAGAATTGGGCTTCCTGGTCCTGGAGTCTGTCTTGATATTGTTTACTGATTGAAGAGGACATGGACTGACTTCCTTTTTGACAACCGCGATACTAACGCCGAACCATTACCAGACCGAGGAGTCATCACCTCCCATGTAATCGTATTTGACTTCGTCTCGCTCTGCCTCTGCCTCTTCCATTTCGGCCTCGGCCTCCATAAAGAGGGCGTCGGAGGCGCGCATGTTGGCTTGGGCGTTGACGGCATCGACCTGTTCGATTTTATCGCGTTCTACAGCGAGTTTTTCCCATTCGATATCGGCTTCCATTTGGGCAATCTCGATGTCGGTTTCGTCTTTGTGTATGGAGGTTTCCATCGCCAAATTGGCCTCAACTTTGCGGGCCTCGGCATCGAGGTACGATGCCTCGACGGCCGCTTCGGCCTCGACG
>AMFJ01007927.1_pt1 | contig 13666 bp, 13 predicted proteins | sample 427208 | NCBI WGS metagenome assembly AMFJ01 (sample SAMN02954298, study PRJNA114691) | groundwater metagenome | biome: aquatic; feature: subsurface aquifer; material: sediment; isolation source: subsurface aquifer sediment | place: USA: Rifle, CO | collected 2008-08
AGTCCTTACAATCGACAACGCTGCTTATTTGAATCGAACTAAAACAAGCACGTTCTGTTGTCGATTGTAAGGACTTGACCCCTATCTTATCGTACAGCCTGCAAAGCTTCAATTAAATTATCAACCGCGATAACCTCGATTTCAGGGAAAGGCTTTTTGGGGGCATTAGCTTTAGGGATAATTGCTTTTTTAAATCCATGTTTTGCTGCTGCCTTTAACCGTTCTTGGCCGCTTTGTACTGGTCTAATTTCTCCCGCTAAACCAACTTCTCCAAAGATGACCATATTTTTTTCTAATGGTCGATTGCGCATGCTTGATAAAACGGCGAGCAACAGCGCCAAATCTGCCGCGGTTTCGGTAACCCGAACTCCGCCAACAACGTTAACAAAAACGTCTTGATTATAAGTTGGAATGCCACCGTGACGATGCAGGACCGCAAGTAACATCGACATGCGATTTTGATCAAGACCAACGGTAACGCGGCGCGGATTTGCAAGATGGCTTTCGTCAACCAGGGCTTGTACCTCAACCAACAGCGGGCGGCTTCCTTCCCAAGTTACCATCACCGAACTGCCGGCGACCTGGGCATTGTAGTGGGAAAGAAAAATTGAGGATGGATTGGTGATTTCTTTGAGTCCATGATCGGTCATGGCAAAGACCCCGAGCTCATTAACCGCGCCAAAGCGGTTTTTGGTTGCGCGGACCACGCGGTAGCGGCTATCGCTATCACCCTCAAAATATAAAACACAGTCAACCATGTGCTCCAAAACTCTTGGGCCAGCTAAGGTACCCTCTTTAGTAACATGCCCAACTATAAACATTGCCGCCCCAGAATGTTTGGCGTAACGCACAAGCTGGGCAGCGCTTTCTCTGACTTGGCCGACGCCGCCAGGTGCTGATTGGATCACTTCGGTGTACATGGTTTGGATGGAGTCGATCACGATAACATTTGGCTTTTCTTGCGAGGCTATTGCAATGATTTTTTCGACTTGTGTTTCGGCAAACAGGCATAGTTTATCTTGTGGGAGCTCCAAACGCCGTGCCCGCATGGCGATTTGTTGCAGCGATTCTTCGCCAGTGACGTATAAAACTTTGTGATTTTGCCCTAGATTACAAAGCGCTTGTAGTAACAGGGTTGATTTGCCAATTCCAGGATCCCCACCCACGAGTATTGCTGAACCAACAACCACTCCACCGCCAAGGACGCGATCTAGCTCGCTGATTGCTGTTGGCAGGCGGGGTTCATCATTTAAGCTAACATCAGCGAGCAATGAAACACTGTCCGCGGTTGTTGCTAAGTATCCGGAAAAGCGTGGGTTGCTTTTGACGACAACGTCTTCAACCATGCTGTTCCATGCACCGCAATCGGAGCATTGCCCTGCCCATTTTGGGTGTTGGGCACCACATTTTTGGCAGGTATAAACAAATTTAGTTTTGGCAGTCATTTGTGTAAAATGGTAACATAAATTAGAGTTTGTAAATAGTTTCACAGGATCCAAGATTAAACATGAATCTCAAAGGTACACTATACATCATCGCCGCAGCCTCTGGTACAGGGAAAACCAGCTTAGCCAAAGCGCTTGTGGCAACGGTAGAAAACGTAAAAATCTCGATTTCCCACACTACCCGGCCAATTCGAAGCGGTGAAACAGCTGATCGAGATTACTTTTTTGTCGATGAGGTGGCTTTTGAATCACTGATAAAAAAAGAAGAGTTTTTGGAGCATGCTCGGGTTTTTAATCATTATTATGGTACGTCGCGCCGATGGGTTGAGGGGCAGTTAAATGCTGGGATCGATGTTATTTTAGATATTGATTGGCAAGGGGCTCAGCAGGTTCGCAAGCGCATGGGGTGTATTAGTATATTTTTATTGCCGCCATCTCGCAATGAACTTCGCCTGCGACTCGAAAGAAGAAAGCGCGAGGATGCCAAGATTATTGAGGATCGCTTGGCTGCGGCGGGTTCGGAGATTTCTCATTGTAAAGAATTTGACTATATCGTAATCAATGATAAATTTGAAAGCGCACTTGAGGATTTAAAAGCCATTGTTTGTGGCAAAAGATTACAATGCGAGCATCAGATAAAAAAACATGATATGCTCATCAAGGAACTGTTGAATAATTAACATCAAATATAAAAAAGTTTTATAAATCAAAAGGTTGGTATTTATGGCGCGTGTAACAGTAGAAGATTGTTTAGAAAATGTTGATAACAGATTTGAATTAGTATTGGTTGCTAGTAAACGTGCGCGTCAACTAGCAACTGGAGGGGTGAGCCCTCTTGTTCCATCTGAAAACGATAAAGTCACAGTTATTGCTCTACGAGAAATTGCAGAAAATCTCATTAACGCTAGTATTCTTGATGGGAACAAAGTTGCACCAAAGATAATGACTGAAGAGGTCAGCGAGATTTCTAAAGAAATTATCGAAGAAACTCAAACGATAGCAGAAGAGTTGGCGCAGCCAGAAAAAGAAAACGACGATATAACCATCGAAGCCGAATAAGACAAACCGCACCAACTTCGAGCAGTATGCGCGCTTAAGGCATATAATTTGATCAGTGCCCATGCTTTTTACGGTATGGGATCGGGTTTTTTATAACAGGACCAACGTGCATCTCTACAAACAACTCCATAAAAAACTGAGTTATCTTGAAACTGATCAAATTGAGCAAATTCACCAAGCCTATCTGATCGCCTCCGAAGCACATCTGGGACAAAAGCGTGATACAGGCGAAAACTTTATTACCCATCCGACTGCCGTAGCTTGTATTCTGGCTGATATGCACATGGATCCCCAGAGCATTATCGCCGCGTTGTTACATGACGTTATTGAAGACACCCCAACAACTAAAGAAAAAATAGTTTCTCAATTTGGCCAAACCATAGCCGACCTAGTTGACGGCCTTACCAAGCTCACAAAAATTGAAGCATCAAATAAGGCAGAAAATTACGCCAATAGTTTCCGTAAAATGGTATTGGCCATGTCACAAGATATTCGCGTGATTTTAATCAAACTCGCCGATCGTTTGCATAACATGCAGACCATCAGCGGCGTGATGCCGCATAAGCGTCAGCGCATTGCCAAAGAAACCCTGGATATTTATGCTCCAATTGCTAATCGTCTGGGAATGCGTGACATTTGTGTTGAGTTAGAAAACCTAGCCTTTGCAATCATATATCCTCGGCGTTATCGGGTTTTAAAAAAAGCCATAGGACAATCTTATGGCAGCCATAAAGAAGTTATGGCTACTATTGAAAAAGAACTGAATCAGGCGTTCATTAAAAGCTCCTTAGAAAGCACTACAATTGCCGGCCGGGAAAAACATCTTTATGGTGTTTATAAGAAAATGCTAAGCCACCATCTCTCTTTTGCCAATATTATGGATGTGTACGCTTTTCGCATTATTGTGAAGAAGGTCGGGGATTGTTATCGTGCTTTAGGCATAGCGCATAGTCTATACAAACCAGTACCAGGTAAATTTAAAGATTATATTGCCATCCCAAAAGCCAATGGCTATCAATCGTTGCACACGGTTTTGTTGGGCCCCCATGGTATTCCAATAGAAATCCAAATTCGCACGCAAACAATGGATCAAATGGCCAATAGCGGTATTGCTGCGCACTGGCTGTATAAGTCTGGTGATAAAAGAGCTAACGCTGCTCATATTCGTGCACAGCAGTGGATCAATAACTTGCTTGAGATGCAACAAAACACCAGCAGCTCTTTAGAGTTTATCGAAAACGTAAAAATCGATCTGTTCCCCGATGAAGTTTATTTGTTTACCCCCAAAGGGAACATCATGGAGTTACCCCGTGGTGCCACAGCTGTAGATTTTGCCTATGCTGTGCATACCGACATTGGCAATACCTGTGTTGCTGCGAGAATTGATCGCAAGTTTTTGCCCTTGTCTACAACGCTACTTAATGGTCAAGTTATTTCTATTATTACCTCTACTGGCGCAAAACCCAATCCAGCGTGGCTTGATTTTGTAATCACCAGTAAAGCTCGCAGCGGTATTCGAAGCTATTTAAAAAATCAAAAACGCGGTGAACTAGTGGCTCTAGGTAAGCAACTGCTCAACAAAGCGCTGTCCGATTTACAACTTGATTTACAAAAAATCCACCCTGATGTAATTAGTGCCGCTATCAAACAAACCATTTTCAAAGAGCCAAATGATTTGTATGAAGACATTGGTCTTGGCAACCAAATAGCTGTTTTTGTAGCCCATCAAATTGCTAATACGATTGGAGAACAAAAAGATATTTCTAAAAACCAAGAAAGCAAGCCGTTGTTAATTCATGGCGCTGACGGAATGGCCATTAATTTTGCTGAATGCTGTTGTCCTATTCCAGGAGATCCAATTGTTGGTTTTCTTAATAAAGGACATGGATTGGATATTCACACAGAAGATTGCCCCAATATCGCAAAACTACGAAAACAATCAGAAAAATGCTTGCTTGTTCGTTGGGCGGATGATGTAACCGGCGATTTTCGTGTGGCGTTGCAAATAGAGGCCCTGCATAAGCGCGGGGGCTTAGCTGAGCTCGCTAAGGCAATCGCTAAAGCAAACGCCTTTATAGATGACATCAACATAGGTGAGCGTAGTAGTGGCTATTGCTTAGTGTCATTTCACTTAATGGTAAAAAACTCACCTCATCTTGAGCGCGTATTGCGACACCTCAGAAAAACATCCACCGCAGTCGGAGTTACGCGTAAAAAGGGTTAGCCCATTAAACAATGACAATCGACCTTAATCATATTCTTTGTTCTCAGCTAGGCGGGGTTGGACCAAAAACCGCTGATCGTCTTGCAAAAATTAATATTTTTACTGCCCAGGATTTGCTTTTTCATTTGCCATTGCGTTATGAAGATCGCACAAAAATTTCACCAATCCGCTGTGTAAAAATTGGCGAATATGCGGCAGTTGTTGGTGTGATTGAGGCTATTGAAATAATCCATCATGGGCGCGCACGATTAATTTGTAAATTGCGTGATACCACTGGCTACCTCCAATTATGCTTTTTTAATTTCGCCAAGCAAAAACTACAGTTTCGCCTAAAACCAGGGATGCGCCTTTATTGCTATGGTGAATTACGCTGGATTGGGCACGCGCCAGAAATGGTTCATCCCGAATATAAAATTTTAGCTTCTGATGAAGAACCGCCAACCGCTAAAACTCTAACCCCGGTTTATCCGACCACTGATGGGTTGTCACAATTTGTGTTGCGCAATCTGACCACTCAAGCATTAAATATCTCAGAAAAAAACCAGGCTTTGGCGGAATATTTGCCTGATGAAATTTTAGAGCAGTTCCGGTTTCCAGATTTACGCAGCGCTCTTAATTTTGTCCATAAACCATCGCCAAATTTAGATATTAACGCCATCACCAGCCGTGACCATCCAGCACGCCGCCGTTTGATTTTTGAGGAATTATTGGCGCAGCAATTGAGCTTATTAAAGCTACGAGCAGAAACACAAATACACTCGGCGCAGCCTTTGCTGTGGGATAATGCGCTCGCCACAAAATTTTTAGCGGGCTTGGCCTTTTCTTTAACAGGCGCCCAACAAAGGGTCTTGCAGGAAATAATCAAGGATTTAGCCCAGCCGAAGCCAATGTTGCGTTTGCTGCAAGGGGACGTTGGTTGCGGCAAAACAGTTGTTGCCGCTTTGGCTATTGCACAAACTGTTCATCAGGGGTTTCAAGCGGCAATCATGGCGCCGACAGAAATTCTAGCCGAACAACATTTTAAAAATATTGCACACTGGCTTGAGCCTTTGAATATTAAAGTTATTTTGTTAACTGGCAAAATTAAAGGCAAAACGCGCCAGTCGACAATTAAAAATATTGCCGATGGTAGCATTCAAGTAATAGTTGGCACCCACGCGATCTTTCAAGAAAAAGTCGAATTTAAGGACTTAGCATTAACTATTATCGATGAACAACATCGGTTTGGGGTGCATCAAAGGTTGCAGTTGCGAGAAAAAGGGTTGAAGAATGGTCGTTATCCACATCAACTAATCATGACCGCGACCCCAATCCCGCGTACGCTAGCAATGACGATTTACGCTGATTTGGATTGCTCGATAATTGATGAGTTACCAAAAGGGCGAGCGTCGATCACCACAATTATAGTTTCAAATAAGCGCCGCCAAGAGATCATTGAGCACGTACGTAGTAACTGCAAGACTAATAAACAGGCCTATTGGGTTTGTCCCTTGATTGAAGAGTCGGAAAATCTGCAGTGTCAGGCTGCAGAAACTTTAGCCAAAGATTTGACCGCTAGGCTACCTGAATTGCGCATTGGTTTAATTCATGGTCGGATGCCAAGCGCGCAAAAAGAAAAAATCATGACGGCGTTTAAAAAACACGAGATTGATTTATTGGTAGCAACCACGGTTATCGAAGTCGGTGTTGATGTGCCCAACGCAAGTCTTATGATCATTGAAAATGCTGAGCGCTTGGGGTTAGTGCAATTGCATCAATTACGCGGTCGAATTGGCAGGGGTACGGTTGCAAGTTATTGCACGCTGTTGTACCAAGAGCCGCTGACGCAACAAGCACGTCAAAGGCTATTATTGCTACGTAAAAGTAACGACGGTTTTGTGCTGGCGCGCAAAGATCTTGAGATGCGTGGGTTTGGTGAAATGCTTGGTATAAAGCAAACGGGCATCTTACAAATGCGCATTGCGGATTTGGTCAGCGATCAACATTTAATCCCCGAAGTGCAGAAAACGGCTTCTTTATTAATGCAAAAATACCCTTTAGTGGTTGACCAGATCATCCAAAGATGGCTCGGCACCAAGGAAAAATACGGGAATATAATTTAGTTGACTTCTAAAAATCATATAATTACAATGCCGTTTCCATTTTGGTAATAACCGAAAATGGTCGGCTGGCACTGTTGCTTGCTTATTCATGCAAAAATAGGTAATATACTGGCGTTAGTTGATTTACTTGTTATAAATTTTTTTCGAAAAAAATAGAGGAATAATTATGAAAAAACTTTTAGTAGTAAGTGCAATTGCAGCACTTGGTTTTACATCAGCAGCTTTAGCCGGTGGCCTTCCAGAAGAAATGCCAATGGCTCCAGCCGCGATGACTTCAGATGCAGGTATTTATGTTGGTATTAACGGCGGTTGGGGTTTGACCAATTGGAAAAATTTTGGCGATCGCACTGGAGTAATCACCAATATCAGCAATGACAACGGTGTTGTAGGTCGTGCCTTCGTAGGTTACGATTTCAACAGATATTTTGCCACTGAATTTGGTTATTCATACTTCTTTAATCAACCAAAATTAAACGCCGGTTCAACAACTGATTACAAAATCAGCAGAACCCAAACTTTGGATTTGGTTGGTAAAGGCAAACTCCCAGTAGTCGATAACTTCGATCTTTATGCTAAGTTAGGTGTTGGCTACATGATGAGCAAAGTCAAACTAGAAACCACCACTGAAGGAATAGCTAACTTTAGCGGTAACCGCAATGTGTTTAATGTGGTTTATGGCGCCGGTGCTGACTATTATATCACACCAAACGTTATTGCTAACGTTGAATGGTTGCGCGTCAATGGCAGTGCAAAATTCAACTCAACCGATGATCAAAAGAAATATCAACCATACACCGATGCTTTCATGGTTGGTTTAAGATACAAATTTGATGTGTAATTTGTGACTTAAGTTTATTTCGAGCAAAAAGGCGGCGTAAAACCCGCCTTTTGTTTTTTTACCCCTCGATCTTTCACAATCCTCTTGATTTCTCCGCCACTTCGCCTAAACTACTTAAGAAAGCAATAACCAAAAAGAGGACTACTATGTATAAAAAAATATTGTGTGTAAGTGTTTTGGCGCTTGGATTAAACGGCACAGCGCTTGCTGAAGACTTCAACGGCAGCGAATACAGCTCCATCTCCGATTCCAATTCAGGAATTTATTTGGGCGCGCAACTTGGTATGAGCAACCTACATTACGGTCCTAGTTCCAACTACACCACATCTTCAACAACTGTAGACAACAGGAACTTCGCTGGCCGAGGTTATGCTGGTTACGCTTTCTCGCAATTCATCTCAGCAGAATTAGGTTATGATTACTACGGTTTTCCAAAATTTAAAAACACCAATGGCAACACGCAAAACTTCCTTCAACAAGGTGTCGACTTGGTTGCTAAAGCAACCCTACCCCTTGATTATGGGTTTGGTTTTTATATAAAAGGGGGATTAGCCTGGATACATCGCGGCTCTTTAAATAGCAACTCCGGCACTTTTGCATCAAAAGATGCAAATAGCACAATTACTCCCGTCGGTGGACTAGGCGCCAACTATTGGTTCGCTCCAAACATAGCTCTTGATCTTTCATGGACTAAAACCATGACCGTTAGTGACTTACCAACAACAGACTTTATTGCGCTAGGAATAGTCTACAAACTAAACATTTAGTTCTGTAGCTTCAATAATCCGATAAAAAGGCAGGCCCTCCCTGCCTTTTTATAATTGATATTTTGAATGAATCATAAAAATAAAATTCTAATAATCGCACCATCCTGGGTTGGCGATTTGGTGATGGCGCAGTCTTTATTCAAACTACTCAAAAAACAAGACCCAAATTGCTCTATTGACGTTTTTGCCAACAAAGCACTGCATGGGGTCTTGGAGCACATGCCAGAAGTTGATAATTATTTAACTTCACCATTCGAACACGGGGAATTAAAACTACTTGAGCGCTTTAAGTTCGCAAAAAAACTGCGCAATAACTCCTACACACATGCATACGTATTACCCAACTCATTAAAATCATCGCTTATTCCCTTTTGGGCGAATATTCTTCAAAGATTTGGTTGGCTAGGAGAATGCCGCTTTGTTTTATTAAATAACATAAAAACGAGCACAGAAAAATGGCCATTGATGGTAGAACGCTTTGTTGCTTTGGGAATGAAATCTGGTGAGCCATTACCAAACCCATTGCCGTTGCCACAATTACAAGTATCAAAAGAGCAGATAAACGCCGCCTTGGATCGTCTAAAAATTAATTTGCCACAAAAACCAATCTTGGCCCTTTGCCCAGGAGCAGAATATGGAATAGCCAAGCGTTGGCCCACCGCCCATTTTGCTAAAGTTGCGCAAATCAAAAAAAGCGAAGGGTGGGATGTTTGGATTTTTGGTGGCCCAAAAGATAAAATTGTTGCCCAAGAAATCCAAACCCAGAGCAATAATATTTGTCTTGATCTTGCGGGCAAAACCAGTTTGAGTGATGCTATAGCACTCTTGTCATTAGCCAAGGTGGTAATAGCTAACGATACCGGTTTAATGCACGTGGCGGCGGCGCTTGATAGGCAACTGGTAGCCATTTATGGGTCTTCATCGCCAGAATTTACCCCTCCTCTCACTGACAAAGCCAAAATTCTTTCGCTAAATTTGCCATGTAGCCCTTGCTTTAAACGTGAATGTCCATTAAAACATATGAAATGTCTAAACGATTTGCGGCCGGAGTTAGTGCTGCAAGCGATTAATGAGTTAGAAAAATGAATGTACTAATCGTAAAAACTTCTTCTTTGGGCGATGTGGTCCACACACTCCCAGCGTTAACCGATGCAAAAAACGCTATTCCCGATATCAGCTTTGATTGGGTGGTGGAGGAAGATTTTGCTGAGATACCAGAATGGCACAAGGCAGTAAAAAACGTGATTCCTGTTGCATGGCGACGTTGGAGGAAAAATCTCATCAAAGCTCTTGTTTCAGGCGAACTAAAGTCCTTTTTAAAAACGCTACGCCAAAAAAAATATGATTTAATTATCGATGCTCAGGGTTTAATTAAAAGCGCCATAATTACCAAAATTGCACGTGGCACAAGTTACGGTTACGACAAAAATAGCGCCCGCGAACCACAAGCGGCATTTTTGTATAAAAATAAAATCGCGGTAGCCAAAGATCAACACGCAATAGCTCGCATACGTCAACTTTTTGCTGCTGCGCTAAAATATGAAATGCCAAACACCGATCCAAATTATGGCATTAACACACAACTATTTCCTCCCCCAAATAACAATGAAAAATATATGGTTTTCTTTCATGGCACAAGTCGCGAAGAGAAGTGTTGGCATGAACAAAAGTGGATTGATTTAGCGCAATTTGCAACCGCAAATGGCTTTATTGTGTATTTGCCATGGGGGAATAATATAGAGCTTGCGCGCGCCAAGCGGATTGCGCAAAATAACAATCAAGCCAAGGTTTTGCCCAAATTAAGTTTGGCGGCGATTGTGGCATTACTACAAAGCGCTAAAGGCGCCGTTGCGGTTGATACGGGGTTGGGCCATGTTGCAGCGGCCTTGGGAGTTCCAACAATTTCGCTATATGGTTCTACTGATCCAGAATTAATTGGCGCGATTGGAGCAAATCAAATTCACATGACTGATTTTGAACAAGTGGAAGCTGCAGATGTTTGGCAGACAATAAAAAACTGTCAGTTGATTGGTGCATAAAAAGAGCATTTTAGATATGATCAAATTACTTAAAAAATATAACACCCAATTAATTTTAATTAGCGTGGTTTTGTCGGTTGTATTGGGAATATACACTCCCGATTTATTTATCAGCATAAAATTTTTAGGCGATATTTTTCTTAATTTACTAAAACTATTTGCCTTACCACTAATCGCTTCTACTTTAATTGTTACCCTGGGTAGCATGGAGAAGAGCTTAAACAATTTAAAAGCCTTGGTGCGTGGGACGGCAAGCTATATGCTGCTTAGCGAAGTTATCGCAGTTGCTATCGCTTTGACATTGTTTAATTTGTTTGCTGTTGGAAAAGGGGTGGATTCAAGTTTAATTTTGCAGGGTAGCCAATATACCGCAAGCGATGCTCATAGTTTGAGCATCGCTAATTTTTTGTTGAATATTTTTCCGCAAAACATTTTTGATTCGCTGGCTAAGTTTGACTTGTTGCCCGTTGTGATATTTTCTGCCATGTTCGGAATTGGTTGTGCGATTGTTGGAGAGAAATCGCAAGCCGTCATCAAATTGTGTGCCGCGATGCGTGATGTGTCCAATACCTGTTTGCATGGGGTAATGTTGGTATCCCCAGTAGGAATTTTTGCTTTAGTTGGAGCCGGTATAGCGGCCTCAAGCGCCAGTGGGGGTTTAGAGAACAGTTTCACCGCTTTGATAGCTTTTGTGTCAATATTGGTTGTGGGTTTGGTAATTCATGCTTTATGGCAACTTATTTTTGCGGTCGTATCAAGCAAGCAAAGCCCGTGGAAAATACTTAAAAACAGTGTCCCGGTTTTTTCTACCGCATTTGCAACATCAAGCTCCGTTGCCACCTTGCCCGTCGCCATGAATGCAGCAGATAGCTTAAAATCTGATCATACGGTGACAAGATTTATGCTGCCTATGTGTGCCTCAATTAACGTTGGCGGTATGATGATGTATGAAGTCGCAGCCGCTTTATTTTTTTCGCAGGTGCTCGGATTGGATTTGTCTTTGTCGCAGCAAGGGTTGATTGCTTTAGCTGGTATTTTAGGCGGCATGGCTGAAGGTGGCATCCCAGAAACCAGTTTGGTTACCTTGGTTGTGGTGTTTAAAATTGTTAATGTACCGTTAAATGCAATTTCTATTTTGTTGCCGTTAGATCGAATTATCGATCGGTTTAGGACCATGGTAAATATTTTTGGCAATATGTGCGGTGCGATTATAGTTAGCCAATTTCTGAAGAAAAAGGATTTGAAGCAAAATCAATTATAGGCGCGCACCTTGTTCTAACCCCCGTTATTATTAATCACACAACCCTTAATGCTCAACATTTCGCGAATGCGTGCGGAAATGGTATCCACTGCTTCTTGATCCATGTTGTTCCAAGGGATGATAATATCGGCGAGATCTTTTTGTGGTTCAACGTATAATTTGTACATAGGACGAGCAGAAATTAAATATTGTTCGATTGCGGCTTCCAATGATCCATTTCTTTTTTCTTTAACATCTCGCGTAATACGCCTCGCTAATCTTAGGTCATCATCTACATCAAGATAAATTTTCAGATCAAAAAACTTGCTCAATCTTTTCTCAGCCAAAATCAACAGCCCTTCAATAATAATCACGGGCTTAGGTTCCACTTTAATCGTTCTTTTCTTACGGGTGTGGGTTGCAAAATCATAAACTGGCTGTTCGATGCTTTCGCCTTTGCTCAGTTTTTTTAGATGTTCGATTAATAGAGAAAAATCAAGGGCTTGTGGGCGATCCATGTTGGATATAACGCGCTTCGCCAGCGGTTCATTTGACTGATCTTTGTAGTACATATCTGAAGCGATGTGCACCACCTTCCCCGCAAACCGATCCGACAACATTTTCGAAAACATAGATTTTCCGCTGCCCGTGGCGCCGACAACTCCAATAATAAAAACTGATTTTTTTGTCATTCCTGAATTTCCTTTTAAGTAAAAATTTAAAACCTGTAAAGCTATTTTGTAATAGCCTGGTAGTATAAAAGATAAACCTGAAATCCCAAAGTTTTCAATGAGATTGGAGGCTATTAGAGATGGTGTTTAAATTGCTAAAGCCGAGCGTGTCGCAACGCACTTTTGGTTTTCAAAAAGGATTGTTTATGCTCTCTTTATATGTTATTGTTTTATATATCATTATAGCGATGGGTAATGAACATGCAAACCAAGATATTAATTCGTAACACGAATAGCCACAAAATCAGAAATAGCCTGTTTTATTTGACAGCGTTTTTGGTCAGTATTTTTTTATGTCAATTTTCTTACGCTAAAGAAATTGTTATTAACGGTAGCGCCACTTTAGAAGATGTGGCTTTAAAATCGCTTACGGAAAACGGTTCTCTTACTTTTAATAATTTAACGATTGAAGACAAGTTGCGTGTAAATGGTTCTGTAAATGGAAAAAAACTAAAGTGCAAAGAGTTTAAAATTAATGGTGGTTTGGATGGCAAAAATATAGAGGCCACAAAAGGCCATGTTAATGGCTCATTAGATGCTACTGATATAAAAGTGACTGAAGAATTGACAGTTAATGGTCAGGTGTTGGTTAAAAATGGAGATTTGGGCAGTGTTGTAATATGCGGACGTGACAGCAAGTTAATTAATTCAAAAATAAAGGATGTTTTTGTTAAGAAAGGGGATGGTGGAGTGCAAGTATTAGAGCTTGGCAAAAAGACTGTTGTATCTGGCGATGTGGTTTTTGAATCGGGCGAGGGTAAGATCTATCTAAGTGGCAGTTCAGAAGTGCTTGGTGATATTAAAGGCGCTACTGTTATTAAAAAATGAGTTTCACAACCAGCAGGGTCCCCGCCCCCCGCAATTTTTGTTAAGTGTTGGTTTAATATGCGCCCGTAGCTCAGTTGGATAGAGTACCTGGCTTCGAACCAGGGTGTCGGGAGTTCAAGTCTCTCCGGGCGCGCCACATCTGGCTTGGTTTTCTACGCGGTCGCTCAATTCACCAAAATCATTTTGCGGGATATTTACGTAAGCTACCCTAGCTTACGCCCTGCGGGCTTGGCAAAAAACGCCAATTCAAATTCGCTCCCGGCGAATTTGTGCGGGACCCAAGTTATTTTTAGGTATTCGCATAAACATGTCCTACATTGGCAACTTGCCTTAAGCCTTCGATACATCTTGCTAGGTACTTTTCCGCTTCTTCGAGTAGATTTGTTCCAGTAC
>AMFJ01024274.1_pt1 | contig 13660 bp, 13 predicted proteins | sample 427208 | NCBI WGS metagenome assembly AMFJ01 (sample SAMN02954298, study PRJNA114691) | groundwater metagenome | biome: aquatic; feature: subsurface aquifer; material: sediment; isolation source: subsurface aquifer sediment | place: USA: Rifle, CO | collected 2008-08
TATCGCTATAAGTGATAGGCCGTTTTCAATTTCTTTAAATTCGGCATAATAAGGCTTGAGCGCGCGCCAATCTGACATCAATTTTGTCCCAATTTTCCAGAATATTGTTCCTAGTCGTATCCATAGCCCCGTGCATAGATGAAACAAGGCTTAACTAAGGCCTTGTTTTTAGTGGGGATAATGCGACTTTGAACTTTTTCAATCCGTGTTGACTATATTCCTTAATGCGGTATACTGTAAATAATCATCTAAACCACCTTAACAAACATATGCAATATTTAGACAAAAAAATTCAAAAAAGAATCGACGACAAATTGACATTGCTTAATTCTTTTCGTCCATTGCCAGTGTCGGCGGTTAAAAAACTCAAAGAGCAATTCGAGATAGAAATGACATACAATTCCAATGCAATTGAGGGTAATAGTTTGACACTTAAAGAAACTTATTTAGTAATCAATGAGGGGTTGACTATTAAGGGCAAACCACTCAAGGATCATCTCGAAGCTAAAAATCATCAAGAAGCCCTGGAATACCTGTATGACTTAGTGGAACAAGATAAGAAAAATACTTTTTCTGAAAACTTGATTCGATCACTCAATCAAATAGTTCAACAGAATATTGACAAGGAGTGGGCTGGAAGATATCGAAATAGCGGAGTTATTATTGGTGGCTCTGACCACAAGCCACCAGAAGCACTTGAAATACCAAAACTAATGCGAAATTTGATTGATTGGGTTGGGGATAATAAGAAAAAAATTCATCCTGTTGAACTGGCTAGCATATTGCATCATAAACTCGTGTATATTCATCCATTTTTTGACGGCAATGGAAGAACATCGCGGTTGGCTATGAATATCATTCTTATGCAATCAGGTTTTCCATTGGTGATTGTGCTGAAGAATGATCGAAAAAAATATTATAAAACTTTGTCATTAGCGGACAAGGGAGATTACGCGTCTTTTGCGAATTTCATTGCTCGTGCAGTTGAAAGAACTCTCGATATTTATTTAAAGATTTTAATGCCAAGTAAAAAAGGCAACGAAAAGTATATTTCACTCGCTGATTTGGCTAAGGAATCAAAATTCACAGAAAAATATTTGAATAAATTGGCGCGCAATGGAAAACTGGAAGCTCATAAGGAGGGTCGCAATTGGCTTACTTCAAAAGACGCACTCAAAAGGTATATGGATAGCCGTGAAAGAGTGAGAAAATAACACAAATCTATAGATATGAAATCATTTCTTGAATTATTTGAAACTATTTTGTCTGGAGATAAGGAGTCTAGTCGCTTGGCAGCTAGGGAAGTGAGAAAATTAGTGTATGGTCCATACACCGGAAAATACGACGAGATCAAATCAATTGTTGATGGCGCCTCCGAGGAATATAGAAAAATCACGGATGATTTTCGGCAGGAAAATTTTGTTATGGCAGTTTCGGTGATGTATTTTTTGCATGATAGCGAAAATGAACCAGATTTTCTCTTTCCATGGCTATTTCACTTGCTCAAGCATGAGAAAGGTAATATTCGTTATGCGGCAGTGCGCATGCTTGAAAATGAACTTGGACCACTTACGGTTCATCTGAGGTGTCCCGAATCGAATCATACGCGCAAGCTTTCTCGCGCTGATGCGGAGCAAATTTTATCGAACATGTTTATTGCGTTGGTGGACATGGCGCATAATTTTTGGAAGCCTGCATACAAAAAATACAAATATATTTCATCTTTGCCAAGTGGACCGTATAAGTCAATTCAAATGGTGCTTTCTGAACTAGAGGAGGATTGTGGTGAGCAGTTCATGGCTAAATTGCACCAGAAGTTTGGGATGAAAAAATAATGGCAAGAAAAAATAATCTGAAAAAGGGATATAATCAAGGACGATGCTTACTTTATTGAAGCCATTGCTCGGTTCAATCTGCCCTCAACTGACTCCCAATTTTCTATAATATCCGTTCGAAGCATGTGCCCTAGCCCGTGCAAATGAGAATAGGACCTGAATTGAGGCTTGAAAGAGCCTCTTTTTTGTTCTGATAATTTAAATAAATGTGTAAGGTTGGAACTCGTGCTATTATAAAGAAGTAAATCAATAAAGAGACGAATATGTTTAACCCAGAAAGAAATTTGCAAAAGCAAGAGAGAGTGGGAGAAAGGTATCATTTTCCTGAAATAGAAAGATTTGAAATACCATTGAAAGAAATAGTTTTGCAAATGAAAAGTGAGATAGAGAATGGTGTTTATAGAGCTTTGTTGGGTGATGATATAGGAGGAAGAATACCAACCTTAATTCTAGAAAAGATTATAAAAGAAAAAAGCTCTCAGGGAAATGTGAGTATGTTTTTTGTAGCTGGTGGACATGGAATGCCTGGAAGAAAAAATTTTGTTGGCTCATATGATGATTTTTATTTTGATGACTCATGCTACGTTTCATCAGAAGAAGATGAGGAGCGTATTAGATATGAAATGAATTCCGATTCAGAAAAAGAGAAAATAAATACATTGAAAAAGTATTTAAATGAAAATATTGATCAATATGGACATGGTAGAGTTTTAATTTGCAGTGAATATGCTCACTTCGGCAACACCTTGATTGCTTTTGGTAAATATTTGGAGCAAATCAGTGCTGATCCCTTTGATATAATGTCGCTGGGTATTTTAAATAAGGAGGAATTGCAATCAAGATTTCCTTATTCGAAAATTTTTTCAGCTGGATTTTCTAGTCCAGAGGGAAGCGATGGACAATATCTCAAAAGTTTAAGAGAAGCTTTGGGAGTAAAAAAGAGGACTTCTAATGAAGAATATTTACCACATGCTGAAGATATTATGGATGAAAATGAGATCCAACAGAGCATAATAGAAGAGAATAGAAAAAAGCTTAATGAAGATATTGAAAAACTTTCTAAAAAAATTATTTGTGATGTGTGGATGTAGGTTTTCTTAAATTAACTAAATCTGACGCTGTAATAGAAAGTTTTGGAATATAGATTATTTCATTTTTCTTCATAAAAATAGTTCTAACATCCAATACCGTCCCGTGCATGCTAAACAGAGCTCAGTCGAGCTCTGTTTTTGCATGGAGAAATGAGTCTTCGAACAGAAATTGTAGTTATTTGGAATTTTATGTGTTAAGATAGGCATAAATTAGCATAATGCTTACAAAAAATATGAACAAACGAGAAGTCATAAACAACACAGCAAGATATGCGCGTGAAACATTGGAGGGTGAGGCATCTGGTCATAATTGGTGGCATGTCTATCGTGTTTGGAAAATGGCACAAAATATAGGGCAGAAAGAGAATGCTGATATGCTAGTGGTTGAATTGGCTGCACTTCTTCATGATATTGCTGATTATAAAATGCATGATGGTGATGATTCAGTTGGCTCAATAGTTGCAAGAGAATGGCTTGAAAAACAAAGTGTTGATGAAGATATAATTTCTCATGTTTGCGAAATTATCAAAGAGGCATCTTTCAAGGGTGCAAAGGTTGAAACAAAAATAAATACCATTGAAGGAAAAGTGGTGCAAGACGCAGACAGACTGGATGCTATTGGAGCAATTGGTATTGCTAGAAATTTTGCTTATGGTGGGGCAAAAAATATAGAGATTTATAATCCTGAGGTAAAACCTGAATTACATGAGTCATTTGAAAAATATAAAAAAAATACTGATCCAATAAATCATTTCTATGAAAAGCTATTATTGCTCAAAGATTTGATGAATACAGAGAGTGGAAAAGTGATTGCTCAAGGTCGACATGAGATTATGGAGCAATTTCTGAAAGATTTCTTTAATGAGTGGGGAGGTAAGGCTTAAATTTGCTGTAACAAGGCTTGAGCGCGCGCTAATCTGACATCAATTCTGTCCCTCCGCCAGCTGGCGGATTTCCAAAATATTATTCCCGCCCAGGGCGGACAGGCATAGCCCCGTACAAAATATGTAAAAACGCTTGAGTAAGGCGTTTTTTTGCGTTATTAAGGGTATAGCGTGAATAAATAGCTAAACCATATTAAATCAAAAACGTGAAAATGTAGCTTTTTTTGCATATTTTCACGATTATGTTGACAAAATAGTGAAAATCGTATATGATAGTGGTATATGGTAAAAATACTCAATGCCTACAATAAAATAAATTCTCTTCGTGAGCGATATTATAAGGCGTCTGTTGGTAAAGATGCACTCATTCAACTTATTTCTGAAACTGAAATTGCCGAACAAGTGTATAATTCGAATGCTATTGAAAATAGTACGCTTACTCTTGAAGAAACTGAAAAAATACTTTTACAAATTGATTTGGATAGGTATATTTCAGAACGAGAAATTTTTGAGGCTAAAAATCTGGCGCGGGTTGTTTCGTATATAGATAAGCGATCCAAGGAGAAGGGGCTAACACTAGAAATGATTTTGTCACTGCATAAAATGTTGATTTCAAATATTCGAGATGATATTGCTGGAAGATTCAGGAAGGACAATGAATTTGTTCGTGTTGGAAATCATATTGCACCAAGTCCACAAGAAATATTGGATCGTCTTGAAAAAATGTTGACCATTTATAATGCAGAAAGTCATGAAAATATTATTAAGCGCATAGCAAAGTTGCATTTGACTTTTGAATATACGCATCCTTTTTGTGATGGCAATGGACGCATTGGCCGCGTTATTAATAATTATTTGCTGATACGTGAGGGATTTGTTCCAATAAATATAAAATTTATTGATAGAAAAAAATATTACGAAGCATTCAGGGATTTTGATGTAAAAGGCGAGACTGCTATTATGGAAGAAATAGTTGGCAAAGCTCTTACGAATAGCTATTATAGGCGTTTGGCTTACTTGGAAGAGAAAGAAATTATTACTTTGCGTGATTATGCAAAAAAATATAAGCTTTCACACTCGAATCTTATCAATAAAGCAGGCAGACAAACTATCGAAGCATTTTTGGAAAAAGGCGTTTGGAAAATAGGCGTTGAACATGATAAAAAATAGTTTTCACATTTGCTTTAACAGCGCGCTTGCACGCGCTAATCTGACATCAATCCTGTCCCAATTTTCCAAAATATCAGTTTTCCACCATGCGTCAGCTACGGACGGACGGGCTTGATCTGAAGGATGCGCGAATATTAAAAAATACCTCTCCATTTTTTGTCTTTTTGATTGTTGTTGTTTAATTGATATAAATATGCTAGATTTATATACTAAGTACTTTAACACAAACGTCTAAAATGTAATTGCAAAAAACTGCCGATAATATAGTGAGAAGGGTCTAATTGGTATGGAGTGAATGAAGTTTTCTTGGTAATTTGCGGAAATAATTTCATGTGGGAAATCTAATCCAATATCCAAAAGGAGACTTGAGTCATGGCTAAGCTAACTAAGGAATTTTTCGCGCTACTTAAGGAGATCAAGGTAACTGTCCAAGAATGTTCTGCGGTGGGTGGAGGTGAAATGAAGCACTTTTTGGAGTATGTTGATGAATTCGAGCCGGAAAAACTTGTAAATGCAAGCACCTTTGCTATTATCTTCACAGGAGAATTCAAGAAGATCAGTGAATGCGGTGTTCAGTCTGAAAGATTCAAAGAGCATCTCAAATGCTGGTTGTACCTGGTCGGCCAGCACAAGATCTGTGATGGTCAGATAATTGACAGGCCCAATAACCCAGTCAGGGATTCACGCACCAGGTGACAATTCCTCCTGATCAGGCGAGTCCGCTGTAAATTTTCCAAATCCTTGGATTTCACAGGAAAATGTTGCTTGAACGTTTAAATAAAAAATAGAAACTGCTTCAAAATGATGACCCACTGCTAAAATAGAGTGGGTCATTTTTCTTTTTCACGATGAGTCTTAGTAGTTCGCTTATGCATAATATGTGACATGTTTGTGGCAAAACATCTTGTTCGGAAGTCTATTTTTTTGTAATTTTTTCATAAGACATTTTTGTGTTAAACTTAAAATATTAAAAGAAAAATATAAAAAACAAAAATGAAAAAAATATTGGCGATCGGTTGCGGAGGTGCGGGGATGTTCAGTTTGATCGTGGCTTCGCAGCTTAAGAAAGGAAAATTCCAAGCGACTGTTTTGTCGGACGAAAAGGACATCTATTGTCGCTGCACCTCTCCTTATATTTTGACAGGTGAAGCTGAAATAAAAGATGCTATCCAGCCTGAAAGCATGATTGCTGACTACGGAGTCAATATTGTGCATGGCAAAGCCATTGAAATAGACACCAAGAAAAGACATGTTCTGATGGCCAATGGAAAGATTTTTGATTATGATTATTTGGTGATTGCAACTGGCGCTTCGCCGTTTGTTCCAAAGATTAAAGGTCTTGAGAATGTTGATTATCACACAGTCAGGGAGAGCACTGATGTTGAAAAAATAATGACAGCCTCTAGGAAAGCCAAAAGCACCGTGGTTGTTGGCGCGGGAGTGATCGGGATTGAAATGGCGGGGGCATTGCGCAGCAAGGGAGTGGAAGTGAATTTGATTGAGGCTGGCAGAAGCATTTCACATGGCATTGCTGACAATGAGTTTGCTCAAAAAATAATTTCACACCTGGATGAGAACGGGATCACAACTTTGTTTGATGCCAAAGTTTTGGAAATCAAAAAGAGCAAGAACAAAAAAACGAAGTTGATTGTTCGTTCAAAAAGAAAAAAGATTGAAATAGAAACCGATCTTTTGATTTTGGCTACAGGTGTGAGACCTAATTTGGAAATCATCAGAAACACTAAGATAAAAGCAACTGAAAGTGGAATTGTGGTTGATGAAAAAATGCAGACCAATGTCAAAAATGTTTATGCATGTGGAGATTGCTGCGCCCCTTTGTTTTCGGTGACAGGTGAGCACAGATCAAGTCCGCTGGCGAGCAGCGCCATCCAGCAATCCAAGATTGTAGGCTATCAGATTGCGGGATTCCCAATCAGTTATGCGGGAACAACTGGAGCCTTTGCGTTCCAGACTCTGGGAAAGGAATATGCAGCCGTCGGTCTTAATGAGGGAGAGGCTAGAAAAAAATACAGATGGGTGACAGTAGGCAGGGCTCAGACGACGGACGTCTACAAGGATTTGAAAAGATGTCAGCCGTTGGAAGTGAAGCTTATCTTTGCCGGACCATCCATGCGCTTGGTGGGATATGAGGCTTTCGGAAATGGGGTGATCACTTCTGCAGAAGTCGCCAGTTTTGCTATCGGTCAAAAAACAAACATCTTGAAAATGCTAAAATTCAACTATATCGCACATCCGAGCATGACAGCTTGGCCATTCATGAATCCTCTTATTATGGCGACTGAGGATGCAATGGGGTGCATAATGAAAAAATTGAAAAGATTTAGAATTTAATTACGTCATCGCGAACTAGTTTCGAGATCTTGAATTGCGAGATGCTGAAATAAATTCAGCATGACAAAAATCATTGCTGATCTTGTTTCAGATTTTCATCAAAAAATTTCAACGTTCTTTCCATGACAACAGGTTGCGCGTTGATGAATGTGTGACCTTCGTTGGGGTATTCGAAATATGCAATATTTTTGTTTTCTTGTTTTAGCAAATCATTAAGTTCCCGTGACCATTCAACTGGAACATCTTCATCCAGGGCGCCTTGGTGAAGCATGACGGGCGATGCGACTTTGTCGAAATAATATTTAGCCGAAAGACTTTTCCAAGCCTCGGGATTTTCTTTGTATGTTCCGTATATTTGATAGAACTGCTGCGCGATTTCCTCTGGCCAATCATTGACCACCCATCTGTCAAAGTTTTCTTTGTAGTCTGAATTTATAGGCGCAAGAAGCGCGTATGCCTTGGCTATCTCAGGTTTTGTCACCATGACGTTGAGCGTTATTCCGCCGCCCATCGAGTGACCGAGCATGCCAATGTTTTCCTTGTCCAAAAAAGTAAGTTCGGAATTTTTGAGAGCGCTGATGGCATTGAGTACATCTTCAACATATCCGCTGCGCGGACGAACCTCGTTGTTTTGATCAAAATCAGATTGAGCATGATTGCGATAATCGCTATGCAAAACGACATACCCATTGCGCGCAAAATAGTCCTGCTCTCTTTTCAGACCTTGTCCATTGGTGTAGTTTTTCGGATCAATATATCCATGATTCAGGATTAAAATAGGGAAGGGACCATTTCCTTGGGGAACATTCATGATGCCGGATATTTTGAAACCTTCGCTTTTGTAGGTTATGTGATAGCGCGTATAGGATTCATTTGTAGCTAGGACTTTTTCCAATTTCAAATCGCTTCCGGTAAATTCTTTTTCTGACATGATTGGGATGGAATCGGGGTAAGTCTTGTTAATTTCAGGAGCTGGACCTTCCTTTTGCGTGCTTTGTGTGTCTGCGGCTTGGTAGGACTTCTCAATAGGATTATTTTTGAAAAACAAAAAAGACGCTACTGAAAAAACAATGATTAGGAAAAAGGGGATCAGGATTTTTTTCATGATTTTTGCTTAAAAAGTGTCTTGCTAATATTATACGCGTAAACGGATTTTTTGTTTACATAAAAAAGCTGGTCGGTGAAAACCGGCTTTTGTGAAGATGTTCATTGTCGTCACTCTAAATCGAGCGCCCTTGCACTAGCCTGACGATTATCAAAACGATGGCAACAGCCAAGAGGATATGGATAAGTCCTCCTAGTGTGTAGGCGGACAGATTCCCGATCAGCCAAAGTATTAATAATATTGCAGCAATTGTCCAAAGCATACAATTGTTTGTTATTGATTATGTTTAATACTACAATAAGATGTTGATGATATTCCGAACGATAAAATATTTACAATGAAGAGTGTCGAGAAATAATTTAAAGCGGGTCGCAATAGGACCTGCTTTAAATTGTCTCATCAATAGCCTTGAAAATATGAATTACTGATTGGATGGTCTTTCGCCTGAGTGTGAAGCTTGCCCACCTTTTTTTCCGATATCAGACATGTGTTGCCTGTCTTGGCTGACCGCTTGCCCACCCTTTTTTCCTATGTCAGACATGTGTTGTCTGTCCTGACTGACTGCTTGTCCACCTTTTCTGGCGACTTGTTCCCTGGTTCTTTCGCTGGCGCTAGCCAATCCTCTTTTTTCATTTGCCATAAATTTTTTTCACCTCCTTTCTTATTCGATAATACAAGGACAGTGTGCAAATATTCCTAGGAATACTTGTTGCAATAAGTTCGATAAATTGCTAATATTGCTTTAAGAATAGGACGTACGCGTTTACTTTTCATATTTGCATGAAAACTTTTCAAGCGCGTAAGTTCTAAAGAATAAAAAAGTTTGATATGGAAAATTTTCAAGACATGCTAATAATTTTTGGGGCAAAATATCTGATATTTTTTGCCATTGTTTTTGCTGGTCTGTATTTTTTGAGTTTATCACGTGAAAGCAAGCGAAGGACGATTGTTTTTGCGATCATCGCTCTTCCGCTTTCTTATGTGGCGGCTAAAATCTCATCATATTTCTATTACGACGCGCGTCCGTTCGTGGTCGGAAATTTCACGTCGCTAATTCCACATGCTGCAGACAATGGTTTCCCGTCAGATCACACTTTGCTTGCAAGTGGCTTGGCTGGGATCATCTTGCTTTTTGATAAGAAAAAAGGAGCTGTGTTGGCTGGCGTGGCAATCCTGGTGGGAGTTTCCAGGGTGCTGGCTGGCGTGCATCACGCAACTGACATAGTTGGAAGCATGGTCATTGTTTCAGTTGTTTCTTTTTTGACCTATAAATTTCTTTTGCCGATTGCTTTGCGAGCTAAAAAGTAGCTTAGCTGAAATTGCAGATGTTGAAAAACAAATCCATTCCAGGGTTTGTTTTTTGCTTATAGCACAAGAATTTTTTCACATGCATTGTTGTATTAAGGGATATGAGGGAAAGATTATGGTTTTCTAAATTATTTTTTATCTGAACATATCGTTTGGATAATAGAAATGAGAGGAGGTGAAATATATGCGCGAACAAAAAACAGATGACATTCAAGTAGCCCAAGTAAAGACAGCTAACGGAATCAGCGCGCTTGCTGGTTTTTGGCTGATCCTCTCTTCTTATTTCATGAGTTTGGGATTTTCCAGCAACGAGTTTATTGTTGGACTTTTGGTGGTGATTGTATCATTGGCAGGTCTATACTCCGTAGAACAATCACTTTGGGCAAGTTGGGTGAATGGTATTTTGGGAGTATGGCTTCTGGTTACGCCTATCTTCGTGACCGGGATGGCAGCAGCAGTTTTGTGGAACAGCATCATTGTGGGTATAGTCATTCTTGCTACAGCTATCTGGGCTGGCATGTCTTCATCTTCAACAATGGGACACGGCCAGAGTCATCATCCAAGAATGAGGTAGCGAGCAGAAATTAGGAATTAATGAAAAATAAAAAACAAGGTCGGCCTTGTTTTTTATTGTTCTTTAGTCTTATCTTACCTGAAAAGCTAAAAAGCTAATGCCTAAGAAGCTGATTGAGAAGCTGATTATTATCCGATGAAAGTCAAAGCGACTCCTGTTTTTCCTGCGCGACCGGTGCGTCCTATTCGGTGCACATAGTCGTCATAAGTTGCAGGCACGTCGAAGTTGATGACATGTGAAACATCAGGGATGTCCAATCCGCGAGCAGCCACATCTGTAGCAACCAGAATATCGACATAGTTTTCCTTGAAAAGTTTCAAAGCCTTCTGACGTTTTGCGTGAGATTTGTCTCCATGAATAGATTCAGCTTTGAATCCGTTTTTGTGCAAGATGTGAGAAAGTTTCTCAGCACCATGTTTAGTTCTTGAGAAAATCAAAACTTTGGAGAAATTTGCCTTGCGAAGAAGATCTTGCAAAACTTCAATCTTATCTTCTCCTGGTTTCATGCGGACGACATCTTGATCGATGTTGGCGCTTGTTTCGCGAGTTTTGATTGAAACCCTGATTGGGTCAGTCAAGAAGTCTTTGATCAGATTTTCAATTTCTGGCGCAAGTGTGGCTGAGAAAAATAATGTCTGTCTTTTTTCGTTCACCAAAGAAAGAAGATATTTCACATCAGGAATGAATCCCATGTCGAGCATGCGGTCAGCCTCATCAAGAACAACGTTTCCGAAGCTTGCAAGGTTGAGGTTTTTTCTTTGGATCAGATCCTTGAGTCTTCCTGGTGTTCCAATCACAACATTGTAGCGTGAGCGAAGGCAATCGATTTGGGTTCTGATGTTTGCTCCACCAACCACAACCACGGATCCGATGCGAAGACCTTGAGCAAAAGCTCTGAATTCTTCTTGGATCTGGATCGCTAGTTCGCGAGTAGGAACAACCACGAGCAATTTCTCACTTGGGTTCTTCATGATTTTATGAAGCATTGGAATCAAGAAGGCTCCGGTTTTTCCAGTTCCAGTGTTTGCAAGACCGATCAAATCTTTTCCTTCAAGGATGTGGTTGATGGTTTTGTCTTGAATTGGTGTCGGATGTTCAAATCCACGAGCTGCAATAGTTTTCTTGATCGCCTCATTGATAGGGAAATCGGAGAAAATAGTGTCTGGCACGTATTTCACTTCTTCTGCTTGAGGAACAGCTTTGTTCACGAATCTTGAAGCATCAATAAAGTTGCCCTTGAATCGTTTTTTGTTTCCTCCGCCATTATTGAACTTGTTTTTTTGTCCACCTTGGAAGGGCGCTCTTGAGCGCGCCGGGCGTGAACTGCCGGCTTTGAAGTTTCTGCTTGGCATTTATGTAGTTGAAGATCCCACAAGAAAAGCTCGCTGAAACAGCGATTTTTCTTAGGCATCTAAACACAAAAAAATTAAATTTGTCGAGCCTGTCTGGCCTCAACACAAATGGTGAGTTTGTTCCATTTGTTTTATGTTTAGATACAATGAAGGCAATCTTGCGCACGAGGGCACCAACTACACCGAAAGTATTAACATAAAAGTCAATTGTAGTATTAATAACATATTTTGTCAAGTGGTTGTTGACATTTGCCTTCAAAAGGAGTATAATAGATACAAGTGAGTGAGATGAGAAGGGTGGCACCTTTTCGCTTGTCTAAAGCAAATCTTCTCGCTGAATTGAGTTGTCCTGCTTGGCAGGAAATGCGGGTGGAACCGCGGGTTTCTTGAAACTCGTCCCGAATGTATCATTTTTTGGTATATTCAGGACGAGTTTTTTTATTTTTTATTTTTAATGTCATCTCGAGTGAAGTGAAGCGGAATCGAGAGATCTGAGTTAGAGGCTCAGATTCCCTGCCTACCGGCAGGCAGGCTCCACTACGGTCGGAATGACAAAACTATATGACTGAAGAAAAAAAAGTAACCATGGAAGATATTGTTTCACTTTCAAAACGTCGCGGATTTGTTTTTCCCGGATCTGAGATCTATGGAGGATTTGCAAATTCATATACTTATGGACCATACGGATCGGAGCTGAAAAATAACATCAAGAAGCTTTGGTGGAAAAAGTTTGTGCAAACTCGTGAAAATATTATGGGTATTGATGGGCCCATTATTTTGAATCCACGTCTTTGGGAGGCATCTGGTCATATTGCCGGATTTAATGATGCCCTTGTTGATTGCAAGGAGTGCAAGAAAAGATTTCGCGCAGATCACTTAGTCGAAGATGCGACTGGAATTGATATGGAGGGAAAGCTGGATGAAATGAAAAAAGTTTTAGATGAGCAAAAAGTCCCATGTCCGGCTTGTAAGAAATCAAACTGGTCTGAAGTTAGAAACTTCAATATGATGTTTAAAACTCAGCTTAATACTACCGATGGGTCAGCTGAGGAAATTGCATATCTTAGACCTGAAACTGCCGGAGCTATTTTTATTGAATTCAAAAACGTTTTGGATTCAACTCGCATGAAGATTCCATTTGGTGTAGCGCAAATTGGAAAAGCATTTAGAAATGAAATTGTAGCTGGAAACTTTACTTTTCGCTTGAGAGAATTCGAGCAGATGGAAATTGAATATTTTATTCATCCCGAAGCCAAATGGGAAGAAATGTTCGAGCAATGGTTGGTTGAGCAAGAAGAATTTGTTATGGAATTGGGAGCCAAAAAAGAAGACATACGACGTTATGAACATGCAAAGGAAAAACTCTCTCACTATTCTCAGAAAACGATTGATATAGAATATAGATTCCCATTTGGATTCAAGGAGCTTTTCGGACTTGCGCATCGGGGCAATTTTGACCTTACTCAACATGCTAAATTTTCTGGTCAGAAATTGGAGTATTATGATCAAGAAAAGAATGAGCGCTATGTGCCACATGTTTTGGAACCAACTTTTGGGCTTGATCGCAGCATCTTAGTTTCACTTCTTTCCGCTTATAATGAAGAAGAATTGGATGGTGGAGAAAAAAGAATTGTGATGAAATTTCCAAAAGCTATTGCGCCTGTGAAGGTGGCTGTTTTCCCGCTCATGAAAAACAAACCGGAATTGGTTGCAAAAGCGAAGGAAATTTTCGACACTTTGAAAATGGATTTCATGTGCGAGTTCGATGACAATGGAAATGTCGGAAAAAGATATCGTCGCCAAGATGAAATCGGAACGCCATATTGTGTGACTGTCGACTTTGATTCCTTGGAGGATGAAACTGTGACTGTTCGCGACCGCGACACAATGAAGCAGGAAAGGATCAAGATTGCTGAGCTTCCAGAGTTTTTCGCGAAGAATTTGAAGTAGCAAAATAAAATACACTCAAAAGTGCCAGCATCATCGCTG